>Ga0307375_10000461_pt1 | contig 50866 bp, 45 predicted proteins | sample TR1MG_FD_202531 | JGI IMG/M metagenome (GOLD analysis project Ga0307375, IMG submission 202531) | Soil microbial communities from Risofladan, Vaasa, Finland - TR-1 | ecosystem: Environmental > Terrestrial > Soil > Coastal area > Acid sulfate soil | place: Finland: Risofladan, Vaasa | collected...
CAACACTTATAACGCATAGTTAGTGACTACATCTTTACAGAAAAAAGACCACCCCATTCCCAAAAACACGAGGGATTACAGGATCTTCGGTGAGATATTGGGTACTACGGGTGGGGGCAACTTCAGTCTAGTGGTTGCACGGCACTCTCGGTCGCGCTCAGCATCGCATCGATTCGATTCAGCCTTAGCGGTTGGTAAATCGCAAACCCGCGCATCATGCACACGGCCTGCGCGGCTTGAAGGTTTGCGGAAAGTCCGGCGCAACCATCTGCACAAACTCTCCACGACGCTCAGCCAAAACCACGCGGGCATCGTGATCGAGGATTTGCGGGTACGGAATGTGTCCAGGTCGGCATCGGGGACGGCTGAACAGCCGGGGAAGAACACCCGCGCCAAGGCGGGGCTGAACCGCTCCATCCTCGATCAGGGATGGTTTGAGTTCCGCCGCCAGCTGGAGTACAAGCAGGCCTGGCGCGGCGGGATGGTCGTGGTGGTCGATCCACGGAACACGAGCCGAACCTGTCCGGCGTGTGGGCATGTGGCGAAGGACAACCGCAAGACGCAATCCCGGTTCGAGTGCGTTGCCTGCGGCTACACGGCTCACGCCGATGTGAATGCCGCACGCAACATACTGGCGGCAGGGCATGCCGTCATGGCCTGTGGAGGGGATGTCAGCCCCACCCTGCACCTCGGTGCAAGTAGGGCAGCCCCGGCGAAGCAGGAACCCGCCGAAGCGACTCAGTGCGGCAATGCGCTGCACTGAGCGCCGCAGGAATCCCCGTCCTTCAGGGCGAGGAGGATGTCAATTTCATACCGTGATTAGCGCAGCGACTTGGTGTCGCCGGGCTGAAGCAACGCCGCAAGCGTCGTGAGTGTGTGGCGCGCCGCTCGGAAGTGGTACGCGAGGCGCCGGAGTTCCTGCCACCGCTCGGGGTTTATGCCAAGCGTGGTCAGTAACGGCCACAGGTGTATGCGTCCCAGGGGATCGACGGCCCGGACAACGGCCATTGGCAAGGCGTCGCCCGCTGGGTCGACCACGACTCGGAGTACCCAGCATTCCACACCGCATTGCGCCGCAGTGCGCACGAGTTCGGCGCTCTCCATGTCCACCCCAAGCGCGCCATAGCGCTGGTAGAGGAGCGCCTTGTCCTGGACTGTGGCCACGGGATCGGCCACTGAGAGCAGCGCGCCGCTTCGTACCGGACTTCTGAGTGCGCGCGCAAGCAAGGCGGCCGAAGGCCCCGATGTCTCGTAGCGCACCCCATCGGTTGCGAGCACATGGCGTGCGACGATCAGGCTACCCGCCGGGAGTTCCGGCGCGAGCCCACCACAGGTCCCCCAACTCACGATTCCGCGGACGCCTTGCGCTATCAACATCAAGGCCGTCTCGCGCGCGCGGGCGGCACCCATCCCGGATACCCCGAGCCAGCACCCCCGATCTAAGGAAACGATCTGGCCCGGCTTCGGCGGCCGGGCACACAGCGTACGCGCCTCTCGCCGAAGGGCTACTACGAAACCATAGCCTGCTAGTGGGCCCTGTGGTTGCGGTAGCACGCCAAGGCCCACAACGGGAAATACTTCTCGTAGCCGTGATACTTAAGGTAAAAGACACGCGGAAACCCTGGCGCTGTGAATTCCTCGTCGCTCCACAGGCTGGCGCGATCCTGATGATGCAAGAGGAACTGGATGCCGCGGCGCGCCGCCTCACTGTCGTACTCGCCCGCTGCGAATAATCCCAGCAGCGCCCAGGCCGTTTGAAAGGCCGTACTCCGACCGCCCTGGCCGGCAGCGGGATTATGATAGCTATCGTTGCTCTCGCCCCAACCCCCATCCGGACGCTGGATGCTATACAACCAAGCCACGGCGCGGCGCACGCTACGGTCTTGCCGGTCCACTCCAGCGGCCCTGAGACCTACTAAAACCGACCAAGTCCCGTAGATATAATTTGTGCCCCAGCGCCCAAACCACGAGCCGTCGGCCTCCTGCTCACTGCGCAAATAAGCAAGCGCGCGCATGATCACGCCCTGATAACGGTCGTCGTCACTGGCGCGCGTCAGCAGTGTGATGCAGCGCGCCGTGACATCGCTCGACGGCGGATCAAGCAAGGCGCCGTGATCGGCAAACGGGATCTCATTTAAATAATAGTGCGTATTATCGGCGTCGAAGGAGCCAAACCCACCGTTTGCCGATTGCATGCCGGCTACCCAATCCGCCGCCCGTTTGATGGCATAAGTAAACGACTCGTCGGCCGCCTCCTCCATAGACCATGCGACCACGCTGGTATCGTCCAGGTCGGGGTAATGGCTGTTCTCGAATTGAAACGGCCAGCCGCCGCCGGCTAGATGCGGCCGCACCCCCCGCCAGTCGCCCGGCTCATCCAACAGTTGGCGGGCGCGCATCCAGTCCAGCGCTCGAAACACCGCCTTCTCGGTCCCCTTCTTGTCCACCTCCTGCAAGGTCAGGCAGACAAGACCAGTGTCCCAGATGGGCGAGACGCACGGCTGGCAATACGCCTCGTCTTCTCCGACTAGCAAAAGCCGCTGGATGGCAAGCAAGGCCGTACGCCGCTCCTCTTGGTCTGGCGTATAACCCAATGCGTCCAACAGCTCATAGGCATTGACCATGGCCGGAAAAATCGCGCCGAGACCACCCGTGCCATTCAGGCGCTCGACGACCCACGCCTCGGCGGCCTTCAAGGCGCGGGCGCGCAGCCTCTTCGGTATGAACGGCTCGATCTTAAGCCCCAGCCGCTCCAACCGAAACAACACCCAGTTGGTAAACGAGCGGATCGGAAAGTAACGGCGCTCCTCGAAAGGTGGGGTCACAAACAGTTCGCTGATACCTATGCCGCTTGGGTTGCGCGCCCGCACCTTCAAACTGCACAGCGCGAGCAGCGGCACCATAACCGTTCGCGACCAATAAGAGACCTTGTTTAAGGTAAGCGGAAACCAGCCCGGCACTAACATCAACTCGACGGGCATGAACGGGATGGCATACCAAGGGACTTGGCCAAATTGCGCTAAAGCGATGCGGGTAAAGACGTTGGCGCGAGCGGCCCCGCCGTGCGCCAATATGATCGCGCGGGCGCGCGCCATCGGTTCGGAATTGACATCGGCACCGGCGAGCTTTAACGCATAGTAGGCCTTCACCGAGCCGCTGATATCAAAATGCCCACCGTGATAGAGCGCCCAGCCCCCCTCCTCCATCTGCCGATTACGGATATAGAGGGCGAGCTTCGCCTGTAAACCTGGGTCGATCTCGTCCATGAAGTGCATCATGAGGACATATTCTGCGGGGATCGTACAATCGGCCTCGAGCGGCCAGCACCAGTGGCCCTCCTCGGCCTGCAGCGATAATAGCGCATCCCGCGCTTGCACTATGGCCATCTCGAGAGCGGCCGCGCTGACAACGCTGGCTGCGGGCTCGCAATGCTCGGGGCTCTCTACCGGCACTCCCTGGCTTTTCATGTTAAGTGATCTTCCTTTAAAAAACGGCTATCGCGTCACACATCCCTAGGTCATAGCGGCCGGGTTACGGGAACTCCGGCCGATGCTGTATAAAACAAGGCCCGCAAAAGCCAATCCTTGCGTGCCGCGAACTGACTTACGGCGATGGTGGCCTTCACGCTCCGGCGCGTAATCTTGACGTCCCGCCCGCTCCGAAAGTCACGGTGCCTATCGATCTTACGCAGGGTCAAGATCGCCATGCCGAGCGCCCACAGGCAAAAGTTCCGCAGGCCCGTCTCCTCGGCTGGAATCAGAAGAATGTATTGAAGGGCCCGGCGCGTATGACCATACGCGACGGCCACTAAGTACCCTAGTCCCTGCCCGAAACGTGGGTCGGCGGGGCCGGACTCTAGGTCGTGAAGATCAAATCCATAATGAGCGAAGACATCGCGCGGAAGCCAGCAGGCGCCACGCTGCCGATCCTCCCAGATGTCTTTCAGAATATTCGTCATCTGGAGGGCCTGTCCAAAGGACACGGCAAGCGCCATGAGCCGCTCTCGATGGCGGTCCATCGCGGGCGAATACTCACAAAAAAGCCGGGTCAGCATCTCCCCTACGACACCGGCCACGTGATAACAATACCGGTCCATGTCGGCTTGCGTCGCCAGACCCGCCACGTCTTTGCGCTCCTGAAACTCGGCCATGCCCTCGGCCATGATCGCAACGCAGATCTCTAACGCCTCGCGCTGGGTAGCCGTGAAGGTATCCCCAATCCTGATGACGCGCGCGGTCTCTTGAATCAGGAGGCGTTCGGCTACCGGGACCGTGGGCGCGAGTACCGCATTGAGGCTTTCGGCAAACTCTGTGGCATCGGCCGCGCGCTTGACGACCGCGGTAAAGCGCATACAGAACTCCCGCTTCTTCGCGGCCGACAGACCCGGGTCGTCCTCGATCGTATCGACGATACGGCACAAAAGATAACCATTGCCCACGACATCCCGCAGTGCCGGTGGCAACTGGGGGATCGTCAGCGCAAACGTGCGCGAAACATCTTGGAGCATCGCCGCCTGAAAGCGTTGGTCGTGATCATGGCCGTCGCCATCACGCATAAAAGCTTCACTTGCCGACATCACGCCCTTCCTGCTGACCACATCGCTCGATCATAGCTCCTGCTCGCGCGTAACCGCCCCCACCCACACGCTCAGCGCTCCATAGCGGCGTGGTACCTTACCATAAAGCTGCCCGCGCTTGAACTGAACGGCGCGCATGCTAGCCCCCGGCAACCGGCAGCTTAAGCGTCGGTTGCCGGGGGCCGAGTCGCCGGTGATGCCGCTCAAACCACTGCCAAGACCCCAGCACCGGCAGCCCGATGGCCACTTGGCGCAATCGGCGACCAAGCGCCAAACTCAACGCCACATCCGGGGCGACCCCAAGCACGGTGCCAAGCAACACAAAACCGCCCTCTTGAATGCCCAGGGCGCCGGGCACGGCAAAAGAGACGCTGTGAACGGCCTGAATGAGGCTCTCGAAGATAAACACCTGCGCAAGCCCCAAGGGCGCCCCCATGAGGGTGGCCATCAGGTAAATCTCGGCGGCACTGCCGACAAACCCAAAGAGTTGCCAAGCGCCGCAGCGGAGCAATGCGCCGGGCCGCCGGTACAAGATCAGGACCTTTTGGTCGAGTCCGCGAAAGCGCGTCAGCCGTGGCGCCCCCGAGCGGCCGGTAATAAACCCCACCACGCGCTCGATCATCCCGACCAAACCGGTCTGCAACTGTACGAGCAAAAACGCCGCGACGACCAGGGCGGCCACGGCGACCACCTCGAGGATTCTTGGTAGGAGCGGCCCCGCGCCGATATAGGGGAGCAGCACCGCGACGCCAGTTAACGTCAACACGATCTGCAACACTAAAGTGACGCTCGTCTCGACAATGACGCTAGCCGACGCGGTCGACATCTTGACCCCGCGCAACCCGAGCAATCTCACCGCCACCACCTCGCCACCCACGCGCGCCACCGGCAGCAGGCTATTGACCGCGTCCCGGACGAGACCCAACCAAAAGAGGATCGCCCATGAGGCCTGGCGACGCGTCTTCAAGAGCGCGCGCCAGCCACGGGTATCGAGCCCGACTGTGACCAGCCGCAGTGGAATCAACCATAAGAGACCGAGGCCGGCCCGGCCCATCACCTGCAAAATGGCCTGCCACCCGGCATGCCAGATGAGGCCGACTGCGCCCGCCACGCCGAAGAGCGCCACGACGCCCAAAAGCCCGCGCGTCCAGGACGGACGCCATGAGAAACGGCGACGATGGTCTACCATAGGACTGCGCCAAGCGAAGCCGGCCGATCGACTCGGCCCCTGCGTAAGGATTCTTGGGAAGCGCCCCGTCCGGCGTTACGCATCGCGGGTACCCGTGGGGCTGCGGAGCGTCAAAAGGGCGGGGAGCACCAGCAGGATTGTGACCAGTGCCGCCCCCATCGCAATGAGCAGGGTCTTCCCGAGCACGGCCATCCCAGGGTCTGAGGAGACCGCAAGACTGCCAAACGAACTCATCGTCGTCAAGGCACTAAACACCACCGCCTCGGACGTGCTGGTATCCAGAAGGTGGGCCATCCCCTCACCCTCCCGCCAACGCGCGACCAAGTAGATGCTAAAGGCCACACTGAGACCGATCAGGAGTGGCAAAACGATGATATTGGCCAAATTAAACGAGATCCCGAGCATCCACATCACGGCCACCGCCACCACCGCCGCGAGCGCCAACGGAATCAAAATCGTCACCGCATCCGCGATATTGCGAAGCGTCACCAACAACACCAGCGTAATCAACACAAACGAGATCAGGGTCGCTTCTCGAAAGGCGTCGACGACCGCCCGCCCGCCCTGCACAAGCAGAATGGGTGGGCCTACGGCATGAGGCGCCACGCTCGTCACATCGTGGGCAAAACGCACGATGTTGGCGTTGTTGTTTAAGTTCAACGAGGAAAATACCTGGATACGTGCCTCACCATTCCCATTGATAAATTGCCCACGAAGCGACGCCGGAAGGGTTCGTAAGCTGACCGGCCCGGCATTTAAGGCCGTGCGCAATTCCCCTAGCTGCCAAGGCAACGTCCCGATGATCCGCCGCTCCAAAGTCAACAGCGCCTGCGGATCGTTCCCAAATCGCCGCAGGTAGGGTGGGATCGCCGCCGCCAGACGCCGGGCCTCCTCGGCAAGGGGTCCGTCCCGGTGCCCGACCTCAAACGTCGCGAGCGCCGCCTGGAGCCTGAGCAACGCATGCTTTACGCGTGGCCCCGAGGTCGCCTGGGCGCGATCCGATCGAATCGAGAACGGCGGCACGATGAGCGCCATTTGCGCGATCACGGCAAGCTTTGCCTGTTGGTTGGTCGGCACGAAGCTCGCGGCCGTCAACACGCGCCCCACCGTCTTCAATGGCTGCAGCCGCGCCGCAGTCTTTCGCGCGCTGCGCAGATTGGGCGCCAAAATATCGATCGGATAGGGAGAGACTCGACTGCTCTTTAAGAGGGTCTCAAAGGTCGCTACCGCCTCGCTATGCGGATTCTGGAGATGCATGGGATCAAAATCGAAGCGGCTCGCAAGGATCATGGGAATCAGGAGGATGGCGATCAATATCGCCACCCCGACAATGGTCCGCGGGTGGCGATGAACGGGCAGGTGCGCCAATAGTGGTCGCAAGAACCCGCGCCGCCGCCCACCGGCATGACCCTTGATGAAGACCGTAAGCAGGGCCGGAGTCAAAGTGAGGTTGGCAAATAGGGCAATAAACATGCCCGTACCGGAGATAATCCCGAGATCGACAATCCCCGCATAACTCGTCGGCACGAACGAGTAAAAACTGATCGCTGCGGCGACCGCAGCGAGGCTTAACGCACTGCCCGCCCGTCGGGCGGTGGCGCGCAACGCCTGGGCGTTGTCGCCATAGGCCCCCTCTTCCTGATAACGGACGCAAAACTGGATCCCAAAATCCACGGCCAGCCCCACGAACAAGACCGCAAAGGCGATCGAAATCAGATTGAGCGGTCCGGTAGCGAGCAGCGCGAACGCCGCAGTCCAGCTAAGCCCGGCAAAGAGCGTGGCCAAAATGATTAGGACATATCGGGCCCGATGAAGCCCGATAATCAGCATCGCGAGCACGAGGACTATCGACAGACTCGTGGCAAGCCCCGCGCTTTTTGACACGGTTCGGACCTGCTCGTTATCCAACGCCGCCGCCCCGGTGATGTGCACGGCCACGCCATGGGCTTGCGTCAAGTGCAGGGCCTGCACGCCGCGCCGCACGCTATTGATCGCCGTCTGCACCGGCGCACCGCTTTGATAATTGTAGCGCGGCTTGACCACCACGAAGCTGTCGCCGGGGGCCGACTCAGGCGCCGCAGACCCCATCATCAGCGTCCCCCAGGGCATAGCGGCATAGCGGCCGTGCTCTTGTCCGATCAGCGTTTTGCGGAAACCCTGCAGGACCATGGCCAGGCCGGGCACCTTTTGTCCCGGTTTCATGGCTCGCTGCAAGGCCAAGTTCAGAAGGTGCGTAAAACGCGGCAAGGTCGGATGCGCCGCCAAGGTCGCGATAAACGGCTGGGCTCGCGACAAGCTATCCGATAGCTGCCAGAGCTGCGCCTCGGAGAGATACAAAAGACCCTCGCGCGCGAAAAACGGGCCGCCGCCGGGCTGGTTCACATAGGTGATGCCCTGGCCATTGCGTCGCAACCAAACCGCCAAGCGCCCCGCGCTTTCGCGGGCCAACGTCGCCGAGCTGCTGTGTACGACCACCAACAGGGTCTTGTTTAGGCCGGGAAAGGCGGTATCGAACTGCTGCTGCGATTTCTCGAATGGCAAGTCCTTGGAGAGCATCTTGCTCATATCGGTACTGATGGCAAAGTGGGTCACGGTGTAATAGAGCGATACCGCGCTCAAGAGCGCTGCGGCGAGAATGACCCACCATGCCCGACGTCTGGAAAAATCCGCAAGACCGATCATAAAGCCGAAGAAATGGCGATCCAGCCGATTGATCCCGCCCAAATGACGCCTTTCGCCCATAGCTCTCGTTCTCTTCCTTACGCCAAGTCACTGAAACTCAAACTGGGGGCCCCGCAATCCGCTAACGCCCGGCGTACCTGCGGGCTCATTAACGCCAAAAACTCGGCCCGTTGCCGATAACCCGATGGCTGGGTGCCCACATGATCTTCGGTGGCCGGATGGAAATACATCTCGGTCGCCCCGTCCGGCAGGTCTTTCAACAACGCCAGCACCGTCTCCTCATCCATAGCGCCCGTTCGACCAAGCCCTAGCACATAATCATTATGCTGGATACCAGCGGCATCGAGCCGCCGGCGCATCAGCCCCGTCCACGGTCCTGTTACCACCAAGCCGGCCAGTCGCGCCCGCCTCTCGGTCGCCGAGAGCGCACCCGCTGCCGGCTCGTAGGGGAGCCGTACCGCACGCATACCATACTCGCGACCGATGCGCAGAATCAGGCCGAGCACAGTAGGATGCATATGCATATGTTTATGGGCGTTGACATGATCGAGGCTAAGCCCCGTGGCCGCGAAGGCCGCGAATTGCGCATGGATCTCCGCTTCCAGCTGCCGCGCCACGGATCGGCTAAAGAAAAACCGAACGCCAGCGCGCACGAGCCTGCCGTCCAGGCGCCCGCGACTGTCACACAATCCTGGAATCGTGCTTGGCGGCAATACCGGCCAGCCATCGGCCACCACGACATGCAAACCGACGCGCAGCGAAGGCAGGCTACGCGCGCGCGCCAGCGCATCGGCCGCAGCGTGCTCGCCTACCATGAGGCTCGCGCAGGTCAGTATGCCGTGACGCGAGGCCTGCTCGATTGCCTCGTTAACTGCTTCGGAGAGACCGAAGTCATCGGCCGTCACGATCACCAGACGACTCGGTTGCAAATTTAGCGCTGCCTAAAAAATCGCAGAAACTCCGCCCCTTCCCGTAGTCGCCGACCCATCATCTGCGGGCTCCTGAACATCTCACCTAGCATCTCTGCGATCTTGCCCGACCGGAAATAGAACTGCTTATAGAAGGTCTCCACCGAGTCGTAGATCTCGGTGTGGTTTAGGTGCGGATAAGAGAGCGCGCTCATCTGGACGCCGCGATCATTCACGAGATGGCTGCTGTCCGATTCCTGCAGCCAGCCATTCTCAATGGCCTGTTTATAGAGAAATGTGCCTGGGTACGGGGCCGCCAACGAGACCTGGATCGTATGGGGGTTGATCTCCTTTGCGAAGCGTATGGTCTCTTGTATCGTTTCTTGCGTCTCGCCCGGCAGACCCAGAATAAAGGTCCCGTGTACGGTGATGCCAAGGACATGGCAATCCTTGGCGAAGCGCCGCGCGCCATCCACTCGCACGCCCTTTTTCACGTTATTCAGAATCTTTTGATTGCCGGACTCGTAGCCGACTAGCAGCAGGCGCAGCCCGTTTTCGCGCATGATCTTCAATGTCTCGTAGGGTACGTTCGCCTTCGCGTTACAAGACCATGTCACACCAAGCTTACCCAATTGCCGCGCGATCTCTTCTGCGCGGGGCGCATTGTCGGTAAAGGTATCGTCATCGAAAAACACCTCGGCCACTTGCGGAAAGTAGCGCTGAATGAGCTTCACCTCCTCGACTACGCGCTCGGCGCTACGCACCAGGTAGCGGTGCCCACCGACAGTCTGCGGCCACAGGCAAAACGTGCATCGTGATTTGCAGCCCCGGCCGGTATAAAACGACACATAGGGGTGCTTTAGGTAGCCGATGAAATAATCCTCGATCCGCAAATCGCGCTTATAGACCTCGGTTACGAACGGCAACTGGTCCATGTCCTCGATCGGCGCGCGGTGCGGGGTATGTACGACCTCGCCTTTTTCCCCCCGGAACGTGAGCCCGTCAACGGCGGCATAAGGGCGGCCCTCGGCGACCTCCTTGATCGCGAAATCGAAATCCTCGCGCGCCACAAAGTCGATCGCCGACGAGGCCAACAAAGACTCCTCCGGCGCCACTGCCACCTTGGCCCCCACCAGTCCGATCTTCAGATTCGGATCGGCCTTCTTCAGGGCCTCGGCCACCTTCATGTCATAGGGAAACGAGGGCGAGCTCGTGTGCAATATCGCCAGCTCGTAGCCCTGCGCCATGGGGAGCACGTCTTCAAGACTAAGCCCGGCCGCCGGCGCATCGATGAGCTTGCTGCCCGGAACGAGGGCCGCAGGCTGTGCAAGCCAGGTCGGATACCAAAAGGAGCGGACTTCGCGCTTAGCCTGATATCGTGATCCCGCGCCACCATCAAAACCTTCATAAGATGGTGGGTGCAAAAATAGAGTCTTCATCGTGCTACTTACTCCCGGTTCGCCCTTATGCTTCCATCGGCGCAGACCCTGAGGTCCTGACCGCGCCACCTCACACCCTGACCCAAAAACCCGGCGACCCACAGCCCACACAACAACAGATCGGCAAGCGGGACCAGCCCGCTGTGACGGGTGGTGTGAAGACGCCTACAAACCCCGGAATGTAGCATGAGGCGCAGTATCAAGGCCAGGGCGGCCAGCCCCGTCATCAGGGCTTGCTGCGCCCATAACGCCGCGATCACCGCAAGCGGCAGACCGAAGGTCACGACCGAGAAGGTATAGCCCCACGGGTTGATGAGCCGGATCGTACGAAACCACCGCAATTGGTGGGATAGCAGATCACGCAACCGGGGCTCGTCGACGGTGGTCTCCACCAGATAAGACGACAACACCGTGCGCCAACCGTGCGCGCGACTGCGGGCACCGAGCTCATAATCGTCGGCCAACATAAAGGCCAGCGCCTCAAACCCCCCGATCGCCACAAGGACCTCGCGGCGTAGCGCAATAGTGGCCCCAAACGCGAAATCCGACGACCCTAAGCTATGCGCCAACAACACCTGGGGCACGAACCAGTCCTGGATAAAGAGCGCACCGATCCGCGCCCAGACACCGCCTACCGGGACACCGCGGTATAGGCAGGTGACTACCCCGACCCCGGCCTCCTGGACGGGGCCCGCCAACGCCCGCAAATAATCGGTTCCCACCCGAATATCGGCGTCCGCCAACACTAGGATATCGTAGCGCGCCTGGGCCATGATATGCACCACATTGCTGACCTTGGCATTGGGGCCTATGAGGCCGGTCTCGACCACCAACACGAGGTCGCGGTCCGGCCATTCCGCCTGCAAACGACGAACGACGGCAATCGCCGGATCTGCGGGGTCGCGTACCCCAAACACCACCTGATAGACGGGGTAATCCTGAACACAAAAGGACCGCAGCGACTCATAAAGCCGTGGCTCAAGCCCACAAAGCGGCTTCAAGATCGAGATCGGCGGGAGGGTCTTTGCGGTCGGCTCGGACTTCGGCCAGAAGCGCAGCGCGATCATCTGGGCCACCAAGACCCCGATCCCGATCCCGGCTAGGCTGCGCACCGCGACAAGCGACGCCAGATCCATCACACCTCCCCTGACCGCGACCCCATCTTCGGCAAATAGCCCTCCGCCGCAAACCAGGCCACCGCATCGCCTAAGGCCTGCGCGGCGGGCCTGGGGCGATAACCGAGCTCCCGCTCGGCCTTGGCCGAACTGTAGAACATATGCTTTTTGGCCATTTGGAGTTCGTCAAACGTCACCAACGGCGTGGCCGACGGGCGCATGCGCGCATAAAGCTCAGATACCGCCGCCACCGGCCAAAGCAGGTGGCGCGATAGGCGTACCTTGGGTGGTTTACGCCCGGAAAGCGCCGCGATCATCGCCAGAATCCGCTGCAAGCTTAGGTCCTCACCGCCTAGGATATAGCGCTCGCCGATACGCCCATGCTCGAACGCCAGACAATGGCCCTCCGCTACGTCATCGACATGCACGATATTGAGCCCCGTATCCACATACGCCGGTATCCGGCCACATGCCGCATCGCGGACGATACGCCCAGTCGGCGTAGGTTTCAGGTCGCGCGGACCCACTGGCGTTGAGGGATTCACGATCACCGCCGGCAGGCCCTCGCCGATCAGTCGGCGCACCTCTTCTTCGGCGCGAAACTTGGACTGCTTATAGGGGCCGACCATGTCCGGAAATCCGACCGGCGTCGACTCATCGGCCACACCGTCGGGGACTATGCCTAAGGTCGCGACGCTACTCGTGTACACAACCCGCTGCACGCCTGCGGCGAGCGCCGCTTCCATCAGCGCGCGGGTACCGGCGACGTTGGCCTGAAACATCGCCTGCTTATCGGGGACCCACAGGCGATAATCGGCGGCGACATGGAACAGCGCCTCACACCCGGCCAGCGCGGCCCGCAAGGACACGGGCGCATTCAAGTCCCCGACGACCTGCTCTACCGGAAGATCGGCGAGATTGCGCACATCACTGCTTGCGCGCACCAGGGCCCGCACCGCATGGCCCCGGGCCAACAAGCGCCGGGCTACGGCCGAACCCACAAATCCCGATCCACCTGTCAATAGTACCTTCATCAGTTTATGCGCAGACCCCGGCATGAATGCCGAGGAGGTCGGACCGGGAGCACCAGACACCCCCGGCCTTGTGGCTTACCTGTCCGCCCTCGCTTTTGCCACAGTGGAATCCTGCTCTTGATCGATCGGCCACATCATCGCGCCGTGCCGAAAACATGGCCCTCGGACCACGCCCATTCATGACCCCGAACGGGGGCGCCCCGACCCACACGACCGCCCGGCCTCATGGCGGCGAGCGGCTCGCAGACGGCCGCACGCCGGCTTTTGTGTGATGGTGATCCGGCGGTACGGGTTGGGCCGGCGCCGGCGGACCTGTAGGCGCAGTCATCGGGGGCAGCATCATCTCCTCGATCGTCTTCAGGGGAAGATGCCCCCCATGGATCAGGAAATTGCGGTGCTGTAGATAGGCGCTCCGCGTAAAGACATACGCATCGACCGCGTTTTCATGGACATAACGAAGCGAGGCGTTCGCGTTCGCGCGCGTATTGATGACATCCAAAACGGCAAGCGGCGCCGTAAAGGTCGCACTGCCCGTATAATACATCATGTTGGTGACCACACTCACCAGGAGGCTTGGCGTGTTGCGCAGGGTATCGGGCCCGACAAACGGCAACACCAGATAGGGTCCTTGCCCGACCCCCCAGTGCGCGAGCGTCATCCCCATGTCCTCTTTGTGAGCCTTAAGACCCACATGTCTTGCGATGTCAAAAAGACCGAGCATCCCGACTGTGCTATTGACGACAAAGCGACCGATATCGCTTGCACTCTGGCGCAGTCGACCTTGCAGGATGTCATTGACGATCACCCCGGGGTAGGCCACGTTGCGAAAAAAATGCGTAAACGCGCTGCGCAACGGCCGCGGCATCACCTTTATATAGGTATGCGCCACCGGTGCCATCACGTAACGATCGGCGGTTCTATTGAACACAGCAAAACGTCGATTCATGGGCTCCCAGGGGTCGACGCCGCCACCGGCGCCATTGGTCGTAGCACAACCCGCCAATAGCAAGGCCGCCACCAAGCACAACACCTGCCCGCGCACCCACCCCACCCGTTTTCGCGGTGCGCCGTCAGCCATGGCGTCGAGACATATCGACCTCGGGCATGACTTAGCTGGCCTTGCTCGGCCGGCTCAACTGCGCCACCTTCTTCTTTAAGGTCGCAAGTAGCGCTGGAAACCCCTTGTTCCTTATGACCTCTGTGTATTGCGCGCGCTTTAAGGCAAGATCGCTCACCCCGTTTGCGACGATATTGATAATCTTCCACTGCGATCCACTGGGGGCCAAGAGATAGTCGAGCACGGCCTTCGTCTGGCCATCCGCCGACAGAGTCGTCTCCACCAATACATCGCCCTGGGCGAGGACATGGGCCCCCGTTTCCTTGAAAACCTCCCCTGAATAGCCGTCGAACTGAGTGGCGTAGGTAGCGACCGTCAATTGCGTAAAGACCGCTACAAAGGCCGCCTTCGAGGCCGCCGACAAGTGCTGCCAATAGGGTCCCATCGTGATTTGCGCGATAAATTTCAGATTGTGGCTCGCCAAGACGGCGGGTGAAAGCACGCGGTAACGGCCCTTGAACCCAAGCTCTGGGGCCTTCTTCATAACCGTAATCAACGTCTGCTGAAAGTGCGCGACCACCGCGACTGCCGGTTGCGTGCTCGTCGCGTAAGCGGGTGCCGTGCCGATACCAAGACCGAGCGCACACACCAAAACCCCGATGCGACTCGCTACCCCGCGCCGCCCCACAACCGCTGCTTTTGTCTTTATCACCGAACCCGCAAACCTCATGTTCTTAGCCTTACTCCCTGCTGTAAGCCCGGTCCTTCCACTGCGACCGGACGCCCCGAGCATACCACAGGGCCGAAGTGTAGGTCATAAGCAGAAAAGCGACCCCGACCAGCGGGAGCCCCACCAAGGCCCACCGCGACTGCCGATAGAATCGCGCGGTCGGCGCATAGCTCGCCACCATCAAAAAAAGCCCGCCGAGCGCAAGCGCCCGCACGAGCGCGCCCCCTAAAAAGAGCCCGGTTACGGGCACGACGAACAGCAAGAGCAGCGCGACGGTACACAGCGCGAGCAGTACCCAAGAGTAGCGAAGCTGGGTAAAGGCCGTGCGCGCAACCATACGCCAGAATCCGCGGAGATCGTTTGCGCGCATCATGACAGCCGAGTGCGTGACCCCAACCCAGATCGCGCCACGGCCCTGACGCTTGACGAGACCAGCTAAGGTGCAATCGTCGATCACCGCACCGCGCAAGGTGCCAAACCCGCCGATCGCCGCCAGCGCATCGCTGGCCACCAGCAGACAACCGCCAGCGGCGGCCGCGAATCGCGAACTCGGCCGATTAGCCCACCGAAACGGGTATAGGAGCTTAAAAAAGTAAATAAAGGCGGGCATAAACCAGCGGTCCCAAAACCCGACCATGGCCGGGGCCGCCATCAACGAGAGGAGCGCCAGTCGTTCGTCCTTGGCCTTACGCAACAACGTGGGAACCGTAGCGGGCGCCAAGCGGATGTCGGCGTCAAGCAAAAGGATATAAGGGGTGGTGACCCGCGCCCGCCCCTGCTCCAAGGCCCACAACTTGCCGGTCCAACCAGCCGGCAACTGCGGGGCCGTGATTACCGTAAGCCCTGGAAGCCCCACGCCGCGCGCGACCTCCGCAGTCCCATCCGTGGAGTCGTCATCAATCACGATGACGGGTAACACGAGACCCTGGTGGGCCAATGCCGATAGTGCCTGCCCGATCACGGCCGCCTCATTGCGGGCCGGCATCAAGACCGTGACCTCGCCCGCCGGGTCAAGCCCGACTGCGGCCGGATCGGCCTCCAAGCACTCGCCTAGCAGCCACGGACGCCAGGGCACGAGCAGTAACGCCAACCACAAAAACGCCGCCAGCGCGACCCACGCCAATCCCGCCACTCCGGCTGATCGATGCCTTAGGCCTTCGGGGCCGGCACGGAGACCGCGGCCGTGATCTCCTGGCCACGATAGTCGGGTTCGGGTTCCGGCGCCATGGGGCCGGTTACGCGCGGGCCCCATAAAAATACGCGCAAGGCCTTGAGCGGGTGCGCGAAGGTGTCGTTCACCGCCGTCCCCTCATAGCCGCAATGCACCATGCAGTTATCGCATTTCGGATGGCGACCGGTCCCATAACGCTCCCAAGGGGTCGTTTCTATCAGTTCCGCGAACGTGGACGCATAGCCCTCGTCGCTCAACAGATAGCACGGCTTCTGCCAACCAAAGACATTGCGCGTGGGGTTGCTCCAAGGGGTGCACTGATAGGTCTGATTGCCGGCTAGAAAATCGAGAAAGAGGCTAGATTGGTTAAAGCGCCATTTGGCCGCGCGCTCGCGACCCAAGGCAAAGACCCGACGAAAAAGCGTTTTGCTCTGTCCGCGCCGCAAAAAGACATCCTGACGGGGGGCGCGCTCGTAGCTGTAACCTGGCGACACCGTCACGCCCTCGACGCCGAGCCCGCTTACGAAATCAAAAAATTCCGCGACCTCGACTGGGTCCTCTTCTTGAAAGAGCGTGCAATTCACAGTCACCCGAAAGCCCCGCTCGCAGGCCAGCTTGATGGCCTCCACGGCCTTGTCGAAAACGCCCTCGCGGCAAACCGATTTATCGTGCCGCTCACGATTCCCGTCTAGATGCACCGAAAACGTGAGATAGGGAGACGGGGTATAACTGTCGATTTTACGCGGCAGCAACAAGGCGTTGGTACACAGATACACGAACTTTTTGCGTGCGACGATGCCCGCCACGATCGCTGGCATATCCTTATGAACCAAGGGCTCGCCGCCGGGAATCGAGACAATGGGCGCGCCACATTCGTCGACCGCGTGCAGACACTCCTCGACGCTCAGCCGCTTGTCTAGGATATCCTCTGGGTACTCGATCTTACCGCAGCCAGAACATGTCAGGTTGCACCGAAAAAGCGGCTCCAACATCAAAACCAGGGGGTAATGCTTCACCCCTTTGAGTTTCTGACCCAAAATATATTTGCCCACACGCCACTGTTGTCTTATTGGCACTTGCATAGCCTGTCTCCTACTCGGTGGGTCCTGATTATTCCGAAAGCGGACTCCGAACCTTCTTCAACAAGGCGGCCGGCAGACGAAACGTCGTCGTCTCGGGCTCAGCCGGCATCTCGGTCACCTGCACCACGCCAAAGGTCTCCAGCTGCTTCAAGACCCCACGCACCAGAATCTCGGGGGTCGAGGCGCCCGCGGTCACCCCTACGCGCAATGGCCCACTAAACCAGGCCGGATCCAATTCCGTTGCGTCCTGAACTAAATAGGCGCGGATTCCCGGTTGTTCGCCAACCTCACGCAACCGATTCGAGTTGGAGCTGTTGCGTGCGCCGACGACGAGTAAGACATCCACTTGGCCGGCCAACTTACGCACCGCGTTTTGACGGTTTTGTGTGGCGTAGCAGATCCCGCTCAAATCCGGCCCCTGAATGTGCGGAAAGCGCAGGCGTAGGGCCGCTATGACCTCCTTGGTGTCGTCAACACTCAAAGTCGTCTGCGTCACATAGGCGAGCTTCTCATCGCCCGCGATCGCCAGGCGGGCGACATCGTCGACATCCGAGACGATATAGACCGGGCCCGGAATGCGCCCATGGGTCCCCTCCACCTCGGGGTGACCCGGATGGCCGATGATAATGACCGAATAATGCTCAAAACTGTAACGTTGCGCCTGATAATGGACCTTGGTCACCAGCGGACAGGTCGCATCAAGAATATCGAGACTACGCGCCGCCGCCTCATCGACCAGGGCGGTCGCTACGCCATGGGCACTAAAAATCGTCGGCGCACCAGCCGGCACCTCGGCCAGACGCTCGACAAACACGACTCCGCGCGATTTTAGGTCCTCTACGACATGCTGGTTATGAACGATCTCATGGAGTACATAGACCGGAGGGCCATAGACCTCGAGCGCCCGTTCCACGATTTCTATGGCCCGTACTACCCCCGCGCAAAATCCGCGCGGCTGGGCCAATACCACGTCCATCCTGGGCTTTGCTGTCATCTGCGCGCTCTTCCCTTGAACTGACCCTGCATGCATAAGCCTATTATGGATTGCTTCTAACCCGCCATGCTACTGAATGGGCGCCCCGAGGTAAAGGTGTGAAACGCCCTTTCGGGCTCGCCATCCGACCATCCATCCACCCAATTCGCCCCCGCCTTAGGCTTTAAGGTCGGCACGGCACACCCGGTCACCACTATGCGGCTAGGCCATGCGTCCCGGCCCCCTCCCTGCGGCTACGAGGCCTACCGGGAACCTGTGGGAATCCCGCGGCCGTTCAGCGAAGCGATGACGCGGGCGCCTACTCTTAAGGTACCCCGCGGCATCCCCGACACGTGCCTGCGGTCGCCCGGCAAACGCCCAAACGGGCCCCAAGACGGTATCTTGCCAACGCCCGGTCGCTTCGGTCGGCAACCGATCGCGGCCATTGACACGGCATCCGCTGATCGAATCGCTTTACCGCCGATCTGCGCCCCTTGCCTGCGACTCAACGGTGCGCAATCGTTGCAAGGCGGAAATCCCTCGGAATATACTGATACCGCGCACGGTGATCTCGCCCGTGCGCGGACACAAAGTCACCCCCGTAAGGGGCCGGCATAACAAGACGCCAAACAATCCTACTCAGCCCGAGCGAACCCCCTATCATGAAACCCATCAAAGAGTCCGTTACTACCGGTAAAGCCAAGAGTGCGTTGCTCGTGGGGCTGTTGTGCGTATCGCTACCGGGGTTGGCGGCAGCGTCGTCCTGGTACCTCGGTGCCGGGTACGGATCCGCTTATTCCGAAAGCGCAGACGGCAACGCTTATGGAATCGCATCACAGATGGTGTCGCCCTCCATAGCCTACGATACGTCATACCGCGCCTTGAGTCTCTTTGGCGGCTATCGATTCAATCGTTATGTGGCGCTGGAACTTGCTTATACGGACTTGGGCACCTACCGCCTGGACGCCTTGGACCAAAGCAACGGCGCCACCTACTCGGAATCCAACAAGGTATCCGCTGTATCCATTGCGGCGATCGAATATTTTCCCATCAATAGAGCCTTCTCGATTTTCTGGAAACTCGGGCTTGCCTCCGCTACGGATAGCGAGACGTGCGCGGCGAACACCTTCACATGCACCCCCCATTCCAGCATCGGGATCACGCCCGTATATGGCATCGGTGGCAGCATCAATTTAGGCCCGGCGGCGAGTATTCGCCTAGAATACGACGAGTACAACAACATCGGTAACGCTTACTGGGACTACACGGCCGGGAGTTTTTCGAACGTCCATGTAGATGCCCTCTTCCGATTCTAAAACACGCGGCCGTGACCACGCGGTCGACGAGCCACTAAGGAGTAGTCGGGGCCCGGCTTGAGGCCGAACCCAGCTCCGATGAATGGCAGGCAGGCCTGTGCGTGAGCCTTATGTGGTATGCCAACATTTTTGCAGACCCGTTCTGAATGCGGGGCCATTAGGAGCCAAGATGCGAATCGCCCATACCATGTTGCGAGTCACCGACCTGGAGCGGTCCTTGCGTTTCTATGAGCAGGCGCTCGGTATGCGTCTTTTGCGACGCACGGACTACCCGGAGGGTCGCTTCACGTTGGCGTTCGTGGGCTTTGGTAATGAACGCGAAGAGGCGGTACTGGAACTCACCTACAACTGGGACGTGTCTGCCTACGACATCGGAACAGGCTTTGGACACATCGCGCTAGAGGTCGACGATGCCGCGACCGCCTGCCAGGCCGTAGCGGCCCAAGGCGGCAAGGTCACCCGCGCGGCCAGCCCCATGAAGCACGGCACGACCGTCATCGCCTTCGTGGAAGACCCCAATGGCTACAAAATTGAATTCGTCCAGCGACCCAGACACGCGCCCCATGCATAACAGATCACCGGCCCCCTCGTAGCCGGCCAGACTCCCGCCCGCGCCCATAGGCCGCTGCCATTACGCCTTGCGCCGGCCAACAGCCGAGCGCGCTGAACCTAGTCGAGGCTCGGATAATCGACATAACCCTCGGCGCCGCCGCCGTAGAAAAATTGCGGCTTGGGCTCATTCAACGGCGCGCCTCGGCGCAAGCGCTCGGGTAAATCGGGGTTGGCGATAAACAGCCGGCCGTAGGCGACCAGATCGGCATCGCCCGCCTCGATCACCGCCTCCCCGCGCTTGGCATCGTAGTCGCCATTGACTATGAGATGACCCTCGTAGAGCTTGCGAAAAGTGTGCGTGTCGATGGGCTTGGCGCCGTGGCGTATATCCCCCGCCATGGCCTCCACGATATGCAGATAGGCCAAGTGATAGGCGTTTAGCGCCTTGATCATCGCCGTAAACGTCGCCTCCGGGTTCGAGTCCTTCATGTCGTTCATGGTGCCATGGGGAGACAAACGAATGCCCACGCGACCCGCAGGCCAGACATCGAGCACCGTCGCTAGTACCTCAAGCGGGAAACGCATGCGGTTTTCGATCGACCCACCATAGGCATCGGTGCGTTGATTCGTACCGTCGCGCAAGAACTGGTCTAGCAGATAGCCGTTGGCGTTATGGACCTCGACCCCGTCGAAGCCAGCCGCCTTGGCCAGTTCCGCGCCATGCCGATACTGCGCCAAAATCTGCGGCAATTCGGCAAGCTCAAGGGCCCGTGGCGTCACGAAGTCCTGCATGCCCTGATAGGTTACTGCCTGGCCTGCGGGACGAATGGCGCTCGGCGCAACCGGCAGCTTCCCGTCAGGTTGCAAAGACGGATGCGAGATGCGCCCTACGTGCCACAATTGCAAAAAGATGTGGCCGCCACGGGCATGCACGGCCTCGATCACGCGTCGCCAACCGGCCACCTGTTCATCTGTGTAAATGCCCGGGGTGTTCGGATAACCCTGCCCTTCGGGCGCAACTTGGGTAGCCTCCGTGATAATCAGGCCGGCACCTGCGCGCTGACGATAATATTCGACATTCATGTCGCCTAGCACGAGGCCCGTCCCGGCCCGGTTCCTGGTCAAGGGCGCCATCACGATTCGATTCGGCAACTCCAGATCCCCGATCACTATGGGACTAAAAAGGCTCACGGTGGCGATCCCATGCCCTGTTCCTTCCGCATTTGATCCTGGTCTTCCTGACTCTTCCTTTTTCATGCCATTCTCCTTTTGTCACGCAACTGGTATTCGTTTCTCCCTAGAGGAAAGGCGATTCCCGATTCACCGAGAACGCCCTATGACCTACTAACGACCTGGACTGACATTCTCTCCACGAGCTAACACCGCAAGCGCTACGGCTAATCCGTTACGCGCCGCGTTGATGTCTCGGTTGTGGACGATCCGGCACTCAGGGCAGGTCCTTTCCGGGTGTTCACCGGGCACCGGCCTCGGCCTTTTGGGCCAATCCACTCCGGCAAACCCATCACGCCACCGACAGACCCTACCACCAGTGCCCAAAGGGCGGCCGCTGCCACGCCAAGACCCGCATATCGTTATCGAAGGCGACCGAGCCACTGCCGACACCCGAATAGTGGTAATACCACACCGGGCCCGTACCGGTCTGAAGTATCTGTTGGGGTTTACCGAGCAGGCTCAAGACCTGGGGCTTGGTCATCTGATCGCGGATCTGACGCCATTTGTGGTTCCAGACGGCCAGTTGGTTCTGTGGTGACGCGGGCGCAGCGACTGTCGCCTGGGGCGCCGTCGTCTGCGTGACCGGGGTCGCCCGCACCTGGCGTTGCGCCTTGAGCTGGGCTACCTGGGCCTGAAGGCCTTGTACCTGCGCCTGGAGGCTCTGAAGTTGGACCTGCAGGCTGTGCATCTGCGCCTGTAAGGTGGCCGACTGATGGCCATAGGCCGGGGCCAAGGCAACTAGGCCCGCTACGATCCAAACACCCTTCATAGACTTTTTCACCGCCCGCCCCCTCTTTTATGTATCCCATCCAAAATCCGCTACACCCCCGCAGCCTGAAAGACTGCGGCCCATCCCGGCGCCCTGCCATACCGACCCCGCACCACCTACCTTGCCTTAAAGCTACCACTATTGGGTACCGACATCTAATCGCGGCCCTAAGGCCGGTACGGGGCGCTGACCGACCATCCGCACCGACGAAAGATAAGGGATCTTTTAGGGTAACCACAACCGCGTACCGCCATGCAAGCGGCCTGGGTCATCCCGTAGCCAAGCCACCATTATGCCCCAAGTGCTCCGTTAGGTGCCTTTTTCGGGGGGTGGCGGGGTACGGTCTGCCTCGTTGCCGCCTCTAATGGATAAATGGGGCTTATACATCTGCACCCATCTGCCGGAACCCGGCGGGCGGGCCTTGGCCACATACATCGCCTGATCGGCATGCCGCAAAAGCCCATCGACATCGGTCTCATCCAACGGATAGACGGTGAGTCCCAGACTGACCTGAACGCTCAATGTCTGTTCCGGAGTCACGAAGGGCCGCGCCAACGCGGCCCTGATATTCTCGACAACCAATTCGAGGTCTGCAAGGGTACGCAGGCCTTCAATAATGAGCACGAACTCATCCCCACCCAGCCGCGCCACCATATCCGTGCCGCGCACGGCGCCCTTGAGCCTCAAGGCGAGATCCTTCAAGACAGCATCGCCGGCGGGATGGCCGTAGTTATCATTAATCGACTTGAACTCGTCTATATCCAGAAACCCAATCCCCAAAAGCCGTTCGTGGCGGTCGGCACGCGCCAAGGCCCGATTCAAGATCGGATGCAAACCCATGCGATTCAAGAGACCCGTCAGCGGATCGTGGTGGATGAGGCTGCGCAAAATGCCCTTTTGCCGTTCCTTGTCTTCCTCCCACCGGCGCCCAAGTACCTGTATGCGATTGTAAGCGAAGAAACTAAACCCAAGCGCCACCAGCAAAAACACCAGGGGAATTTCTATGTAACGGTCCCACCACTCGGCCACCCACCTAGCGCGCGGGATGTCCGTAAACGCAATCAGCGGGTAACCTTTCAGATGGACAAAAGCCCCGAAACGATACACTTGATCCGCAGTGACTAAGCCGTCGAAGAATCCCTTCCGTAAACCGGGATGGTTGCGCAGGATCTGCGCGAGGACACCGGTTTGAGGCCGACCGAGCAAAGCGCGCAAGTCACCGTGCGGGATCGGCTCACGATCCTCCATGTAAAAATTATCCCGCAATAGACCGGCGGCCATTCCGGCTTGTAGCGGCAGATTGACTAAAAACTCATCGAACTTGCCAAATCGCATTTGGGTCACGAGTACGAACAGCGGCTTACCCGACGAGGCGAATTCCGTATAGCTTAAACGGATCATCCAATGTTGAGTCGAGGCGACGTACAATGGGTGATGAATCTCCAGGCCGTGATGGCCCAAGGCTTGCTGTAGGCGCGGCCCGCTAAACGCATTGTTTGCCTTATTCGCTAAGGTAGCGTCCGCCGTGGCAGCGCCTGATACCAGGACTTGACCATTCGGCGCGACCAGGCTCACATCTGCCGTATCCGGCGAGACCCGCTGGTACTGCCTCAAAAGGGTGCGTGCGCGACCAGGATGCCGAAAGGCCTGGGTGCGATGCAATTCCTCAGCGAGAAACGCGAGCCTTGATCCTTCACTCGTTAGGATGTCCTCGGTCGCCGCCGCGATCATCGTAGTCGTCAGGGCCAGCCGGTCGCGGGCCACATCCTCATAACGATCCCAGGAGTGCACTGCATACACACCCGCAAAAAGGAGCGTGGCAACAAAAGCAAACCAATAGGCAGCAGCCAATATCCCACGATGAGGGGTCGTCATAAAATGATGTCGCAATACCGCACCGCGCCTATTACGACGAGGCGCACGCTCGTGATGCCCCGGCATTCATCCCCCCCCAATCACGAGCCCAACGGACACGCAAATCCTGCGTGTCGCTCCAAAATAGCCCTCCAAACAGGTCCATCTGGCACCTCTAAGCATAGACGAAATCGCAACACAATGCGGCCGTTCCCGTCATGATTATCGCCGGCGACGACGTGCCGACCAAGGCCAACCCCGACAGGACCGGGGCGAATCCGTGGTGCGCAAAGCGACCCAAAACGCAGGCTTCGGCCCGGCAAGACTTAGGGCAAGGAGTTGGCCCCTCCGCCAATGATTGCGCCTTAGATAGATGACATCGCAGGGCCAGGCGACCGGTCCGTCGTCTGAGTCTGCCGCCGTGAGTGGTCGTCGGGAAGCGTGTATTATGACGAGTCGACGGCCTCACAAGACGATCCCCTGCCGGACGCGCAAGGGGGCCTAGTCGAAGTCGCGCAGACCTACTCTATAAGGAGATAGCCATGAAGATCGGATTCATTGGGCTCGGTCGGATGGGCACAGGTATGGCAGCACACTTGCAAGGTGCGGGGCAAGACCTCACGGTCTTCAATCGCTCTGCAGAGCGGGTAGCGCCACTGACCGCGCAAGGGGCAAAGGCCGCGCAGACGCTTGCTGACCTAGCGCACGCGACCGTGGTATTCACGATGCTCGCCGACGACCGCGCCGTGCGCGAAGTCGTACTGGGCCCAGATGGCCTCCTCCGGCAACTCGCCCCGGGGGCTGTACATGTCTCCTGTAGCACCATAAGTGTGGCATTGTCGGCAGAGCTCGCGCAGGCGCACGAGGCCGCCGCCCAAGATTATGTGGCCGCACCGGTATTCGGGCGCCCGGATGCGGCCGCCGCCGGCAAGCTCTTTCTCCTGGCGGCGGGTAAACCGGTCGTAATCGGCCGCCTGCGGCCGCTTTTTGACGCCATCGGGCAACGCACCTTCGTGGTGGCCACGCAGGCCGACAAGGCCAATCTCGTCAAATTAAGCGGCAACTTCTTGATTGCCGCCGTGATCGAATCCCTGGGCGAGGCGATGGCCTTGGTGGAGAAAGGCGGGATCGACCGTCACCAATACCTGGAACTGCTCACCTCTACCTTGTTCGATGTGCCGCTTTACAAAAACTACGGCGCCTTGATTGCCAATCGCCAATTTACTCCGCCGGGTTTCGGTGCACCCTTGGGCCAAAAGGACATCCGGCTGCTACTGACCGCAGCCGATAGCCTGCAGGTACCGCTGCCGTTCGCCAGCATCCTGCGGGATCGCTTCCTAGCGCTCGCGGCCCAAGGCGGAGAGCCGCGCGACTGGTCGGCGATCGGCGCTATGGCAGCGCTCGATGCCGGGCTGGCCCCGACCGCACACTCATGATCTATGGCGCAACGCCCCCTTACCTTACATAGGCGTTAGCGCGCCGCCTGCAGACACCGCCGAGCCGGAGACCCCAAAGAGGCCCTAAAGGCCGGCTCGGATCCCGTTTTCTGGGCTTCCCCCCCTTTTTAGGGGGTACAGACCGGGCCCCCTATCCCAACGGGGATATGTTCTCCGCGACGCTATCAGTGTGGACTAGTTACTTATTCCGAGCGGAAGGCCTATGAACCATCTACCGATCTTTCTCGACATCCGCGCGACCCGTTGCCTAGTCGTCGGCGGCGGCGAAGTCGCAGCCCGTAAGGTTCGGGTTCTGAAAGAGGCGGGCGCGCAAATTGTCGTCGTCGCGCCTGAGCTTTGTGAGACGCTCGCGGCCTGGAAGGCCACCGAGGAACTCACTCACATCGACCGCGCCTTCGAGCCCGACGATGTCGCGGGCGCGCGGATCGTCATCGCCGCGACCAATCACAGCCCGACCAATAAGCTCGTCTCGGCGGCCGCGACAGCCGCCCATATCCCAGTCAATGTCGTTGATCACCCAGGCCTGTGCACCTTCATCATGCCCTCGATCATCGATCGGTCACCAGTCCTAGTCGCCGTATCGAGCGGCGGCGCCTCGCCCATTTTGGCGCGCCTGTTACGTGCCCGCCTAGAGGCCGTGGTCGGCTCGGCCTATGGCCAGCTCGCCACGTTCATGGCACGTCGTCGCACGCTTGTGCGCCGCCACATTCCTGCGGCCGACGATCGCCGCCACTTTTGGGAACGCATTCTCCAAGGACCGGTAGCAGAGCTTTTGTTGGGCGGCCGGACCGAGGCCGCGCGGGCCCTCTTCGAGCAGGAACTGACCGACCCAGACCGGCCGACCCTGGGCCTTGTCTCTTTGGTCGGCGCCGGCCCCGGCGACCCGGACCTGTTGACCTTGCGGGCGCTACGCCTGATGCAAGAGGCCGATGTCATCGTTTACGATCGCCTCGTCGCGCCCCCTATTCTGGAGCTTTGCCGGCGTGACGCGAAGCGGATCGATGTGGGTAAGAGTGCCGGGCATCACGCGATGCCCCAAGAGGCCATCAATCAGTTATTGGTGGATCTCGCCGCGACCGGCCAGCGCGTCGTACGCCTAAAGGGCGGCGACCCGTTCGTGTTCGGGCGCGGCGGCGAGGAGATCGACACCTTGGTGGCCGCCAATACCCCTTTCCAGGTAGTCCCGGGCATTACCGCAGCCCTCGGGTGCGCCGCCTACGGGGATCTGCCGCTGACCCATCGCGAATATGCCCAATCCTGTGTATTCGTGGCCGGACATAGCCAAAAAGACGGCCTGCCTCTGAATTGGTCTGCGCTCGCGCAGCCGCATCAGACCATCGTGTTTTACATGGGCGTCTCGGCGGTCAGCACGATCAGCCGCGAACTCATCGCCCACGGCCTGCCGTCGACAACGCCGGCGGCCCTAGTCGAGCGTGGCACGACCCCCGAGCAACGCGTCCTCACCGGCACGCTAGCAGACCTTCCGGAGATCGTGGGCCGCGAGGTCGTCAAGCCGCCGACGCTTGTCATTATCGGCGAGATCGTGCGCCTGCATGCGCGTTGGGCGGAACGGACGCGCTCCACGCCGGCCGCCGCACTTCGCAAGACGGGCTAAGGCCTCCTCAAACCCGATAGTGTTCGGCCATGGGCGGTTGAGCGCCCATGGCTCGGAAATAACTAGCCCTTGCTGCGGCCAAGGCCTTCCTCGACGGAACGTACGGCCGCTTGGACGCGGGAACTCAACTTCAATTTGCGCAGAATCGCCTTGACGTGGAGTTTGACGGTCCCCTCCGAGATCCCCAAGGCGCGGGCGATGACCTTGTTGCTCTGACCATCGCCCAAGTGTCCTAAAATCTCCAACTCACGTGGCGTCAGTTCGCTAAAGGCGTGCAAGTCCGGCATGGCTTGGGGGCCGCTTTGGATAAACCGCGCCAGAACCGGTGCAAATTCCGGGGCCACAACCATCTGGCCGGCCTCGATTTGGGTTAGCGCCGCAACTAGGCTATCGGGCTCCATGTCCTTTAGGAGATAACCTTGCGCGCCATGATGCAAGGAGGCCACTAAGTCGGCCTCCTCGTTACTGGTCGTCAGCATCACAATCGGCATCGTCACGCCCTGCGCCCGCAAGCTGCGCAGGGTGTCGATCCCACCGATCTTTGGCATGCGGATATCGAGCAAGACAATGTCCGGCCGCGTCTCTTGAATGAGGAGCAGCGCCTGCTCGCCATCGCTAGTAGTCGCCACGACCTCAATGCCGCGGCGCACCAACAGATGCTCAAGACCGCTGCGAAAGAGCGCGTGGTCATCGATTAAGAGTACCTTCACGGCACTACCCCAGAAGAGGCCGTCCGGCTTTGTCCGGCCAGCGGATCACGGAATGTCAGCAACACCTGCGTACCCTCACCTACTTCACGTTCGACACGTAATTCCCCACCCATGGCCCGGGCGCGCTCCGACATGATCGCCTGTCCAAAGTGCTCGCCCTGATCCTCCCGCTCCTCGCCGGCCTCCGCCCCCTCGCCGTCGTCCTCGATCAGGACGCGGTACTGCCCGTCGGCCTCGCTGGCCAGCAGGACTCGGACCGTTTGGGCGTGGGCATGCTTGCGCACGTTAGCCAAGGCCTCTTGAATCACGCGCAGGACGTGGGTTTGATAACTGGCTGGCAATACCCCGTACCAATCCTTCTGCACGAACACCGGGATCCCGGTCTCGGCCTGAAAACGCGCGATCGTAGCATCAAGGGCCGGCATAAGCCCCCCCTCCGCCCCCACGGCCCGCCAATTGCGAATGAGGTCTCGGACCTCTTTGTGGGCCACCTCGAGACCGGCGTTTAAGCGCACAAATTCGGTATGCGCATTCGTGTGTTCCTCTTGGTCTAACGTCTCGCACAACACCTGGGCCTGGATGCGCAGACTCGCCAACGTCTGCGCCAGAGAATCGTGCAGTTCATGGGCGATCATCATGCGTTCCTGCAAAAGCGAGAGTTGGCGCCGCTCATCTTGGAGCCGCATCTTCTCGATCGCCGCCCCCAAATGTTGACCAAGCCCCAACAATAGGGTCTCCACGTCCTTGTGACCCACGACCCGGGTGCGCTCCATAAAGAGGTTATAAACGCCGATCGCACGGCCTTCATGACGCAACGGGATAGCCAAGACCACGAGGTCCTCGCCTGTAAACGGCGACCGTCCCCAGGAATCACAACAGGGTTTTAGGTCCAAGCCGACACTCATGACCACTTGCTCGGCCGCCCGTCCGCATAGACAACAATCGAGCGCGACACGGCGCTCTTTTACGACGATATCGTCCGGCAGGCCGATGCTGGCAACCAGCCGCAGATGGCCATCATCGGTCAAGAGTCGTACGGCGCCAGCGCGGATCTCGTTGGCGCTGCGCAACGTATACAGAAACCGCGGTAAGAGCTCGTCTAGGTCCTGGGAACTCGCAATACCGGCGGTGATGCCGTTCAAGATATCGAGCCAGCGCGCCGTAATCGGCGAAACGGCCTGCCCGACGCGCTCCTGGGTCAGCGCCCTTAGGGTCTCGCCGACACTATTGACGTCTGCTACGAGTTCCGCAAATTCCCCGCCGATGCCCTCCCAAGGGATGCGCGCCGACAGGTTTCCACCCCTGACGCGCGCCGCCCAATTCCGTAAGTGATAAAGCGGGGTTAGCAAGGACCGGAAGGTCAATACCCAGAGCCCCAACACCATCGTCAGCGCCAACACCAAAACAGTCAGCGCCAACTCATGGAACCAGAACGGGTGCAGACCCGGCTCGCGGCCCAGACTGACTGCCACAATCGCGATTACAAGAAGTCCGATGACAACCACTGGCGCCGTCCTTAGCCCCCACAGTTGGCGCTTACGCTGCCAACCACCCGCCGGCTTGGTCCGCCAGCTGTCCCACAATCGTTGCCGGAACGAGACGTTCCGAAAGAATGGTCGTTCCATGGGAAAACCTCTTGCCGTCAGTCGGCTCATACGCGAGCTCTCCGCCACTATACTATCACCACCACAAGAGTTCGAACCGATCCATGGCGACCCTTAGTCCGCCGCAGCATAGATACCCGGACGAAATAAGGTATTCGCCGACCGCAGCAGCTTCACCAAGTGCGGATCGAGCGCCGCGCCCATATCCTCGCCCCACGATGGATGCCCGTAATCCAGGTCCGTAAATGACCAGAGTCCGCGCCGTGAGCGGCAGGCCGCCACCAACAAATGCACCAATTCGTCGGCGCCCGCGCCGGCGATGCAGCCACCCAACATCTGTCCGGTCTCTTCGTCATAGACAATCTCGATGAAACCGACCGAGTCGTTGTGGGCGCGCGCCTTGACCGACCCACCGAACGGGATGTACACCACATCGGGCGTAAAGCCTGCGGCCTCGGCCATGTCCTCGGAGAGCCCGACGGCCGCGATCGGCACCACCGAGTCCAACACCAGGGGAACCTGATTATAATTGCGTTTGCGGGTGTTCCCGCATGCGGCGTTCTCACCGGCGACTCGACCATCATGCATAGCCGCCGCCGCCGTCATCGGCCCGCCCTTCAGATCGCCGATGGCAAAGATTCCGGGCACGCTCGTCTCGAGATAGTCATTGGTGACTACGAAGCCCCTGGCATCGCATACAAGCCCCAAGGCTTGAAGCCCGAGATCGTCCGGCCTGGGCTCGCGCCCAACGGCCACCAGCACGCGGTCGAAGCGCGCCGTGCTGTCGTCTGAAAACTCCACGTCGACACCGGCCCCGACAACGCGCGCCTGCCTGACACTCAGGCCCTTGCGCACCACGACACCGATCTCCTTTAAGCGGCGCTCGAGCAGGGCCGCGGCCCGATCCGAGACCACCGGGCGATCGACCAACCGGGGCCCGCGCGTCACGATGGTGGCCTCGCTACCAAACTCTTGGAGTAGAAAGGCGGCCTCGACCCCGAGCGCGCCGCCCCCGACACAAAGGACGGTCGCCGCCGGGGCCACCGAAAGCGATGGGATAAAGCTATCGGCGTCGACGATGAACTCGTGATCCACGGGGACTTCGGCCAAGGCACGCGGTGCCGCGCCGGTCGCCAGAATGATGCGTCGCGCCTCGATCACCCGACTACCATCCGGCCCATCGACATGGATTTGATGGGGATTTAAGAGTCGCGCCTGACCCTTGATCATCTCGATGGCATGTTGCTTTAAGCGCATCGGCAACCCGCGGCGCAGGTCGGCCACGACCTTGTCTTTAAACGCGATGGCGGCCGGAAGATCCCCGGAGACCTGGCCCTTCAGACCGGCGCCCATGAAAGTCTGGGCCTGACAGAGGACGGTCGCGATATGCGCGAGCGCCTTCTTTGGCACACACGCGTAGTTTAAGCAGGAACCGCCGACTCGTTCGTTTTCAATGAGTACCACCAGAGCGCCGGATTGCGCCGCCGTAATCGCCGCCCGGTATCCCCCGGCGCCGCACCCGATAACCGCTACGTCACAGACGGTGGTAGTCACGCTCCTCCGTTTTCGACTGCCGGCGTCCCACTGCGGCCCCGGCCTCCCGTTGAACACGACATTGGCGCACGAAGTCCAGAAACTGCCCGGTCCAGGCACAGCCTTGGACGTCGCGCAAATGGGCATAGCTTGCCAGTACGTTCTTGTAGACCACGCCGTCGCGCTTGCCGTCTATCCCGTAGCCCCGCGCCATGTCATAGGCAAAACCTACCTCGGGGTCGACGTTGACCAAGCGGGAATAATGAAACTCGTGGGCTGGCAGCCCCGCTGCCGGGTCTACGCTGCCAGGTGGCCAGGGGTGGGCTGCGGTCGGACGCACGACCACATACCCGTGGCCCACTGGCTTATCCTGCATCAGGATATCGCCCGGAATGGCACCGACCATGGGGTGACAGGCATCGTGCCAGGTGAGGCTGCGGGCGAGATACATGAGACCCCCGCATTCCGCGTATGTTGGCAGACCGTCCTCGATAGCGGCCTTGATCGCCGATCGCATCGCGGTGTTGGCCGACAACGCCTGTGCCTGGGTCTCGGGAAAACCGCCGCCGATGAAAAGTCCGTCGATATCCGGAAGCTGGGTGTCGTTTAGCGCATCAAACGCCACGATCTCGGCGCCGGCTGACCGCATCGCCTCCAGATCGCCAGGATAATAGAAGCTAAAGGCCCGATCGCGGGCGATCCCGATACGCACATCGCGGCGTACCGGCGCCTTCGCAGGCCAGATCGGCAGCGGTGGCAGCTCCGTGCCCAAGACCGAAATCGCGTCGACGTCCACATGGTCGTTGATTGCGCTAGCGAGATTCGCGATGAGCGCCGCTGCGCCCTCGTGCTCGCCGCTCGGCACTAGCCCTAAATGACGCTCGGTCATGGCCAGCGCCGGGGAGTCCCAAACCGCGCCCAGCACCCGGACATCGGTGTACGTTTCGACGACCGCGCGTAGCTTGGCCTCGTGCCGGGCTCCGCCGACCCGGTTTAGGATCACGCCGGCGATCTGGATGCTTGGGTCAAACTGCCGATAACCGATGAGTAGTGGGGCGAGTCCCCGGGTGATGCCCTTGGCATCGATGACCAGTACGACCGGCGTCCCGAGTTGATGGACGAGTGCGGCGTTGCTATTGCTACCGTCAAGCGCAACGCCGTCATAGAGACCTTTGTTACCCTCGATCACCGCGATATCGGCGCCGCTGGCCGCCTGCGTAAAGCAGTCGGTGATCTCGGCTACGCTCATGGTATGAAAATCAAGATTGTAGCAAGGCCGCCCGCTGGCCTCGCTCAACCATAAGGGGTCGATGTAATCCGGGCCCTTCTTGTAGGGTTGGACGATTAAACCCCGGCCTTTCAGTGCCGCGCACAATCCAATCGCGACCGTGGTCTTACCTGAGGACTTGTGGGCCGCCGCCAGGTAGACGTGCGCGGTCATGGGCTGGATACCACGGCCTTATCGCTAACACCCGCCTCTGCGTCCCTGTGACCATGGACGTCTACCACCGAATCGGCGAGACTCTGTGGCAGAAAGGGCAACAGCCGCACACCAAGTAGCACGATACACCCCACGACGCCAAGACCGCTGACGGCCAGCAAGGTCTCCGGCCAACGCGGTATGTACATATTGACAACACCATCGTAGAAGCTACTGTGGACAATCATGCCAGGGAACAGCTGCAAGGGGTAAGCTTGGCCGCCGATGATAATCACATAGACCTGCGAAAGCCCGCCTAACACCACACCCGCGCTCGCAGTCGCAAGCCCGGCTATGCGGCGCCCATAGCGGCTCAGCAAGATGACGAGCGGGATCACGCCGCCGACGAGAATCTGGCCATACCAGAAGATGTCCGTATAGACCCCGCCATGCAACAGCACGAAGGCCTCCACGCCACGATTGCCGGCCATATAGATGTTGGTGATGTGGTAGACCACCACAAAATACAAGACGGCGGCGACAAACACCGTAAGCAATTGCTTCAAGCGGATCACAACCTTCGAGCCAAGTGGGCGGTCGAGTACCTTAAACGCCGTAATCAGCACCAGGAGATAGATCGCCAGCCCGAAGGCGAACGACATGATGATAAAAAGGGGTGCTAGCAACGCCGAGTCATAAGCACTCCGCGCCGCTAGAAACCCAAAAATGGAACCGGTGCCCGTAGTCAGTGCCAGCCGCCACAGAAACGCGACCATACCGATCTTGTGGCTGTGATGGTTTAGGCGTCGCGCCATCATGAACCAGAGATAGAAGCCCACGATGACCATAAAGCCGGTATAGAGATAGATATTTAGGGCGAATATCGATTCGAAGTTGGGATAGATGACGGCGTTTAGGATATGAGCCATGCGGCCGAGGTCTAACACTAAGTCCCAGAGCCCACCGACCAAAAGCGCGATCGCCAGAAGCCCCGAGAGGCGGGCGAGCGGTTTGTAGAGGCTGCGGCCGAACACTGAGGCGATCGAAGCGACGTTCAGCGCACCGGAGGCCGCCACGATCAGAAACACCGCGAACACGTGCGGTAACCCCCAGACGATCTGATTGGTCATGCCGCTCACGTGGTGGCCATAGGCGCGCATATATAGCCCGGCTCCGAACCCCGCCAAACTCAAGAGCCAGCAGAACCCCAACGCTATCCAAAAGCCGATGCGGCCAGGTACGACTCGATACTGCAGTGTTGCCATAAAGCCCCCAAAAATGTGCTCAGATGCCGCGGTAATGAACGCCAGGCGCCATGCCGAGGTCGGCGCGGATAGTCGTCGTCGGGTACTGGGCGAGCCGCTTTGCAATCTCGCTCTTGGGATCGTGTAGATTGCCAAAGAGCATGGCCTTCTTGCCCTGGCTCCCACACGCCTCCACGCAGGCCGGAATCTGGCCCTTGTCGACGCGCTCAACACATAAGGTACACGCCTCGACGGAGCCTCGGCCGCGTGGCGACCACGGCTTCTGATCGGTGAGATTGCGTGCCACGAACGACCGCGCCTTATAAGGGCAGGCCATCATGCAGTAGCGACAACCGATGCAGCGGTGCTTATCAACCAACACGATGCCGTCGGAGCGTTTAAACGACGCCCCAGTAGGGCAGACCTCGACACAGGCCGGCTCCGCACAATGTTGGCACATAACCGGGAACCTACTTACTGAACCCGTCTTGGGATCAGTCACCGTCACTTTGCGGATCCACTGCGAATAGTCTGGACCCCGATCTGTCGAAAGCCCGTTGTAGCGTACGCAGGCGTTCACGCACGCATCGCACTTGCCGGTACATTTTGTCGCGTCGATCAAGAGACCATAACGTATCGGCTGTGCGCGCCCGGTACCCTTCCCACCCGCCAGCGTGCGGGCAAGAACCGACACCCCGGGAGCCAATGACAGGGCCACCACCCCACCGGCCATCGCCAACAGGCGTCGACGCGTTGGATCGATTTCGGAGTCCTGGCGAGGTGGTTCGTCGACAGTCGGTGGTGTGTGCTGATCGGTCATGGATGATCCCCTACGGGTACGCGCATGGAATGAGAGAGCGTGCTCGGAACTGGAAACGCCGTTGGGACAGCCCCGCCATTTACGAAGCTACCCTTTGCGAAGGGCTTCTCTGGAACCGCCGCATGGCAAACGAAGCAATCGGGTTTCACCCCGGCATAGACGTGACATGCCTGGCAAAACTGGCCGTGCGCGTTTACGGGAATGAACTTCCCGGCCGCATTCTTTTGGACGTGGCAGCTAATGCAGTTCGTCAGCCGGTCGGCGGGATTGCCCGTCTTATGGCGTACCATCTCCTCGCGCACAGCCCGCAATAACATCCTATGGTCACGCCGAATCTCGGCAGTTGGCAAGACGCAATGGCCGCTTGCCTCCGGAATCTTTGGCAGTGGTACCGGTCCTCTGTGGACGCCCCAAATGGCGCCCACAAAGAACACGACCACCAACCCTGCGATTATGAGCGCGCGATTTCGCATCTCACTCGCCCAAGCCCATTTGGATATAGCCCGCCGGACAGACATCCTCGCAGATATGGCAGCCCACGCAGCGTGTGTAGTCCGTAGTCACGTAGTAGCCGATGGCGTGCTGGTCACGCGGCACCTTGCTAATCGCAACCTGCGGGCAAAAGATCAAGCAGTTGTCGCACTCGAGACACATGCCGCAACTCATGCAGCGCTGTGCCTCTTTCACCGCCTGATCGGCGGTAAGGGGCGCGATGCGTTCGCCGCCGTGGGCAAAGAGATCGGCGAGCCTTAGCTCCTCGCGCTCGATCCGCGGCGTAGTTGCGAAATGGCCCAGATACAAACGGTCTGCCAAAATGACCTCTTGCGTCGAGCGGTTCTCGAAGTTGTGAACCATGCCGGGTCTCGTGACCACCCCGTTCACGGGTTTGTTTCCCTCTTTGAGCCCCTCACGGACATCGAAATGGCGCTTGTCGACGCGTGGCCGACGCATCGGCGCCTCGCCGCGCAAGAGCGCATCGATGCCTTCCGCAGCCACTACTCCGTGCCCAATCGCGGTGGCGAGCAGGTGTGGCACTACGACATCACCGCCGACGAAATGGTTGGGCTTGCCGACCACCCGCATTTCGCGGTCTGCGGCAATCGCATTACGACCGTTGTCTAAGGCCTCGAGCCCAGTCATATCGGCGTACTGCCCGATCGCAAACACCACGAGGTCGGCTGGGATCTCGATCTCCTTACCGTTGGGTACGCGCTCGCGCTTGCCGTTGGCACCATGATGGCAGGGGGCAAATCGCACCCCGACCGCCCGGCCTTCGCCGTTCACAGTGATCGAAAGCGGCATCAATTCGCCCAAGATCTCGACATCCAGCGACCGGGCATCGGCCACCTCGCGCGCCGAGGCGCGCATTTTATCGACTGGGAAGGTCGAGGTCAGCGTCACCTTCTGACCGGTGTGCGCGGCCGCCGAGGTCACCATGTCGGCCGTGTAGGTCAGTGGCTTATCGCCCGCCTTCACACCGCCAAGCTTCCGCGCCACCGTGGTCACGTCGATCGAGGTGTCCCCGCCGCCGATGACGACGATGCGTTGCGGGACCGAGGGCATACGACCGTCGTTGAATTCCCGGAGGAACTCGATTCCGCCCATGCAGTTCGGCGCGTCGCTTCCTGGGATATCTGCGATCTTCCCGCGTTGTGTGCCGATTGCCCAGAACACGGCGTCGAAGTCCCGATCGAGATCTTCGATGGTGATGTCCTTGCCGACGAGCACCCCGGTACGCACCTCAACACCGAGATCGACAATTCGCTGAATCTCGCCGTTTACCATGACCGGCGGGGTTCGATAGTTCGGCAACCCGTAGCGCAGCATTCCGCCCAATTCAGCGCGTGACTCAAAGACCGTGCAGGCATGGCCGCGTAGCCGCAACTGATAAGCGCATGACAGGCCGCCCGGCCCTCCGCCGATGATCGCCACCCGCTTGCCGCTCTCTTTCTCTGGCTTCGCAAACGAAAGCCCGGCCTGTAACGCCGATTCGCCCACGAATTGTTCGACGGCATTGATCCCGACTGTGTCCTCGACTGCGCGGCGATTGCAACCCTCTTCACAAGGCGCCGGGCATACATAACCCATGATGCCAGGGAACGGATTGGCGCGCGTCAGTCGGCGAAAGGCGTGCTCTTGCCAGCTGACGCCCGCAGGCGGTTTATCGAGTCCGCGTACGACATCAAGCCAACCGCGGATATCCTCGCCTGCCGGGCACTGCCCCTGGCAAGCGGCTGTCCGCTGCACATAGACCGGGCACTTGTACGAAGCACCCGCCTTGAATATGTCTTCCTGCAAAGCCGCGACCTTATTGTCGCCGTCCTTGTAGCGCCGAAAGGTGCGGCCAGCGGCCTTTTGCTCGTTTCCTATCGCCATGATAATCCTCTCTGTGCCAGCTAATCTTTCGCGCCCAAAACGATTGCGTCACCCACGAGTTGGTGGACGCTGATCACCATCTCGCGCTCGAATCCATAGTACGGCAACACTTTGGTGAACTGACTCTTACAGATGGCGCATATCGCCGCCATATGCGTAACCTTTTGCTCTTTTACGACCATGTTCAGCGCCTGTAGGCGCGGCATCGCCCCTTTTACGCGCAGGTCCAACAAGTCGTCGGTCAGCAGCCCGCCGCCACCGCCGCAACAAAAGGTCTTGTCGCCGATGGTGTTTTCGTCCATATCGACAAAATGGTGGCAGACCGACTTGATGACCGAACGGGGGACGGTAAATTGGCCGCCGGGCCGATCGCCCATGCGCGAGGCCCGGGCCACGTTACAAGAGTCGTGAAAGGTCACGACCTTGTCGTCGTTAGCGGTGGGGTCGAGCTTCAGCGCGCCGCGCGCGATCAGGTCCTCGGTCACCTCGCAGATATGCGCCGGCTGCCGATAACGGGGATCTAAGAAATCGAACGGACCGACCAGGGTGTTCCAGAAAGAATAGGCGGCGCGCCACGCGTGACCGCACTCACCGACAACGATCCGTTTGACCTTGAGCGCCAAGGCCGCGTCCCGGACCCGCAGTGCGACCTTGCGCATCTGCTCCTGGTTACCTATAAACATCGCGAAATTGGCCGCTTCCGACGCGTAGGAGCTCATAGTCCAGCTGATGCCGGCCTGATGGAAGACCTTGGCATAACCAATCAGTCCATCGATATGCGGCTCGGCAAAGAAGTCCGCAGATGGCGTAATCAATAAGACGTCCGCACCGACGACATCCACTGGGAACCGCACATCGTGCCCAGTCGCGTCCTTCACGTCCTCCTCGAGCCCTTCTAAGGTATTGCGCAAGGCCGGTTCCGGCAGACCCAGATTGTTGCCGATCTTATGCAGCTTACCGAGGATCTCATTGGTGTACTTCTGACCGATACCGACCGCGTCTAATATCTCGCGACCGGCCATACTAATCTCTGCGGTGTCGATCCCATAGGGACAAAACACCGAGCACCGCCGACATTCGGAACACTGGTAGAAATAGGTGTACCAGGAGTCCAGCACCTCGGGCGTCAAATCGGTGGCGCCGACCAGTTTCGGAAACATTTTGCCGGCCGCGGTAAAATAGCGCCGATAGACGTTGCGTAGCAGATCTTGGCGCGCAACCGGCATGTTGTTGGCGTCGCCCGTACCCAGAAAGAATTGGCACTTGTCGGTACATGCGCCGCATTTGACGCACGAGTCGAGATAGACGCGCAGGCCACGCTGGGTATCCAGAAGCTCACCCATCCGCTTGATCGCGAGTTCCTGCCAATTGTCGGGCAACGAGCCTGGGAAGCCTAACGCACGCTGGTGTTCGGGGCTTGCCTTAAAGGTCTGCACATCCTTCATGACCCCGACTTCCGGGGTCGGCGTTACGATGTAATCCCCCAAGGGCGGTACGGTAATATCACTCATGCGGACTTCTCCTGGCCTGCGTTCACGGGCCCGCCGGCACCCGCGACCGATGGCTCATGCGACATAGACGACGACCCGTGCGGCATTGACGGCCCGTGCGGCTCTAAGCGACTACGGTCTGCCTGGTTACGCGTTGGGCTAAAGAACACCCCGGGGGCGTGCAAGAGTTTGCTAAAGGGCAACACCACCATGAGCGATGCCACCAAGGCGATGTGAACGAGAATCAAAGGCGCCGCCGGTAATGGCTGCAGGTGAAGGTACATGAGGCCGAGAATGAAGGCCTTCAGACTGATGATGTCCACCGGGCTTTGAAAGCGCATCATCCCGCCGGTGATGCCGATGGCGAGTAACAGCAACAGCATCAGATAATCCGAAGGCCCAGACACGAAGCGCACGCGCGCTACCGCCAGCCTGCGCCCGAACAGACCGATCAGCGATGCTACCAGCACGAATGCTGCGTAACTGCCGAACGGCGATTCGATCCGCACCCACCAGGGCACCGGGTTCAAGACATAACGTAGATGCTGCAAGAGCACCAACAGCAGGCTCACGTGGAATAGGTAGCTCCAAATCCAGGCCCACTTGTCGCCACGAAAGAGGCTGGTAAAAAGCCCCACCTCCCCGGCCATGCGCACCGCCACCCCGGCACGCGTCCGCGGCGCTGGCATGGTCGGAATACGCAACGGCGCTGGTGTCATGGTATAGATTGCTATGCGGTAGCTAAGCCCCCCCACCAACACAACTAACGCGACGTATAACAGCACCGCATACCCTATAGTCCATGCCGACATGGCGCCTCCGCTTATGACACGATCAGACTTATTACTACCGTATGACTAAATACAGCCCGTCGGCTTCGGCAGCCCCGCAATCTTACAAGCCTGCTTCGCCGGCCCGTAGGGAAACAGGTCATACAAGTACTTGTTGGTCCCCTTGTCCGGCCCGAGCTTTTTGCCAATAGCCTTCGTCAATACGCGGACCGCAGGCGCGATCTGGAACTCGTTGTAGTATTCGCGCAGGAAGTTGATCACTTCCCAATGGTTCTGAGTGAGCTCCAAGCCTTCGCTTTTGGCGATGACGCTCGCAAGCGGCTCTGTCCACTCCGCCAAATTGACGATGTAGCCTTCTTCGTCGGCCGTAACGCTGGTCCCGTCTACTTCATATGCCATGCTAATCTCCTGTCCTTATCCGAATGTGTACGATTTACAGCCACGCCTGCACGGCTTCGTGCTCGGTCACGAGCTTCACAAAGCCCGCATAATCGACCGTGGCCACCCCTTCTATCACATCCTTTCCTGTAAAACCGCGCGCCTCGAGATCCGGCCCCAATACATAGACGGGGAAGGTCCCTAGACTTTGCGCGATAAGGGCGCCCGCTGCCGTTCCCACGGTCGCGGCGTATACCCCATCTTCGATCAACAACACCGCCCCATCGGGACGGACATGCGCCAAACACTGTTCAAACGTCCGACTCGCCAGCGGCGATTTGTTCATGGTATGCAACATATCACCCCCTAAAATGACAACACGACGTCTTGCGCGGCCATAATGTCGGCCATTTCCGATCGCCCAACCACAGTGACCGGTACCACAAAGCCGTCCTCGCTCAGTCCGCGCTCTTCCAGGGACTCCCGTTCCACGAAGAGCTTGGTGATGTCGTAGTCATCCAAGGCCCGATAGGTGGGCGAAAAGTTCTTCATCCCAATCGCGGTCGGATTCGCGCTCTTTGTCAGTTGGTACACCCCGTCATCCAAAAAGGCGAGGCTTACGTCTTGATCAAAGGCCGCGGTAATCAACACCACTTCCAAGGCCTCCAAGGCGTAGATGGTGCCGTAAGGAGCCTTGCGATTCACGAACAGGAAGCGCTTGACTACCCCCGATGTATCGCCGTCTTCGTCTTGCATGCCGCCTCCTAATCCCCAAAAACCACTAAGCGATCGGCCTGGATGCCGGATTCCACCAACTGCCCGAGCCCCGATATCCGAAAGCCCGCCGCCAGGTTCTGTTCACGTAACCCCCGGCGCAGAGCGGCCGCGATACATATCACGAGATCCACTCCGTGCTGGGCCGCGAGTTGGGACCAGCGATCGACGATCTGACGATCATCCCGTGGCGGCTCGGTCAGAGATGAGCCGTTATGTACCCCGTCGTGATAAAAGAAGATCCTGTGGATCTGATGTCCCGCCTTGAGCGCCGCCGCTGCAAACTGATAAGCGGAGTCCGACGCCTGGTGCGTATAAGGGCCCTCATTCACTAAAATGCCGATCTTCATATGGCCAGACCCTAGAAGCGAACGTGACTGGAGGCGTTCAAGCTCGCCCGCGCGCCGCGCCAGTTGTCCACATGGTACTTCGTGAAGGTCAGGTCCGTGGCCTCGAAGAACCGCGGCCAACCGATCCGATCAATCCACTCGCCAAGGCGCTCCCAATCATGGGCATCGTCTTTATAGGCATGAATGATCCGCTTCACGATCTCCGCCACTTCCGGCCAACGCGGTGGGTTATTCGGAATATTAGCGACCGCAAGCTTATGGAACGCGGGCTTGCTACGGGCATTCGAGTGCTTGCCGCCGACCCAGATCGCAATCTTCGAGTGCTCCGGATCGTTGATCATCATGGGCGGACAAGGCGCGAAACAGGCCCCGCAACACATGCACTTGCGCTCATCGACCTCAAGCGATGGCTTGCCGTTGACCATGGCCGGACGAATCGCCGCGACCGGGCACCGGGCAATAACCGTCGGCCGCTCGCAGACATTGCCCACTAGGTCGTGATTGATCCTAGGTGGCTTGGTATGCTGCATGTTGATGGCAATATCGGCCTGGCCGCCGCAGTTGATTTCGCAGCACGAGCTGGAGATCCGCAACTTATTCGGCAGACGCTCGTTCACGAACTCCTCGTGCAACTCATCCATCAAGGCCTTGACCACGCCCGAGGCGTCGGTCGCCGGGATGTCGCAATGGAGCCAGCCCTGGGTGTGCGAGATCATCGAGATTGAATTACCGGTGCCGCCGACTGGGAAGCCCGCGTCGGTCAGCGCTTTACAAAGCGGCGCGACCTGGGATTCCTTGGCGACCATGTACTCGACGTTGCTGCGCACCGTAAAGCGGATGAAACCATCGGCGAAACGGTCGCCGATATCACACAGCTTACGCACGCTGCCAACATCAAGCTGACGCTGGGTGCCGGCACGTACCGTCCACACCTCGTCACCGTTCTTGGCCACGTGGTGCAAGACCCCAGGACGCGGGCGCTCGTGCCACTTCCAATTCCCATAGTTCTTTGTCAGAAGTGGGTGCATGTAGGGGACCGCATCAGGTACCCCGCACTCTACCGGTTTACGTGCACTCATGATTTGCCCCCGTTTTTCAGTGCCTTTTGCGTAGCCACTTCTTCATCCCAGCCGTCCATGCGGACATAGGGATTGGTGCGTGGATGAGAGACCATGTTGGGATCAAGCGGTAGACCGATGCCCTCCAACAGGTTGATCAAGCCAATACGCTCGATCATCTCGCCGGTACGCTCGTGTTCCAAGGCGTTTTCGGCGAAGAAATCCATGGTGCGACGCGAAAGGTCGGTTAGGTATTCGTAGTCCTCGTCGGTATTCAAAGGCAGGAATGGCGCGATGACCGTTCCCAACAGATCGCCCACCTTTAAGGTACGCTTACCGCCGAGCAGGAGTGTGACGCCACGCTCATCGCCCGGCTCCAGCGCCTTGGTCATGACATTGATGCAGTGCATGCAACGCACGCAGTTACGGTTGTCGACCTTTAGCGTGTCGTCGTCGCCCAAGCTCAGGCAGTGCGTCGGACAGCGCGTAATCACGTTGTCGATGACATAGGAACGACCCTTCTTGGCAACGAAGGCCTTGACCTCGGCCTGGTCGACCTTCATGTCGTCGCGCCAAGTGCCGATAACGGCCATATCCGAGCGTTGGACGGCGTTCGTGCAGTCGTTGGCGCAACCGGAGAACTTGAACTTGAACTTATAAGGCATTGCTGGACGATGGAGCTCGTCCAAAAACTCATTGATGATCATGCGGTGGACGCGCTGCTCGTCATAGCACGAATGCTCACAACGGGCATGACCGATGCATGACATCGAGGTCCGCAGAGCGGGGCCCGCGCCACCCATATCGAAGCCTAATTCATTGAAGGCATCGAACGCAGGTTGGACGTTGGCTGTGGTGCAACCTTGAAACATGATGTCGCCGCTCTGGCCATGCAGGGCAATTAGGCCCGACCCGAATTCCTCCCAGATATCGCACATCTTGCGCAGGACATCGGTCGTGTAATGCATGCCGGCTGTCGGCATGATCCGCAAGGTATGGAACTCGGCGGATGCCGGGAACTGCTCGGCGACCTCGGAAAACCGCGGGATCACACCACCGCCGTAACCTAAGACACCAACGGTGCCGCCTTTCCAGTAGCCCTTACGGGTCTCGTATGAATGCTCTAACTGACCGAGCAGGTCTTTCATCATCGGCGCATAGGGCTTGGCTTCATCATTCGCCAAGCGCTTAAGGCCTGTTACAAAACTGGGCCAGGGTCCGGTCTCTAATTTATCGAGCAACGGGGTTGCCGGCATTTTCTTCTTTGTATCTGTCATTGCCACTCCTTACGCAAGGGCTAGGGCCTTGCGAAGAGAGTAGGGAAGGAGGTCGCTGTCGCCTATGCCCCTGAGGGGATAAAGGGGCGCTGGATCGTCTATCTCCAAGGGGATAGATGGACGGTAGCAAGCGGACGACAACAGGCAGGACTCTAGGTGGAAACGGGCGATCTTTGCGCGCCTGAGCCCAGTAGCGCCCGAGAATCAGGGAGACCAAAGTATGACACGCAACGGCCCCTAAGGCAGCATATGAGCCTCTATAGATGAGACCAAAATCGGCATCGGGTATTCCCGCCCGGGCTCGAACAGGGTCTCGCTCTCACAATAAATGGCGCCCTTACAAGGCCGCACCCTCGCCCTTCGCAAGTGCCATGCTTCTGGACGCCACGCAATCCATGAGATCGCGCCAAGACTTCACGAAGGATCGCGTGCCCTCGCGCTGGAGTTCCGCAGCCAACGCGTCGACATCGACCCCGGCCTTCGCGAACTGGGCTAGGCGCGCCTCGGCGTCGCCGCCGTCAAGCGACAGAGATCCCGTGACGCGGCCATGGTCAGCGAAGGCCAGCAAGGTCTTTTCGGGGATGGTATTGACGGTACGAGCGGCCGCGAGCGCCTCCAGATAGAGGGTGTCCGAGGCGCCGGGGTCTTTGGTGCCAGTGCTGGCCCACAGCAACCGTTGCGGTTGCGCGCCCGCTTGCGCCAACCGCTGCCAGCGCCGACTGGCCAAAAGATCGCTATAGGCCTTATAGGTGCGCATACCAACGGCAATACCGAGATGATTACGGAGCGCATCAGGGACCTTGTCGCTTACCGCCACGTCCCAGCGACTGATGAAAAGCGAGGCCACGGATCCGACTTTGGGGTCGAGCCCCGCCTCAATGCGCCGTTCGATGCCACGCATATAGGCCTCGGCTACGGCACGATAGTGTGCGCACGAAAACAGCAATGTGGCGTTTACCGGCACGCCCGCAAAGATCGTCTCCTCGATCGCGACTAGCCCCTCTGGCGTGCCGGGGATCTTTATGAAGAGATTGGGCCGCTGCGCTTGCCGATGGAGCTGTACCGCCGCCGAAACGGTGCCTCGAGCGTCGGCGGCCAGCAGCGGCGACACCTCAAGCGAGACCCAGCCGTCCAATCCCTTGGTAGCTGTATGGATCGGCCGAAAGAGATCTGCGGCCGCAGTCAGATCCTCTATTGCCAGCGCAAAAAACAAGGTCTCGGCGGACTGTCCGCTTGTCGTCTTTTCGCGGATGGCATCGTTGTAGAAATGGGTGTTCCGGATCGCTTGATCGAAGATCGTGGGATTAGAGGTCAACCCCGTTACCGACAACTCATTGATATAGCGCTGCAACGTGCCGCTTGTGAGTAGCCCGCGGGTAATATTATCAAGCCAAAGACTTTGGCCTAGATTGTGGAGCTCCTGTGTGGCTTTCATAGTCCCTCCTGTTGCCGTGACCCGTAAGGTGGCGCGCCCTCAAAGCCCGCGACCTAGCCCTCAGAATCGACCGAGCGGCCCGCGCGCTATCGGGCCGCGGCGAGACCGCGATATTCCCGTGCCTGAGATCGGATACCCTTGCCGATCGACCTCAAGGCCACCACCGGCCGCTATCGGCCGCGCTACTTGTTCGCCTGGCCCTTAAGGCCACTATACCCAGGCTCCCATAGGCTAAAGCCGCCCGGAAAGGCCCGGGCGTTGCCGCCACGGCGGGTCTGCGGCGGCAACTCCTTCAAGTGGGCGGCACCGCCGCCGCCCAAGACGATATCATCGGGCAACAACGCCGCCCGAAAGCCCTCTACGACGTCCCTTACCTGACGACGCCACTTCTTTTTGCCAAGCCGTTTTCGTCCCTGATCGCCCAGGTCATCCTCATAGACTCGGCCATCACCGGCGGGGAGGTGGCCGAGCTCCATCGGTACGACTAGGCCATCGACTATGAGCGCCGACCCAAGCCCCGTTCCCAACCCGAGGAACAACATCTTTCCTCCTTCATAGTCGCCGAGCGCCTGCATCGCGGCATCGTTGATCAGCTTGACGGGCCGTCGAAACGCCTCGGTCCAATCGAAATCGACCCAGCCCGAGCCCAGATTATGAGGCTCGCGGGCAATCCGGCCGTCGCGCACCACGCCGGGAAACCCGACCGATACCACATCGAAGCGCCAATCCGCCGTACGTCTGAGGACCTCCCTGACCATCTGCCCTGCGGTCAGCTGCGGTCCCGATGGAAAAGAAATGGGGGTTTCCCGGTCGCTGGCCAGACACTTGATATGCGACCCCCCCACATCGATTACGAGTATTGTTTGCGATTGCGCGGCCACATCACCCTCCTGTCAATTGGCGTCACGACTCTCCTAGACCCCGCCCCTCCCGGGTGCGCCCGATCACGGCTCTCGGCTTAGCGGGGGCTGCCATCATCTGTGTCCGGATTGCACCACTGGCTCGTGGGCGCTATCAGGGCATCGGCCTCTTGGGGGCCCCAGCTCCCCTGTTCGTAGGGTATTGCCGGATGGCAGTTGGTAAGCACCGGACCCACGACCGCCCAAGCGGCCTCCACCGCATCCTCGCGCGTGAATAGCCCCCCATTGCCCGCCATCGCATCGGTGAGCAGCCGTTCATACGGCCGTTCATCGCTCTTTTGCCCCTCCTGCAGGTAGAACTCGCGCTGATCGCCGATGAAATTCTGGCCGGCACGCTTCACGCGCGCGGCAAACGCCGTGGCCGAGTGCGGAGAGAGCCGGAAACGCACATAATTGGGGCGCCCGCCCAAGGGCGCCGCATCGTCGAACAACCGCTGCGGAGGCGGCTTTAATTCGACTAGGATCTCGGCTGCAGTCGTCGCCAAGCACTTGCCAGAGCGCAGATACCAGGGCACCCCCGCCCAACGCCACGAATTGATTTGGAGGCGCAGCGCGCAAAACGTCTCGACGTCCGAGTCCTGGGCAACCCCCGGCTCCGACCGATATCCTATATACTGGCCGCGTACCATATCATCGGGGCCTAGCGGACTCATGGCCTGGAATACCTTGACCTTCTCGGTGTGGACGCCGCCGAAACCTTGGTAGGCCGGCGGCTCCATGGCCAACAGGGCGACGACCTGAAACAGGTGATTTTGGATAACATCCCGCAGACAACCCGCACTCTCATAGAATGCGCCACGACCCTTGACACCAAAATCCTCGGCTAACGTAATCTGCACGCTGGCTATGTAGTTACGGTTCCAGATCGGCTCCAAGAACGAGTTAGCGAAACGAAAATAGAGGAGGTTCATAATCGCCTCCTTGCCAAGGTAGTGGTCGATACGAAAGATCGAGTCATCCGCAAACACCGACCTTGCGACATCATTCAATTCCCGCGCCGAAGCGAGATCCCGCCCAAACGGTTTTTCGACAATGACGCGCGCTTGATCGACCAGACCCGCCGCCCCCAATCCTTTGATGACCGGCCCAAACAGCGCAGGCGGGATGGCCAAGTAGTAGGCGGGGCGCGCACTTTTGCCAATGGCCTGCTTGAGCGCCTTGAACGTCGCTGGATCATTGTAGTCCCCACCGACATATCGGAGTTGAGCCAGCAGGCGGTCCAAGGCCACTTGATCGTCGATCGCGCCAGCTTGCTTGATGCTATCTGTCGCCCGTTCGCGCAACTGTGCAAGCGTCCACTTTGAGCCCGCCACCCCCACTACCGGGACGCTCAGGTTACCGCGCTTGGCCATCGCGTAGAGCGCCGGGAACACCATCTTATGGGCGAGGTCGCCGGTCACGCCGAAGATTACCAGCGCATCAGCGGTCTTGGGGTTGGCGGCCTTATGGTCAAAAGCCTTAACCGCTTGCGCGGCTGCTCCTTCTTGCATTATGTCCTCCCTGAATGAATCTCTGGCAACCAAACGTTTCCGTCGGCTGGCGTACCGTTCCGTTAATGCAAGCCAAGACGCGCAAACGCAGAGCCGTCATTGGCGCGCCTGTGACACATAAGACCGCACAGACGACTGGAAAATCCTATACGGCTAGGCCTAGCGTAACACGTCAAGTGATCTACCCCACCACCGCTCGTTTGCGGCCATCATCGCCGTCCAACCGGCCCACGATATCCCCGCGGGGCAACCTTCCGTCACCCTATTACGAGTGCCGCGCAGACGCTATCGTTTGGTCACACAGACACACCGATCAGACCTTATAGAGGGACTTGTCCTTTTTTGGGACCACGAGACGCGCGCCTAGTTCCCGAAAAGGCGCCATGAGCCAGTCATGGCGCCAAGCGAACGTCGGTCAGCCTACATGCCACCCCCGCAATCCATGTCACTACGCGTAGCTCGTGGCATTTCGCCATCTGGGTGCCAAGGCTTAAAACAACACCTATGCCAGCCGCGCCCCCGACACTCGTGCGCTGCCTGCACCACCAGATCATCCCCTTAAATAGCGACCGCCATCACCATGTCCGGCATGATTTACGACTTAACGCGTTGATACCGCGGTTCATGTCGGATACCAACCGGCGAATGGCCATGGGCGAATCGTCATGGGCATCACGATAGGGTGACTGTTGTCATACCATTGAACTATCGTCTTACCTAGCTTACGGAGGAGACGATTTCATGATGACGAAACAGGCCTTTTTGGCTTTGGCGCTAGCGGTGCTCGTCGCGCAATCGGGATATGCCGCCCACGCGGCCGTCGCGACAACCGCCATCGGCCAAGCCGAGACCGGGGTCTTTATCGGTGTCGGTCAGACGTTCCAACACGAGACCGATACCATAGACCTAAAGCCCATCGATTCCGAGAACGGCACGCTCGCCGCTTACACGGTCGGGCTTATGGGTATTGACCGCCATGTCGGCGGCCTCTATTGGCGCTTGGGCGCCACGGTGACCACGGGCTCCAGCCACTATCAGGGCGACGTCCATATGGGGCTACCGGCGCAGGCTTCGACATCCCAGCGACTAGACCGCATCGCAGGCCGCTTAGGCCTAGTGATCAATGGACCGTGGTGGCACGATTCGCGCGCGGTCTTCGCCCCTTATGTCGGCTTCGGTTTCCAACGATGGGCCCGCGACATCGCAGACGGCTCGCTTCCCGGCGGTCAGGAGTACACCAGCGATGGGCATATCGGTCTCGGCCTGCACGGCGACTACGCGTTAGCGCGCCACTGGGTGATCGCCATCTGGGCCTTGACGGGCTACACCGTGGGCGCGCAGGTCTCGGGTACGGACCCGGTCGCTGTGAATACCGCAACGGGCGAAGGACGGAGCGCATCGGCTACCGAGGCCCTGGGGGATCGTCCCTATCGGACCGTCGGGGCGACAATTATCTATCTCGCCTCTCGCCGGTGGCGGATCGCCGTGCGTATCCGGCGCGCTCGATGGGCATACGGGGAGTCCGCGCCGATCCCCATCGTAAGCCAAAGTGGGGCCGTCTTGGGCGAATTCACAGACCCAGGCTGCACGGTTACGCAAACGCTAGTCGCCTTGGATGTCCGTACCGTTTTTTGAGATCGTCCGCTCGGTATGCCATAATGGCAGCCATTGACAGGAGCAGGTAGGGCTTGATTTCTGCGAAACTGGGCCCAATGTGGTGGGTTCGGTAGCAGCGAATCCATGGAGGAGGCATTGTCACCATGAAAGGAAAATATCTGATCGCGCTTGCGGCCCTGGGGGCAGTATCTGTTATGGCCCTGACGCTCGTTTATGTTCCGGCCATCCACGCACCCGAGAGCACCGCCGCGCCCCGGGCCGTGGACGCGCAAGCGGCCTCCCCGTTTGAGCTGGTCCGAGTCTACCGGACTGATGGCGGCCTTGTGCGTACCGAAACCCTACGCTGGCAGGGCCCGGGCACCATGACGATTATGACTTGGTCTTCGACCGGTAAGGTCGGGGCGGCCATACCCCCTTGGGTAAGCGCCGAGCTCCAAGGCCTGCAAGCCCAGCAACGGCTATTGACGACCGTTATGGAGCAAATGATCGGCAGCACGAATCCGATGCTCAATATGAACGGCCTTCGGGATATAAACCCGCAGATCGACATCCCGGTGATGTTTCCCAAAGTACAATCACCGCGCAAAGCTACGCCACCGCAAGCGCCGCGGCGTCACACAATCGATCTCTAAAGCCTTGGCAACACAGGGGTGGCGGCATTTTGCGAGCGCAATCTGCCGCCCGCTCCTCGGCTAGGTCACCGACCGTGGCGGGACTTGGGCAAGGACACGACTAGTCAGACGCAGACATGCGACTTAAATTCCCGCTTTCCTTCCCATGGCTAAAGCGAGGGGATTCTCGCGGTGCTGGGTTGACCCTTCAGTGCCCGTGATGCCCGTTCCGAACGATGGCGGTGTGTCCGGGTCTCTTTGCGGAGGAAATGTCATGCCGCCCAATCCCCTCACTACAGCGAAGCGCCGGTCAGGCCTTATGAAAGATGAGCCCGTAATGATAGGGCGGCAAGGGGACCAGCGCCTCCCGCACGAAACCACCCGCCTCCACGACCTCTTGAGTGGCGCCCGGGGATAGGCGCAACTCCGTTCGCGGCCCGCGCGGCTTCCCCAAGACCTGGGTCTCTTCCCGTGCGGCAGGATACCAATTGACGATAACGAAACGGCCTTCGGGCGACAGGATCGCGGCGACCGCGCGCGCGAGTTGGGTCTTGTCCGGCACCCCATGAAAGGTATTGGCCATAAAAACGTAGTCGACTGGACCCAAAGTCAGGTGGCCAACCTCCATCGCGTCCCCTAGTTGCCAGTCACAGTGGGCGAAGCTCGCACACGCCGCTTGCGCGGCTTTTAGCATCACCGGATCCAGATCTAAGCCAATGACCCGCCCTCTGGGTACACACCGTGCAATCGCGGCCGTGAAATACCCATCCCCGCAACCGAGATCGACCGCCCGCATGGCGGGGCCGATCTGAAGACTTCTTACTACGGCATCGGGGTCTGGCCATAAAGCGTGCCACCAATCCGCGTCCGGCATGGCCGTCGCCGGAAAGAGCCGATCTCGGGCCTCGGCGGGCGGACCTTTTGGCTTATTTGGCATTATCATCTCGCCTGTCGGGGAATTTGGGGTGGATGCTACCACAGGGTGACCTGATCGACATTCCGTGAGCGTTTGGCAAGACTCGTTGTTCTTTCATACCTATCCGAACCTATCCATAACTATCTGAATCGGTTCAACGTTGACTTCCTGCTTCGCAGAGGCCGGTTTCGTTCCGGTCTTGCGACCGGAACCAGCGCCTTCCTCTCCACGGGCTTCACGTCCGGCGGAACTCGCCATAGAGCGGCTTAGGGCCGCCACGCCAAGGGTCAGAAGATTCCTGGCCGCATGCACGTCCCGGTCATGGATGGTTCCACAATCCGGGCATGTCCACTGACGTACCGCCAGCGGCATTTTGTCCTGTTTTACGGCGCGCACCGAGCAAATCCTGCTGCTGGCAAACCAGCAAAAATGATGCCGCCGATGCCGAGGCGACTTGTGAAGCGATGGCGCACCCCCATATGCGCTTCGTACCCGGGAAGGCAACGGCGAGCTAGGCGCTTCTTGGGGTCCACCATGCCTGTCAGGGACTCATCAGGGATCTCCCGCGGCCCCGTCCTTATCTGTCGATCACCCAAAAAGCTTCCCAAACGCTTTCCCGATCCAACTCTTTTCCTTGAGCGCCTTTCGCACAAGGGGAACGTAGTCCTTGTCATCATGTTTAATATGGCTTGTCAGCCATATTCGCAAATCACCCAGTAGTTGACGCGTTACATCCCGACCCGCCTCGAACTGTCTCTTGTGCTCCTGCATACGTTTCGCAAAACTCTCATGCACGCCTTTATGGTCTGCGAGGATCGGATAGCCCGCCCGCTCCATGGCCGCTTCCTCAAAAGCGAAATGCGTCACTGTGTAGTCGATCATGCTATCGATGACCCGACCGATGACCTCAGGATCCGGATCACGCCGTTCCATGTAATCATGAATCTCATTCATGTACTGGACAATACGCTTATGCTGTTTGTCGATCTCTTCAATCCCTACGTCTAACGACGAATCCCAGACCCAGTACATACTCGTCTCCTCCGTAATCGTTATGATTATACTGTTCCTATAAACCTGTACAAATCTGTACAGAAGATCTATCCGCACACGGTTGATAGGTAGACATCACCTGCAACTCGTGCCTATTGACGCTCGGTTGCGCCGGAGAACGTGCCAGCAGAATACGTCGGACTTCCCGATAGGGAGTGAACCGAGTGATCTCGGTATCTTCGTACCTTGCTAGCACATTCAACGCCGCATTGTGCTCAGCCTGGAGCACATCCCCGTTGACACGGTA
>Ga0307375_10000463_pt1 | contig 50825 bp, 41 predicted proteins | sample TR1MG_FD_202531 | JGI IMG/M metagenome (GOLD analysis project Ga0307375, IMG submission 202531) | Soil microbial communities from Risofladan, Vaasa, Finland - TR-1 | ecosystem: Environmental > Terrestrial > Soil > Coastal area > Acid sulfate soil | place: Finland: Risofladan, Vaasa | collected...
TGCGATTATTATGATTCCTTCTCTTGTGTTTTTTCTTGGCTTCAATCAGCAGATGGCTCAGGGAACAAGTCTTGCAGTAATGCTTCCGCCAATAGGCATAATAGCAGCCTATAATTATTACAAAGCGGGTCAGGTGAATATAACATATGCCATGATCCTTGCTGTCTGCTTTCTTATAGGATCATATTTTGGATCAAAGTGGGCTCTTAATCTGCCTCAGGCAACCTTAAAGAAAATATTTGGGATCCTTCTTCTGCTTGTAGCTGCCAAGATGCTTATCGGTAAATAAGAACAATCATCAGAACATAAATCCGAGGCTAAACAGAAAAGCATTTGGCCTGTCATCAAGGTTATAAGTGGTGCCGGCAAGATTCTCAATCTGTGTCTGGTACTTTTTCAGACTCCCTTCATACCTCAAGTCAATAGTTAATTTGTTAAGAATATCAAGTCCCACACCTGCCTGATAACCAAAAGTCATTCCTGAATACATTGATTTGAAATCCGGGCTGTCTATCAGCTCTTTGGGGGATCCGAGAAGAAGTGACCCCGTTGGCCCCACATTTATCCTGGCTGGTCCGAATTTAAGCCCTATCATAACAGGGATATCAAGCTTATTCAGATTCTGAACAACCTCTTTGGCAGCGGAAGTTGTAACATTTGTCACAGTATAGGCACTGCTTTTGGATGCAAAAAGAACCTCCGGCTGGACAAAAAGCTTAAGGACCTTAACTCTCATAAAGACTCCTCCATGAAAACCATATTTTGCCTCTTCCAGCTTCTGAATACTATAAGTAGTTGTACCTGAGGTAACCTGTTTTATCTCATCCATGGTAATGGAATTGGTACTGACTCCCGCCTTAATCCCGAATTTGATCTGCGAAAATGCTGGAAATGAGACCAGAACAACCAGAAGAATTAATGATAACTTTTTCATCATTTGAGTTTTAATTTATTTATTAAATAGTTACAAACAGTTCATTTTATCATACCTATAACGTTCCAAAAACTAAAAAGGTTGCTTCATAACAATAAAAAGGTGACATCTTTCTTAAAACGCTTCCATCATATATTTATTTTGCGACAAGCTCTGCAAATATTGTCTCTTTCATCTTATCAAACTACTCTCTTTCAAAAAGCCTGGTAAGGAAAATGATCTTACCGGTACGGTCAATAATAACATTTCGTGTTACTCCTGCATCCTTTACAGCAAAAAGAGCAAAAATATCCGCTCCGGGATCCAGAGCAAGTGGATAAGTTATCCCTATATCCTTCCGGAATTTAAGCACTTTCGCGAGAGGTTCATCACGATCAATCCCAATAATCACCAAACCTGAAGATTTTTTTGCCTGCCATATCTCCTTTTCAATAAACGGCATTTCCTGACGACAAACGCTGCACCAACTAGCGGTAAACTGAAGCATAACTACCTTTCCTTTAAGATCAGAAAGCCTGTATGATTTACCTCCCGCTTCATAAATAACAAAATCTGGTGCTTTCTGCCCTTGTTTCACAATATATCCATATTCATAAACTTCCTTTGGCTGACCGAATATAGTACTTCCTAATAGTAAAAATATCACAAATGATAAAACAGGATTTTCATAATAACTAATAATTTCATTTTTTTCAAAGATAGAAATGTAATTCAAAATACAATTAATAATTACCTTAGAGCGGTGAACATTAAAAGGCGGAAGGCGGAAGGCACATGGTAAAACGGCAAAAGGCAAAAGTTATAATATTTATTATTCCCCCTTTGAAGGGGTCCCGTCCCGATAACTATCGGGAGCTATCGGGAGGGGGATGTTCTTATATGATAAAAGTATGAAGCTATAAACTTATCAGGATGAGATTTGCATATAAAATACTTTTTGTTTTTCTCATGCTGGCATCAGCAAATCTGAACGGTCAGGAAAAACCTGAAGAAAAGGGTCTGAGAACTATCAATGAAGATGTTATCAAAGCACAGATGTCTTTTCTGGCATCAGACTGGATGGAGGGAAGAGCTGCAGGTGAAAAAGGTGAAAGAATGGCAGGAGATTATATCGCTGGTATGCTTCAGCTCTATGGAGTCAAACCATATGGTGATTATATCAGAACAAGATCTAATCCAGGTATTCAGAACAGGACATATTTTCAGAATTTTGTCCTGCTGAAGACGATGCCTGGCAATGAGCAGGTTATGCAGATACGGTCGTTTGAAGGAAAAACGATAAAAATAACGTCTCTTACAAAAGATGTTGATTATACCATAAGGACTGCTGACCCGGCATTCGAGCTCACTGCACCAGTTGTATTTGCAGGGTATGCATATAAAAATGATAACCTGCATTATAATGACTTTGCAAAACTCGATATTAAGGGCAAAGTGGTTCTCCGGATTTCAGGCTTCCCGAAGTTTGTAACTGATAAGTTGAATCGTTCAGTATTAAATTACGAATCAGCTAAAATGGATTCTGTTATCAGAGCCATGGGGGCGGCTGGTATTATTGAATTCAGTCCTGATGACAGGGTTGTTGGCAGGCCTGAAAGACGAGATTTCATGAATATGTCTCCTTCTGAAGGGAATCAGTGGCAGGGGAGACCAAGAGTTTTCTATTCAATACCCGGGGAAAGAAACAACGATGCACCAAAAAGAGCTAATGTATCTATTAAAACAGCAAATGAGATACTTAAAGGTAGTGGTATAGATATCGAAGAATATATAGCAAAGGCAGATATCAATCAGCCATATTTGCTTTCTCCTCTGAACAACAAGGAGATTTACATTAAAACAAGTGTTATCACAAGCCAGGTTGCAGTAAGGAACATTATAGGTATTATTGAAGGGAAGAAAACTGATGAGGTCATAGTACTTGGAGCCCATTACGATCATATTGGATCAGGAAACGGATATATCTGGAATGGTGCTGATGACAATGCATCGGGCACAGTCGGAATTATGACTCTTGCAAAAGCAATTATGGAAACCGGCACCAGGCCTGAAAAGACAATTATTATTGCCCTTTGGACATCAGAGGAACTGGGGCTTCTTGGTTCGAGGTATTATCTTGACAATCTTGACTTTCCAATTAATAACCTGAAGCTTAATCTGAACTTTGATATGATATCAAGGTATGTCACAGACTCAGAACCAACCAAGGTGACTATGACTTACACAAAAAAGTACAAAATATTTGAGGATATCACTGTAGCTAATCAACACAATTACGAAATTATCCTGAGCATAGATTACCAGCCGTCTGATGATCCTCCGGGTGGTTCTGACCACAGATCATTTGTGGCAAAGGGTATTCCTGTAATGAGATTCAAACCAGGGCACAGGGAAGAATATCACAGGCCTGGTGATGAAATCAAAACGCTTAACTGGGACATTATGGAAAAGATAATCAGGATAAGCTTTTTAAATATCTGGCAATTAGCAAATTCAGAATGGTAATAAAAGATAATAAATAATAATTTAAGTTATGAAAACACGTATTGTTATTTTACTCGCAACATTTCTTTTTCCGGTATTCTCAAGTCTTTTACTGGCACAGACAGAACAAGGGAAAAAACTGAATATTATAATTATAGGGGCACACCCCGATGATCCGGATAAAGATGGTGGATGCGCTTATAAATGGGCACAGGCCGGACATAATGTTATGATGGTATCTGTAACAAACGGAGATGCTGGACATCAGTCTATCAAGGCTGCCGAACTTGCCAGGATTCGTCGTGAAGAGGCTCGAAAAGCAGGTGAGGTAATTGGGATAAAGTATATTACACTTGACAACCATGATGGTCAGCTGATGCCAACATATGAAAACCGGTTGCAGATAATAAAAGTTATCAGAGAACATAACTCTGACCTGGTAATATTCCCGCGACCTTATGACTATCATCCTGACCACAGGTACACAGGTGTCCTGGTACTTGATGCAGCTTATATGGTTACTGTTCCAACTATCCTGCCTGAAGTTCCACATCTTAAGAGAAATCCAATGTTTCTCTTCATGAGCGATGGGTTTATTCATCCGGAACCTTTTACAGCAGATGTAGCAATTGATATTGATGATGTAATAGAGAAGAAAATGGATATGTACCATCAGCACACCTCGCAGATGTATGAATGGTTGCCCTATAACAGGGGAAATCTTGACCAGGTTCCTGCAACTGAAAAAGAGAGAAGGGTATGGCTTGGAGAAACCCGAAAGGGAGGATCGGATGCTACACCGTACCGTACAAAGCTTATTGAACTATACGGTATGGAAAAAGGATCAACAATAAAGTATTGTGAAGCTTTCCAGGATTCGGGATATGGTGTCAGACTCACCAAGGAAAATATGAAGACTTACTTTCCCTTTCTGAAATAACTGAAATTTATTGTTGGACATGGCATGAATTTTGAGATAGTATCTCAAATGTTTATGCCATGAAAAAACTGCTAATAAGTTTTCTTTTTATTATAACAGCTCTTACAGTTTTAACTGCAGGAAAACCTCAGGATGATGCAAAACCCAGCCGTAGTGAAAAAAAGGCTGCAAAAAGGGAAATAGTAAAATCTGCTATTGAATCAAAGAGTTTTGCAGTTGAATTTGAAAGACTTTACATGTATCGCTACGGAATGGTAAACCTTATACCCCGTAGCAACTTCATCGTAATTGATGGTGACAAAGCCTATGTAAGTGCAGCATATATGGGCAGGCAAAGAGGTTTTATGCCAATAGCCGGAATAAAACTGTCAGGACAGCCATCGTATTACAAGATGGAGAAAAACACCTCTAAGGGAACTTACACAATTGAAATGGAAGTAAAAGGTGATAATGATATTTTTCATATTCGTATAATCATCAGTGAAAACGGGAACTGCAATACAACAATTTCAGCCAACATGATTGACTCTGTGAAATACACTGGCAGTCTTATACCCAGGAAAAAGAAGACTAAGGTCCCGGAACCAGATGCAATCCGGATCTGAACCTCCGTCTACTGATAATCTATATACTTGCTGTTCATCTTCAGTTCAATAAAATCATCATCGGATTCAAAATATCCGTACTCAAAGCAATATTGAAATTTCTTTCCGTCAGAAGTTTCAATAATATGGGTAAAGAAGCTAAAGTTATATCCGAGTGCAAAAAGTGCATCTTTATGAACTCTGAGTTTACCCTCATTACAAAGATCGGCAAGTATCCTTCTGTTCCTTCTTAACAACCCATGGACATTCCGTACAAAATTATTTGTATCACGGTTAAGCCTGTTGTTGTAATTATTCCGGCACTGGTCAGAACAGAATTTTTTATCGGTGCGACCTCTCAGGATGTCGCCACAATCGAGACATTTCTTTTCCACAGCACTAAAATTTTATTAAAGATAAAAAAAATAATAATCAATATCAGCTATCAAATTGATATTGAAATACAAAAACGTTTTCAAACGGATAGAAACGATTATAAACAATTGCAAAACGACAATAAGTGATTAAAAACCGGGACACTTTTTCAGCAGGGCGTAAGTTTGCTTTGAAATTAAATCCAATGTTGAACTAAATTTTAAATGTCATGAACTCATTAAAAAACAGAGTACAGCTGATCGGTCACCTCGGGCAGAATCCGGAATTGAAAACAATTGACAATGGGAAAAAAGTTGTTCGATTTTCTCTTGCTACAGACGACAGCTACAAAAATTCAGATGGTCAGAAAATCAAAGAGACAACCTGGCACAACATCGTAGCCTGGAACGGACTGGCGGATTTATCCGACAGGTATCTCAAAAAGGGTAGTAAGGTTGCTCTTGAGGGACGAATTGTCTATCGCACCTATGAAGACAAGAAGGGAGTAACAAAGAACATTACTGAAATCGTTCTCGCCGACTTCATGTTTCTTGATCCTGCAAAAGGTAACGGTAAAGAATCTGCAGTAACCCAGGAATAATCTGATTGACACGTCATAACATGTCGCTGCGGTAGAACAACTCGTGCATTACAATGAACAGGGGCATCTAAAAATATGTCCCTGTTTATTTTTTAAGGCGTCGCTTAATCTCATCAACCGTCATCAAAACAATTGATTGGTCAAGCTGTATTACCTCCAGTACATCGTAAAGCGCATAGCAAATTTCATCATATGAAGCATTGACCTTTTCGTTCTTAAGAATATGATCTATATACCGTATAGACCTGTCGATCAGCTTATTATTACTTGCCTTTACATAGGTCATCACATTTCCCTGGTATCTGCCAAGCCGGCCCATGATGAGTGTTGAATGTATATTCAGTATCATCTTCAGAACCAAATGATCACATAACTGATCAGCAAAAGAAGATTTTAGCAGATGTTGATTTTTTTCAAGGCTGAATTCAATACCCTCTTTTACTCTTGCAATTCTGAAGATATGCTGATTACCAGGTTTCCCTTTATTTAATCGTCGTTCAAACACTTTTGCACTGAAATCAAAGCCAAGCAGCCTCTTCATAGAGGCAATTCCCGAAATTTCAGGCCACTCCAGGGTTCTCGGCTTTCTCCAGAGAAGTTTATCCCAGGCTATTTCACTGTTCTCAGCAGAAGGCATATACAGATAACATAATGAAATTTTGAGATCATTCTCATAAATATTCTCAAAAGGGTAAAGGCTGAAGGTAGGTGATCGTTCCGTGGTATCTGTAATAATTGTAATACCAAGATAAGGATCTGATTCATAAAGAAGATAATCTCCATTCTTATAAAATCCTGATTCACTTTCGATAAACTTTTCAATAAAACCAATATCGGTTGAATTCCAATAATTCAAAAGCTCAATGGTAGTTTTTTCAAGATCTGATTCTTTCCTGTCATTATAAAATAGTGCTAATCCGGCTGCAGCAAGAAGCACAGTTGAAGATTGCATCCTTGTACTCCCTGTAATACCCATTGGACCTACAGTGAGGTTGATCTTTTCAATCACCGGATTCTGAATAACCTTTTTCGATCTTTCAGCAACACTGCATAAAATATCGTCGGGATTACAATACAGAAAGAATGGCTTTCTTTCAGAGAACTTTATGGCTTCTTCAACAGCACCAATAACAATAGGAGTTTCGCCACCTTCAGTTATACCCACAAGAAGGTCTCCATCTTTAAATCCTGCCTCATGAAGCTGCCGGGAACCATAATCAGTATAATCCTCAAAATTTTCAATTGACCTTATAAGGGCAACATCACCTCCTGACATGAAACTGAAAACCCTGTTTTCGTCAGGCTTGCCTTTATTCACCTGCCGCCATAATGTTTCAATGGTAAGCGACAACCGCCCTGTTGCACCACAGCCGCAGAAATATACATCATTCCCGGACCTGAAAGTATCATTTATTGCATCCTTCAGTTTGCTTATTTCCTTCACCTTTGAATGCAGCACTGAAAGAGTATTTATATCAAGGTCCTTAAGTACCGAAATAGCCTTTGGAAGGTCATTTACCGCAAGGAATGACAGATTACGGGTATCAGGATGAGATGATTCCGTTACAAGAGAACCCAATTTATACTGAGATGATATTGACAGGAAATATTCCGCTTTCTTTGTGGAATCTGTTGACATTTTTATACACATTTTAAATTCGGGCTTAAAGATAGCTCTTCTTTTAACATTTTTTAGATTTGATCCTATTATAAAAATGCCGGCTGGCTGGAGTTTGTAAAACATAATGCTTTACATTTGCTGTCGGGTTTAAAAGTACATTTTCAAAACCTTATGAAACAACTTATTATTCTTCCCCTGTTATATTTCATGTCTCATCTTTCTTTGCATGCTCAAGCTGACAGCAAAGAAAGCAAACCAATAGCAGAGATCTTCACTGATTTCCATATCAATCTTAACGATACATCAAAAACAAACGGATTTGGTATTAACAGGGCATACTTAGGATATAATTTTGTTGCAGACAAGAACTTCTCAGCCAGACTGATTGTAAACCTTGGAAATCCTGATGATGTAATTCCAGGAACCGTAAGACGCAGATATGCTTATTTCCGGGAAGCATCAATAATCTGGTCAAATGACAGACTCAGAATGGCTTTAGGGCTTACCGATACCCGCATTTTTAAATTTCAGCAAAGATGGTGGGGCAAAAGATACCTGGCAAGTTCATATCAGTCACTCAATGGTTACGGTTATACAGCAGACCTTGGGTTTACACTCGATTATAAATTCAGTGACGTGATAAGTGCAGACATTTCAGTAATGAATGGCGAGGGTTATCTTGAATTACAGCTTGACAATGGTGTCAGAAGCTCCCTTGGGATTGCAATAACCCCTAACAGCAATTTTGCTTTCAGGCTTTATGGTGATTTTGAGAAAAAGACAGATATCCAGGAAGTTACCGGAATAATATTTGCGGGATACAGGAATAAAATACTGAATATCGGTGCCGAAGCCAGTCTGAAAACCAATCTTGATGCCATAAGCAGTCATAATGCATGGGGATTATCTGCAACAGGGGGGGTAAATTTTACTGAAAAGGACGAAGTTTTCATACGTTATGATTATTCAACATCAGTTACCCCTGAAGGAGAAACTCAACAATGGAACTATTTGCAGGATGGTACATTTGCAATAATAGGAGTTCAGCATTCATTTACACCAAATATCAGGCTTACTCTTGATTTCCAGGGAAGGAATCCTTATGAGGAAGGTCAGGCTAACAGCAATCTGATATTTCTCAATGCATTATTCAGATTCTGAGTTTGTAATGAAATACTTTGCAATAATAAAAAACAGAAAGAAATTAATTTCTTGATTTTTCTCTGCCTGCTCTGAGAGCTTTAAGGTTAATCTCAACTATATCTTCACCTTTCCTTCCAAACAGCTTTCTTATTGCATCTTCGAGGCTTTCAAAGGGCATTTGAATGTATGGTGAAGCCGCACCAAGAATTACTATATTACCTGCTCTGACTGATCCGGCCTGTCTGGCAATAACATCTGCATCAATAATAATATGATTCTTAACTTTCTTTACTTCATTTATTATTTCATCCATAGGGGGATAATCAGGTATATTGATCATAGGTACCGAATTAGTTACAATCCACCCCTCTTTTGAAAGCCATGGAAGATACCGGAGTGACTCCATAGGTTCCACGGAAATAATGAGATCTGCATTACCATAGGGTATCAGGTCAGAAGCAACGGGCTTATCTGAAAGTCTTAAATGCGATTGCACATCCCCTCCTCTCTGGCTCATTCCATGTACCTCAGACTGTTTGAGAAAAAGATTATTTGCAACAGCTGCAAGACCAATAGTAGCTGCTATTGATAATATTCCCTGTCCGCCTACTCCTGAAATAATAATATCATTTTTCATTTCTGCGTCTCATTTTAGTGATTGGAAGATTCAGCTCTCTTTCTCTTGTTAGCGGTCTGAATACATTCACGTGTGGCAATAATAACCGAAACTCCACTGAACTCAAATTCCTCTTTCATGATACGTATGTTTTCTTCATGATTCTTACGTAAAGGAGTAATGATCCTGATATGTTTTTCCTCAACACCGATTCCTTTGCAAATATCTTCCAGGCGCCCGGTTGCATGTGATTCCTGCCCACCAGTCATTCCTGTCGTGGAGTTATCTGAAATTATTATTGTTACTGAAGATCCTCTGACAACGGCATCCAGCAACCCGGTCATTCCGGAGTGTGTAAAAGTCGAATCACCGATTACTGATACAGAAGGAAAGAGTCCTGCATCAGCAGCTCCGACAGCCATCGTTACTGAAGCCCCCATATCAACACATGAGTTAATCGAATTATAAGGAGGCAATGCACCCAGCGTATAGCATCCGATGTCAGAAAACACACTTCCCGACTCATATGATTTCAGAGCCTCAATTAAAGCATTGAACATATCAGAATGTCCGCATCCCTTACAGAATGAAGGCGGCCTGTTCCTGACAAGAGATGGAATCTCACTGCCATAACTTGTTTCAATTCCAAGCGATTGAGCAACAATTGACGGATTAAGTTCACCATCGCGCGGGACAGTGCCATCCATACGACCATATATCTTAATACCTTCATCAAGTACTCCTCTCAGGTTCTCCTCAATAAGAGGCGCTCCCTCTTCAAGAACCAGTACAGAATTGCATCTTCCGGTGATATCCTTTATAAGATCTTTCGGGAAGGGATACCCGGAGATTTTGAGAACAGGGTATTCACTATTATAACCGATATTTTCTATAAGATAGTTATAGGCTATACCACTGGCAATGATCCCCATCTCTCTTTTTGATCCATCTCTGAAGAAATTGTATTTTGAAAGACGGTTATCATATTTCAGCTTTTCATATGCCTCAAGCAGATATTTATATTTCTTCCTTGCTATCGATGGGAGTAAAACAAACTGTACCGGGTCTGCCGGCAGTTTAATATTTTTCTCAGGTTCAGGATCGCGAAGTGACACACTGGCCCTTGAGTGTGCCAGACGTGTCGTGATACGGAATAGTACCGGCAGCTTATATTTCTCTGATAATTCAAAGGCATCAAAAACCATTTCATAAGCCTCCTGCTGGCTGGAAGGCTCAAAACACGAAACCGAAGCAAACTTCGCATAGAATCTTGAATCCTGCTCATTCTGCGACGAATGCATTGATGGATCATCAGCAGCGACAACTATAAGTCCTCCGTTAACTCCTGTCATTGCCGAATTAATAAATGCATCTGCAGCCACATTTAATCCTACATGCTTCATTGCCACCATGGCTCTTTTGCCACAATACGACATTCCAAGAGCTGCCTCCATTGCAGTTTTCTCATTGGCCGACCATGTTCTGTTCACACTCCTTTCAGAAGCTTGTTTTGAAGCCTGCACATATTCCATGATCTCAGTAGAGGGTGTTCCGGGGTAAGCATACATACCACTTATGCCGGCATCCAGAGCTGCCTGAGCAATTGCTTCATCACCAAGTAAAAGAAGTTTCTTCATGATACAGATAAAAATTGTAGTTCAAGGTTCGGCCGCAAATATTTAAAATAATTCCAGATATAAAAATGATATAAGGCAGAACCGTTAAATGTCACTTTGATAAACTGACCGTAATTATAACCTGGTTACCACTTTCGATTCAATTTTCAGGTAAGAGGCTATTTTTTCGAGTGTTGATGCATGATGGCCTATCCCGAGGGCAAAGTGATGAGTCGGACCTTCCTGTATCCAGTTCTTAAGAAATGTTTTAACATCCGGTTTAAAGAATCCTCTCGTATTTGTATTTCCAGTTGGAGGTATCGGGCCTTTAACAGATTCTCCTTCAGCAATAACAAACTTGAATTTTCCTTCAAAATCAGAATTTATAGAAAGCATTGTTATCGGACCTTCCTTAATCTTGAATTCAACTCCTGCTCCCTTACCGGGTTTCCCATGATATTTCTTCAGACTGCGCAATACAGGTTTACCATCGGCTATTGCAATATTATGGGGTCCGTCATGTCCAACAAGTACAAATCCCTCATTGAAATCGACCGGATGAAACTCTGCAAAGCTCCCTCCTATTCCAAGTCTGTCGAATATCAGCAGTGCAATAAGTGTCTTAAGATCAGATTCCCCGCACATGGGTATATGCTCTGCAGTAAGCAGGGAGTTACCCACAATAAGGTTAGACATCACTTTCCTGACCTCGCTCTCCTCCGGTCCGTCATAATAGTAGGCCAGTCCGTCCAGGCGTTTTGACGTGATAAACTTTGAAAGGGCAACACTTACCTTTGCTGCTATATTAAGGTCACTATCTGTAAGTTTCATAGAAATTGGATCAGACACAGGATCAGGAGTATCAAAAAAACCTACTATTTGCTTTTCAGCTTTAACTATCTCATCTGCAGATACCTCTTCATAACATTTCATTAGCTCATTTGCCTCACACTCTACAATATGACTCCCAAACCATGAGGTTATCATGGTCGCATCAGTATGCATATCGAGCATTGAGTTTATAGGATGCCCAAGATGTCCCAGGTGAGCATTCTTCAGATCATGCAGTACCTTTGCAATCCTGCAGTACTCATCCAGCTGACTCTCTGCTTCCGCATCATTATCAAGAGTACCAATAATCATCTCAGGAACTTTCTTCCCCATTCTCACTGCAACACCTGCAAATTCAGGCAATGAGCAGATGTCATCATTGCAAAGCTGCATATAGGTGGAGGCTTTTGAATAATCCATTGCCTTCATAGGCTGAAGTGCCACCATAACTACAGGTACATCGATTGTTCTTAAAATAATCCCAAATGTGCCTGATGTTGCATAAGTCAGCATATTGCAGAAAATCAGATCAAGATTGGCTGCCTGCATAGCTCTTGCAGCTTCATAAGCTTTGGCAGTATTATCTATCATCCCAAAATCAAAAACCAAGGCATCCTTATCTTGTATCTTTTTGATTATTTCAGCATGCTTAACAAGTAAATCGTCCAGAAGGCCGGGGAACTGTCCCCAGTAAACGTCATAACCAACTCCAAAAAACCCGATTCTATGTGGAGTAAGTTTCATTCTTTCAGCAATAATTATTTTTTCTGTTGCCATGAATATATAAAGTTTGTTATTTATATTTATCTGACTATCAGTTATCAGCTATCAGGATTAGTCTTTTTTTTATTTGCAGACATCAACAAGCCTGATTTTAGGAATAAAATAGGTAAAACCCAAATAAACAACCAAATACATCAAGCCTGCATAAATCCACATTGGATTATATGAGACTCTTGAAATGATAATTCCTATTACCGGATTAATTACAAAAGCTGAGATAGCTCCGGCAGTCCCCGAAAAACCAACAACAGTTGAGGTAAGTCTATTACCAAACAGGTCATTTATTGAGGTTATATAATTAGTAATCCAGAGTCCGTGTGCAAAGAAGGCAACCGACAAAATAAGTATGACTATTTCCGGTGTTGGTGCAAATTTTACCAGTACGACTGGCAGCATTAATATCGCAGCAGAAAACATAACAGCTTTCCTTGCAAAATTAAGATTTGAAGTCTTTGAAAACAGAAAATCAGAAACCCATCCCCCCAGTATGTTTGAAACTCCAAGTGCCAAAAATGGAATCCAGAATAATTTTCCTATCTGATCTATATCCAGGCTCCTTGTTTCATTCAGGTATTTTGGAATCCAGAACATATAGAAATACAATATTGGATCTAGGAAAAAACGCATGGCAATTATGACCCATACTTCTCTTATTGCGAATAATTTCATTAAGCCTATTGAAGGTCTTTGCATTCTGTTTAGCTCAAATCGTTCAATTGCCTCAACTCCGGAATTTATCTGTCTTTGCTTTTTCTTCCTTGTAACGATGAACCATCCAATGACCCAGATAAACCCGATAACACTGGTTGCAAGAAAAATACCACGCCAGCCTGTCTTAACCAGCAGGAAAACACACATAGGGGGAGCAATGACAGCACCCAGGGCTGCCCCTCCTATTGCAATACCATTGGCCAGGGCCTGACTCTTTTTAGGGACCCAGTCTGAAACAGCTTTTACTGCTCCGGGAAATGCACCTCCCTCACCAACCCCAAGCAGAAACCTGAAGGTCCCGAATTGGAATACGTTATTTGCGACACTGTGAAGTGCGGTAGCAACAGACCAGATACCCACTGAGATACCAAGTCCAAACCTGCTTCCATAACGGTCAATTAGTATCCCGCTTACTGAAAACATTATTGCATAGCCAACCAAAAAACCTGTATTTATGAAGCCATACTGGATATCAGATACTGTGATTTCTTCTTTAATCTTTATAATCAGTATTGATAGCACCTGCCTGTCCAGAAAACTCAAAGCAGTAGCGATAAAAGCCATTCCAACAACGATCCAAAAATATTGTTTTCTAAACATCTTGTCTTATTTGCATTCTAAGGTAACCTGTTGTAGATTGTATTTGACATTTTGATATTATTTTTTTATCAGGAATTCATAATTTCCTGAGCTCAATTCATACAAAACTTGTCCATTTTCTGTACGAAGATATTTTACACCTACAGATGAAGATGCTGGCACACCGCTTTCCAGGACTGAATCGGGATCTTGGGTTGGAATATAAGCAGTTGCAGATGTATTGGCAGGTATAGATACCAGCCAATACAATTTATCTTCAGCATTAATCCATTGACTTTTAATAATCCCATAAATGGAATTATACTCAGCTTCTGCAAAATTCACCGAGCTTATTATCTGTGGTTTAAGAATAATGTGTTTAAATCCCGGATTTTCAGGATCAGGTAAAATGCCGGCAATCCCATTATAGAACCATACATCAAATCCGCCCTGAAAAGGATGATTCCTTGAACGGTCATTTCCTGGTTTTGTATTATCTTCAAATGTCAGTTCACCCCAGTGTTCCCAAAAAGTTGTAGCTCCGCGTGAAAAGAGATAACCAAAACCCGGAAATGTTTTTTTATTAAACATTGTAATCACACTCTCACCATAACCATATCTTGAGAGGGTTTCATAAATATACCTGCTGCCAAAAATTCCGGTTGAAACATGACCCTTTCCTGAAATAATAACTGACTCATTAAGGTTATCAGCAACACTTTCCTCCTCCCCTTCCGGAACTAAACCGAAAGCCAGGGCAAGACTGTTTTTCTCCTGGTTCCAATATGATTTCTTATTGATATTATAGAACTTACTATTGAAAGAGATTCTAATATCCTGTGCCTTCCTGGAAAATTTTTCTGCATCATGTTCTTTTCCAATTACCCTTGCCATCCTTGACATAACCTCAGTACAGAAATAATAAAGAAGGGAGGAGGTAAATTCAACTGGAGTTTCTGATGCCCGAATTCGTCCAGGAGAAAAGAGACTGCCTATTCCGCTATAGATTATGTTGTCTACAGCTATACTATCCAAAAAGTTCATGAATAAGCTCATTCCTGAATAATGATCGCTGATTATTGTTTTATCTCCGTAATAGAGATACATATTCCATGGTAACTGGATAAATGCAGCACCCCAATCCGGGTCACTTCCTCCATACCTTCTTCCAGGAGCTATATTTGGTGGTACTTTACCCCTTCGGGAAGTCTCAATATCATCAATAAACTTTGACCAGAAGAGAGCCATATCAAAGTTATAGATAGTCATATCAGAGGTTAAAAACGCATCACCAAGCCATCCACATCTCTCTCTGTGAGGACAGTCTGTGGGAATACCATGCAAATTACTTAGTTCTGTCCGGAGAGCAGTATGATGCAACTTATTAAGCAGGGTATCAGATGAGGAGAATTCACCTCTCTTCTCAACAGATGTATGTACAATTACCCCTTCAATATTTTCAAGGGCTGGTTCACAGGGGAATCCGGTCATCTCAACATATCTAAACCCATGATAAGTAAAATGAGGCTCCCATTGCTCAAGTCCCTTACCTCTACATATATACATATCAGTCTGAACAACATCTGTTGCATAGACCCCTGTGCTGGCCGGATCAATCATTCCATCCTTAAATATACTTTCAGCAAATCGCAGTTTTATGGCAGTCCCTGCGGGAAGATCAACTTTCAGTTTCACCCATCCTGCAAAATTCTGACCCATATCAAATACATAAATACCTGATTTTGGATTTTTAACATTTACAGGGTGAATCGTTTTTATTATTTTTATGGGAGGTATCTTCTGAGAAACAAGTTTCCCTCCCGGGCCTTCAGAACTCATAACCTGGTCCCAGGCAGAATCATCATAACCAGGTGTGTCCCATCTATCTTTTTCAAGACGGGCATCATAAACTTCTCCAGCATATATGTTATTTGAGATAATTGGCCCTGAGGATGCTTTCCAGGTATTATCAGAGAGAATAAATTTTTCTGTACCATCAGAAAAAAGAAGATGCATTTGAAAAATCATCATTGGTTTCCCATAAACAACATCATTCCATCCATATTTCCCATGATTTACAGATGCCTGGTTATACCAGCCATTCCCAAGCATTATTCCTATTGCATTTTCGCCCTTCTTCAGGAGGTCAGTAACGTCATAAACTACATAAAAAGTCCGTTGTTCATAGTCAGTCTGTGCGGGATCAAGAACATGATCCCCGACTTTCACTCCATTTACCCTCAATTCGTAATAACCCAAACCACTTATACAAACATTTGCCTCCTTCAATTCTTTTTCAATTTCAAACTCTTTACGAAAAAGAGGAGCTGACTGACATTCATAACTAATCCATTTAGCTTTCCAATCTTCCTTGTTAAGCAGCCCCATTTTCCAGCTGTTTTTTTCACTCCAGTCTGATTTTATCCTGTTTTTATCCCAAACACATACTTTCCACCAACAACACATTCCGGTAACCAAAGTAGCTCCTCTGTACTTAATATGAACTGACTCATCAGAAGCTATTTCATGACTATCCCATAAGTCTCCAATGTTTTTATCAAGATATTCTTCACTGCTTGCAACAAGGATCCGATATGAACTTTGTTTCTGATTACGCATTTCAGATTTAAGTATCCAGCTCAGTTCTGGATTACTATTTTCTACTGAAATCGGATTTATGGAATATTCGCATCTCAAGTCAAATGGCTCAATATCCGATTCTCTGCCGGGACCACATGAAATAGAAATAACAGATATTATAATTATACAAATGACAGAATTATTAACCGGGAATAGCATTTTAATGCAAGATATTTACAGTTTCTATTGTTACCGGACCCAGTAAACCCGATTCAAGAAGGGGAACTTCTGCCCATGGGACATTTGTACTGCCGGTACCCGGAATGCTAGTCCGGGTAATATTGGTATTTGTATATTTCTCCCCCAGAACGGCATCACCGATAATACGGTTGCTCCATGTATTTGCAACCTTAACCGTAAGATAGTTCTCTCCATGTATAATAAGCCCTGTAATATCGAATCTATGGGGCATTGTCCATGTGGTTCCAAGGAATTTGTTATTCAGCCACACCTCTGCAACCTTTTCGACCGTACCAAGATCCAGATAAATCTTTTTATCATTCATCGGTTCCTTTCCAAATCTGAATGAGAAAGGCTTTTCATAGGTAGCTACCCCGGAGAAGTAACTAATACCTGGTATTGGTATTTCTGTCAAAGAAGCGAGATTTTCCATTACATAATTCAAAGGAGCTCCAAATCCCAGGGGGAAAGAGACTTTCCATTGGCCCTCAAGTTTCATAATTGAGCGGGTTATTACCTTTCTGGGTCGAGGATCATTCATCTGTCTGTAAGCACCGGGTGTAACAACCACTACGCCATCATTAAGATATTGAAGATAAGGAGTATCCTTTGTGTCCATCCTGATATTAGTATAGGTCTGTGTTGGTATTGTATGCCTGAAAACAATAAAACATGATCCAAACGGAGGCAAGGTGAGAGGAAGATTTGTATATGTATCTTCAGTGTCATATATTCTTACTGGGACAATTTCACCTGTAACAGGATCCCATAATTCGGGCACCTTTCCTTTCTGACGGAATCCACAAAGACGAGAGATCCATTCTTCCGAAGTATTCCTTATAAAATAGAAATCAAGATCTCCTTTACGGTAATGAATATAATCGAGAAGGCTGGAATCATCATCGCGATAAACAAAATCCGGTTTAACATTAAGATATTTAAGCAATTCCTCAGGCTCAGTGCCTGTAATTACAGCTCCTTCTGCTGAAAGCTTTTTCAGCTTCTGCTCCACGGAGGGAGAACGGACTTTTTCCTTTTCAATTGCGAGCAGACTGAAGGATGAGCCATTGGGCAGATAAAGTCTGCCATCTTTTACACTAAGATTATTAACAAGTATTTCTGTGTTTATTACCTCGTAATCATAACCAGGCCCTACCCTGAAATGTGTATTTTTCGGAGTGGCAGAGTTTGGGATTTTATCACCATAATACCAGACAACATCCGCCACAAAATTAGTCTTCTGGAAGATAAATGAAGCTCGTGACAGGTAATCAAAAAAAGGTTTTACCATTGGCCACCAGACCCGTTTGGTATTAAAATGGGTTCCGGCATGATATACATAACCCGGATAACCCGATCCGCTAATATTATGACTGAAACCATGAAGTACTACCTTATTCATTCCTTCACAGAAAGCACGATCACCGAATGGTTTTATATCACCCGGACCTTCCATCCAGTGCTGGAATGAGGTAAATGACTCTTCTTCAACTATTCCTCTATTATAGATATGTGAAGCAGCTGCAACCTCTTTCACAACACGGAGTATATCAATGCTGTCTTTCCCATTATCATCCATATAATATCTTGAATGGTTTACCCAGAATTCTCCACGTGGGATATCCAGTGATCCGAGGGCTTTTAATGGTTCAGCAGGACCATTATATAAAGGATAACCCGGTCCGCCTGCTTCACAGTTAATTGCCAGACCGTACTTGTTGGATATTTCTTTTGCCTGTTCATAAAGGTTATTAATCATAAGTTCCGACAATGTCCTCCTGAAATCCGATCTCGTTTTCTCAGAAATTTCAGATTTGAATAACTCAGGAGCAAAAAGGGCTGGGATGAACTTTGTAATATCATAACCATTCAATCTTCTGAACTCATCCTTAAGGGATGATGTCCAGACAAATCCCCTGGCTTCATAGCTGGCAAGATATAAGCTTTTGAGTGCGGTATTTTTGAAATCACCAATTACGGGGAGAAGTCGGTTAATAATATACATAAGGTGAGTCTCAACTGCCACTGAATCAAAATGGTCAATAGTAAGTCCTGCAGATTTTGGACTTGGCAGCACTAATTCCTGTCCAGAGTTGGAGCATATATACCTGAATATATCCCATTCACCTGAAGGTACCTCCCACTTCAGGATATCGTTGTCATAATCAAAATACTTTGTCAGATCTAATACTGACAATGAATCGAGTGAACCGGTTTCAACTCCTGAAGGGACAGCAAGTACTGCGATCTCATCATAATAGGCTGGTCTTCCATTTTCCCTGAATGGTATCATGGGCTTACCTGTGCCTCCAATCAGTGATGCCTTTGGGAAAGAGATATCGGGAAAAGGAAGTTTTGTCTCCAAATAACCCTGTACACCTTTAAGACTTACCTTTGAAAAATAAAGTGACTTTCCAGCATGTTCCGGTTTAACCCAGCTGCCTCCGGCATTCCAGCTGCTTGCAAGATTTAAACCTACTGTCAGACCAAGCCTTCCTGCCTCATCAATAACAGTTTTAAGAATCTTCAGTGATTCATCACTCAAAAAAGCAGGTCCGCCAGGGATCATAGTATCTGCTTTCGGAACACCTATTTCGAATATATCAAAACCACTAAGACCTGCATTCTTCATCGCAAGGAATTCCTGCTTTGCCCTTAAAGTATCTATGTTCCCGTTGAGACACCACCAATAAGCCTTAGGCCTTGCAGAAAGTGGCGGATCCTTAAAACCCTCAGTAAACCTTACATAATCATCCTGCTGAGCTTCAAGGACATAACATGAGGTAATGAAGAAAATAAATCCTAAGGAAAATAATATCTTTCTCATAAACAGAATCTAAAGAACAATCTAAAGTTAACTATTTAGCTTCTATTATGCATGATAAAAATTGTTAATAACAAAGTTTTACAGATTCTGGTCAGGCTGTTAAATAATAGTTAAATGTTTTAATGTTCCACACAATAATGTTTAATTTGCATTCTTTAGATCCGCCAAAAGAGTAAATATCCGACCTGATTGAATAAAGCCCTATATACAATAATTCCGATGCTGTTTACGATTGGCGTTCTTAATGGACAGGTTGATAATAGTGACAGATATATCCAGGTGAGCGGAATAATATCGGATGAAGGTGACAGGCTTGTATCAGGCGTTGCAATAATCTCAAAAAAGCTCAGAAGAGGAACTGTCAGCGAACCTTCCGGTATATATTCAATTACCAGCGCTCCGGGTGATACTGTCTTTTTCAGGGCACTCGGTTATAAAAGATACCATACAGTAATCCCTCCCGATTACGGATCGCAATATGCTAATGTTGATATAAGGCTCGAGTTTGATACACTCAGGATTGAAGGAGTAAATATTCTTCCATGGAAAACTTATAGTGAATTCATCAGGGATATAACGCAGGATAAACCAGTAGATCCTATTATTGAGAACATGAACGATAATCTGGCATCAATATATGTCGCACTACAGAAGGAAACAGGATTAAAAGTCTCTCCTGAAGCCGGTTACATTTATGTTATGGAACAGAATTTCAACGCACTGGCTACCAAGAACCAATTTCCTGTCAATAACCTTCTGAATCCATGGGCATGGTCAAAGTTTGTCCAGGGATTAAAGAACGGTCTCTTTAAAAATCAGAAATTCAATAAGCCTCAGGAGGCAAAGGTGAGGAAGAAGGTGAAGAAGGTGAAGAATGCGAAGAAAAAGTAGCTGACGGCTCGTAGCTGGTAGCTGGTCAGCTATGAGCTATGAGCCCTTCTAAAAAGCCGGATTATAAATCCTGTCTTTAAAAGTATAATCATTTACGAATTTACGAGGTCTCCTGAGCTCGTCCTTTCTCAATATTTCAGGTGACAATCCTTGTCCGTCACCCAAAAATCCTGCAGCCATTACCGATACCGGTACAATATCTTCCGGTAATCTGAAATATTCACGCACTTTTTCAACTGAGAATCCTCCCATCTGGTGTATATAAATATCAAATGTCATTGCCTGCAAAGAGAGGTTGGCTACAGCCATTCCCGTATCGTAAAGTGCAAATCTGTTTGGCTTACTGTTATGAGAGAATTTAGTCCTGGCCAGAGTAACAATCAGTGCCCAGGCATTCTTTGCCCATAACTGATTTGATTCTGCCAGGAATCCCAGATAATCTTCGAAAATATCATGTTCTTCAAAGGTAGTATAAACAAACATCCAGGGCTGTTCATTGAAGCATGAGGGAGCATGACCGGCTGCTTCAAACATTGCTTTTATTTTAAAGTCATCTACAGGAAGCTGAGAGAAAGCATAAGGGCTCCATCTTCCTTGTATTATTTCAAGTACAAGTTCTTTTTTCATTTCCAGAATTTTAATCTATTAAACAATATGACAGGGCTTTAAAGCAATATTTCTTACCATGCAAAGTGTTAAAAATTAATTATAAGGCAGACCAATTGTCTGGTAAATGTAATAATTTATAATTTTGGCAAGGTATGAAGAAGTACGAAGGCAGAGTAGTTGGAATTCTTGGAACAGTAATATTTCATCTTATTGTTGCAATAATAATTATGTCCTTCCAGATAAGATCTCTTAAAATAGAGTCAAGAGATATGTTTGAGATCGAATTTCTTGCCGAGGAACAGCCAAAAGAGGAAGAGCAACTAAAAGAGTTACCTGTTACAACTATAGAAAAGATACTACAGGGTGATGAGGAGATGCTGAATGTTGCAAGGAATCTTGCGAGTAAGGCTGACCCTAGGATAAACCGCGATGAGTATATTGACATGGTTAAGGAGGAACTTATCAAAAACGGGAAGCTCAGTGAAAATAACTATATTGATGAACAGAAGAGGCAGGCAGAAAAACCAGATGAGAATCTGTCATTCAATGATGAATCCAAAGTGAAGGATGATCAGAACAAACCTACCGAATCGCAGGAAATGGAAGCGAATTACAAAGGTCCGACACGTATTTACTACGATCTTTCAGGCAGGACACACACATATCTTCCAATCCCTATTTATAAATGCCAGGGTTCTGGCAAAGTTGCATTAAGTCTTGAGGTCAGCCAGAGAGGACTGGTGGAAAAAGCACAAATAATAGGCAGTGAAAGTACCACATCTGATCCATGTCTGATAGAAGCTGCTGTAAAAGCAGCAATTATTTCAAGGTTCAATTCCGATTTAAATGCACCTAAAATCCAGACAGGAACAATCACATATCATTTTGTTGCACAATAAAAAGACTTTGAAAACAAGCATAAGATCAATTATAATAGTAGCATTACTATTCTCTGGTTCTTCACTCAAATCGCAGGAGAAATATCAGCCTGGTTATATTGTAACTAATAATGGTGATACTATCCGGGGAATGATCTGCGACAGGAAGCAAGCTCCTTTTGCGCAGTTATACAGCAAGATACGATTTAAGGGCAATTCACTTTTCAAAAGAAAATACAGTCCGTCTCAGATTACAGGGTATAAGCTGGGTGCTACTTCATTTGAAAGTGAATGGATTAATTCTACGAGTAACTTATTCAGGACAAATTACATATGTGACCCGGCATCCGGAACCAGGCATTTTCTTAAAGTGATTGTTAAAGGCTACCTCACCTATTATCAGTGGGAATATATGGATCAGGAATCATGGTCAATTGATGCAATAGATCTTTTTAAAAGGGAAAATGATGAATACTACATCAGGGTAACCCGGGGAATTTTTGGTATCAGATTAAAGAATCTTAAGGAGTATTTTATGGATTGTCCTGCCTTGATTCAAGAAATAGAAAGAGGAGAGCTGAAAACTCCTGCCGAAATAGCTTATTTCTACAATAATTGGATAAAATGCAAAAGAAATAAGTGATTGATCTCAGGATTTATTCTTCTGTTCCAACTCTCCAATTTCCCTGTCCAATTCGTCCCAGTCATCGAAATTAAGTTTTTCAGAGTACTCAAGATCCTTACTTTTTATCATAAGTGAGATAGCCATTATGACATTAGTAATCAATATAATATATAAAATAATTCCGTTATTGAAATCACTATTCTGATTTGAGGCAGGGATACTGAAAAACAAAAGTATTGTGATCAAACCTCTGGGGGATATAAAAAGTTCAGGCAATAAACGTTTCACAAGGAATAACTTCAGTAATATGAAACGAATGACAAAAATACCTGCAACAATCATAATGCTTATAAGTGCTGCCTTTTCATCAATCAGACTTTTAAGTTCAATGGTCATCCCGAATATCACAAAAAAGAATGTTCTTATGAAGAATGCCGATTCCATCGTCAGTACATGAAAATCATTCTGTATTACTTTAAGAGATTCAAGTTTTACCAGTTTTTTGAACTTGCCTGCGAAGAAGATCTGGCTGTTATTCAGGATTATGCCGAAGATAAGTATCATTATAAGCGATGAGAAATGAAGCAACTTACCTACTGAATATAGTAGAACCAGAACAGCGATCAAAAGAAAAAGTTTAACCTGAGATTTTAGTTTTTCTAACAATAGAACCATCACGTAACCTGCAAAAAAAGAGATTAAAAGTGTGATTATAATATTCACTGATATACTCACAACAACCTCATTCACTGAAGTTTTCTCAACACTACTGAGCAGGTAAAAGAAAACCATGATCCCCAGTATATCTGAAAATGTACTTTCGTAAATCAATAATTCCTTACTTCTTTTTATCAAACCACCTACACTGGGTATTACAATAGCGCTGCTCACAACTGAAATCGGCACAGAATAGAGAATCGCCGAGAAGAGATCATCAATAAGCCAGTAATACAAAACATATGAAATGAAAGAGATGCAAAAACCCAGTGAAACAAGTGCCAGAAAGAATGATTTAACTATCAGGGGGACCTTTTCTTTAGTGATCTCAAGTTCAAGGGCAGCTTCAAGAACAATCATAATCAGTCCGATAATCCCAATAATAACAAGAATATCCATAAGGTACTTTGTTATTCCAATATTGAAATAATCAAGGCCAATCCTGATACCAATCCCCAGGAGGACGAGTAGCAGTACACTAGGAATATTGGTCACTTTCGATATCCAGTTAAACTGATGTGAAAGAATTACAATAATGCAAACAGCAATAATTAGAATGTAAGGATTAATTGGTTCCATATCATAGTATAACTTTTGTGTAAATGTAGCATTTTGTACTTCTCCGGATAACTGACCAGTAATATTTTTACTATATTTAGGGTAAGTAAATATTATATGACTAAAGCTAAAAAGTTCGGAACCTTCGGAGGTGTGTTCACCCCTTCAATTCTTACAATTCTGGGTGTAATAATGTATTTGAGAATGCCGATGATATCTGGCGAAGCCGGGCTAATTGGAACATTGGGAATCATTATAGTTGCTCATATTATTTCAATTACTACCGGGCTCAGTGTTTCATCTATTGCAACAGATAAGAGGGTAAAAGAAGGTGGCACTTATTATATAATTTCAAGGAGTCTGGGGCTTCCTATAGGGGGGACTCTGGGGCTGGCATTATTTGTTGGATTATCATTTTGTGTGAGTCTCTATCTAATCGGTTTTTCTGAGAGCTTCCTGGGATACTTTGATATGCCTATGAATATCAACAACATAAGGATAACGGGGTCTATCATTCTTCTTGTAGTGACAATAGTTACATTCATAAGTACCTCTCTGGCAATTAAGACTCAGTACCTCATAATGCTGACCATTTCCCTGTCAATTCTTTCAATATTGTTTGGCAAACATGATCTTGCTCCAACATCACCAAACCTTTTTGGAAACGGGTCAGGCATACCGCTTGTGGTACTCTTTGGAATATTCTTTCCTGCTGTTACAGGATTTGAAGCCGGAGTATCAATGTCAGGAGACCTTAAGGATGCTAAAAAGTCAATACCACTCGGTACCATTTCTGCTATTGCCATAGGGTTGACAGTTTATATTGCTCTGGCTTTCTTTTACTTCTTTACGGTGGATGGAAATGCTCTGGCAACTGATCCAAAGATACTGTTCAGGATTGCCCTTGTACCTCAGCTGGTAATTGCCGGAATATGGGGAGCAACATTAAGTTCGGCCCTAGGAAGTATTCTTGCTGCACCAAGGATTCTTCAGTCTACAGCAATGGATAAAATAACACCAAGATTATTTGCTCATGGTTCAGGGGCCTCAAAAGAGCCGAGAAATGCACTCATTCTTACTTTTCTGATTGCTGAGGCAGGTATTCTTATTGGAGAACTGGATGTAATAGCCCGTGTTGTTTCAATCTTTTTTATAACTACCTACGGATTCCTTAACCTTAGTGCAGCTTTTGAGTCACTTACAAGTGCTGATTTCAGACCAACCTTTAAGACTCCGCCTCTTGTAAGCATAATTGGATTTCTTGCATGCTTCCTGGTAATGATACAACTTGATTTTCTGGCCATGATGGCTGCAATATTAATCCTCGGCTTATTGTTTCTTTTGCTCAAACAAAGAGAGCTGGTTCTTGAAACAGGAGATACATGGAGTAGCGTATGGGCCACACTTGTCAGGACCGGCTTGCAACATCTGAATAAATCAACACTCCATACAAGGAACTGGAGACCTAATGTAATACTTTTTTCAGGGCAGGATAATGCAAGACCTCATCTTATAGACCTGGCAAGATCCATTACAGGGCGGCTGGGAATGTTTTCCGCTTTCGAAATGGTTGTATCTGACGAGGAACGCCTGATCAGAGACAAAAGACATTTTGCCATCCTGGGCAAGAAAAATGAATTCACGATCCATCAACATAAATGTCGCAACGTTTATGAGGGCATGAATGACATATCAAGGGTTTTTGGCTTTGCAGGTGTTGAACCTGACACCATACTTATGGGATGGAGCAGACATGAAAGAAATAAAGATAAATTTCTGAAGTTGCTCAGAAATTTTGAAGAGAGCGATTACAATACAATTCTGCTGAATTATAATGCAGTCAAAGAATTCGGTGAAAAAAGAACCATTGATATATGGTGGAGCGGCTGGGGCAGTAATCTGACCTTTTCCATTTTCCTGCTGCGTCATTTAACATCATCGGGTAACTGGAAAGATGCCAAAATAAGGTTGCTGATAGTAAATAATCAGCCTGAACGTAATGAAATAATAGATAAGCGTCTAAGACAAATTCTCCTCCAGTACAGGATTAACTTTGAGATCAGAATCATAAATAATAATATTGACAATATTTCAAGAGATGAATTAATCGGTCGTGAATCTTCAGGTACTGATCTCACATTTATTGGGATCCCTGACAAACAATTCAATCACCTTGACCAGGCTTATGACGAGGTTTCATATCTGACGAAACATTTAGGTACATTCATTCTTGTAAACAGCTCTTCAAGATTTGAACCATTTGATCTTCAGCTCGAAGGCATATCAGAGTCATCAAGCAGAATATCGACTGATGGTTACATTTCCTTGCCGGATCTGGTTCCGTCTAAATACAATATTATCAATGATGATATAGTTAAAATTGATATTAACGGACAAAAGGTGCTTACTCTTTTCAACGAAAAGGCTTTTGCTCCTCTTCTGACTGAAACTGAAAAATTCGCTAAAGATCTCTCAATCGCATTTAATTCAGTTTACTCACAACTGGGGAAACTAATTGAACTGAATGATAAATATCGCATCAGAAAAGCTATTCTTAAGATCAAAAATGATTTTTATTACAATGTAAACCGTTCTTTTGATGACTTCAGAGACAAAAAACTGATCCTGCAGAAAGAAGCCCTGGAAAATGGGTTACAATGGTATGCTGACAGGCTTGAAAAAGACCTGCTAAGATTTCCTTTCAAAATTCTGATACACTATGACAGGGAAGATCTCAAAATCAGAAGGAAAGATCCTTTCTGGTTAAAATGGTTTATACTCAGAAAACGTGTTATTCATCCTTTCTCAAAGAAATCTTTACCTGGAAAGATACAGTACCATGAAATAGCCTCTTACTACCTCAAAGATAACCGTCACTATTTCCTTTCCTCCTTTTTAAGCAAATTGCAGTCTGAATTGCTTGAACATATTTCTGAAACCAGGGGAATAATTAGTTCTACTGATGCTTTGCTGGAAAAAATATTAGATAATCCGGCAGATTTTAATAAAGAAATCAGGGAGGCTAAGGAACAGGGTGAAAACAAGATCAAGGCATTTTCGTCAGGCATTTCTCAGTTGAAGATACACCTAAAAAACAGATTGATACTGGAGTTCAGAAAAAATCTCCAGCAAATGACCAATAATCTGGCAAAACCCGACATTAATTTTCGTATTCGAAGAAAACGAAGGAATAATAAATATTATGCCAATCTGATCCTGAACAATTTACTTTTTCCCGATTTATGGTATGAAGCAACGCTTCTCCACCTTAATAAAATAAAAATAGATATTGTTCTTAATTCTTATAAAAGCAGGATAAAAGACAAAATAAATGAATTCAATTTTAAGATTGATCAGCAGCTTGATAATCGCTTCAGAAGCGGGCTGAATGAAATCCTCATAAAACTTCAAAAGTATGACAGCGAAAAAGAAAGCATTTTAGGTCCGAATTTCAAAATACCATCACTCGAAGAAAATATTACTCTGATAAAAGATTTTAACCTTTTCGGGAAAGAGATTATCAGGATTGCAGAAACCCTACCGGAAAAACTGGATATCGGCATAACAGCTTTAACAAACCCTGATCCTGGACAATCTGAGGAAATATTGAGTGTTCCTCTCAGAAGGTTGACCCGCTTTTATATTGAATCGAGGTTCATCGGAACTACATACGATCAACTGGAACAAATCTCAGATTCATGCAAAAACACAATATTCATTATTAATGACCTATTAAGCCTCACACGATTTAATCTTGAAAACATTCCGGCAGACCTTCCTGACAGAAAAAAAGTCAATGACTCTATCATTAAAGACGCATGTCAGCATATTATTAAAGAAGAAGATAAAATTGATCTGATAAGAAATGACATTAATCAGGTAATTGATAACTCCCTGAATGAAGTTTTCGATAAGCTATCTGCCTATAAGATAAACACAACAGTTGCTGAATATTCATGGTTTATAAGGGAACATCAGAGCAAAAAAGTAAAAAAGACAATCAGGGCTTACTTTTATAACCTAAGATTCTTTTTTAAGAATATCACTGTAAAAGCACTCTACTCAAGAAGCGAATGGATCTTGTTAGCCAGAAAAATAACTGAAACAGAACGCAAGGGAATCAGCAGCAACCTGATTCTTGATCTGATTGAATCTATAAGCCCAAATGATAAAGTAACTGAAAAACTACCTCAGTACTACAAAAAACTTTTCAGCGGAAGATCAAGTATCAGTGAGGATTTCTGGATTCAAAGACAAAAAGACGAAGAGTTGTTTAAAACAGCAATAAATCGAGTTACTTCAGGGTATAAAGGCGCTATTTTGATACTTGGAGAGAGAAATTCCGGAAAGTCCACATTCTGTCGCTACACAACCAGTAAGCTGTTTCGAAAAGAAAAAGTATTTCATGTGTCTCCTGTTTACTCAGGGTCCATCCTCGTTGAAGATTTTACGGCTGAACTTAGCAAGGTTACTTCTACTCAGGGCAATATATATGAAATAATGGAGGCACAAACCACAAACTGTGTTTTTGTATTTCATGATATTGAGTTGTGGTGGGAGCGGTCAACTGATGGTCTGAAGGTAATTAATGTGATCCTCAATCTTATCAATGAATTCAGCAAGAGGTTCATTTTTGTAATTAATATGAATCCTTATGCTTATGATCTTATCAATAAATTAACTAATTTCCAGGAAATTTTTATCAGCATAATACATCTGAAACCATTTGATTCAAAGGAAATAAGGGAACTTATAATCAGAAGACACAGGTCCAGCGGATTGAAATTTATCCTTAAAAAGACCTCTGAGGAAGAATTATCCGAAATAAGCATTGCCAGACTTTTCAATAAATATTTCAGCTTTTCTGAAGGAAATCCGGGAACAGCCCTTAAATCATGGCTTGCCAACATTACTAAAGCTTCAGAAAACAATATCAGCATCAGGTATCCAAACCTGCCTGAAATGAAAATTCTTGAGAGTCTTGACGATAGCTGGAAAACTGTCCTTATTCAGCTCGTTCTGCATAAAAGACTGACATATAATAAATTAAACAGGATATTTTCGAATGATCAGACAAGGATAAAGGATATATTAAATGCACTGCTCAGAACAGGGCTTATCGAAGAGAGAAATGAAGATCTCTTTGTTGTGAACACTTACATAGAACCTCACCTTATAAGGATTTTCAGGAAGGAAGAATTGCTCTAGATTTTTTTAGAGAATGATTAATATTTGAAACAGATGAAAATCATAATTGTAATAGTCTTTGCTCTGCTGATAATAACAGGATTTAAGATTGTCAGGATGGGCTTAAAATACCTGGTCAGCCGTTTCTCAGGAATTAGTTTTTTAGAAAAACCATTGACTATAATTGAGTTACTGATCTGGACCATTTTCATATTCCAGTCATTATATTACCTTTTCGGTGAAAAATTCTATTACCAGTACCTTTTTATAGCTCTCATAATTGTATTGACAGGTTTTATTTCATGGTTTTTTTTAAGAGATATGCTGGCAGGATTTTTTTTCAGAATAAGATACACTCTGAAAACAGGAGCTCAAATAAGCATAGCTAGTCAAAGTGGTGTGATAAAATCGTATGGACTTACTTCAATAAAAATTATTACCAGTGATGGATTATTACTGAATATCCCATATTCGAAAATGATCAATGAAATAATAATAGAAAAGAGTTTTCGAGGAGCTCCTGAAGAACATATATTGCAACTTCAGGCAGATTTATCTCTTGGCAGAACAAAAGCCGAAGAATTGATAAGGTTGTCATTATTAAATGCACCATGGACTAATCCGAAAGAAGAACCAGTTATCAAATTCATGGAAGAGAATAAGAAAGGCTACTTATTTGAGGTTAAGCTATTCTCAGTCAAAGAAAAAAATATCAGGCTAATTGAAAACTCTCTCGAAAATTTTTCATCAATTCATGTGGTAACACAAAGAGTATAAGTCAATAATTAATATTGTACCCATACTATTAATAGACTTATTCCGATCTTTAAAAAATTAAATTACCAAATGTTATGGAAGTACTTGAAAAATTTATAAACAAGGTACTATTCACTGTTGGCAACCAGGATATTAAAGTGATTACAATAATAACATTGGCTTTTATTTATTTTTTTACATTATTAATATTATGGCTGATCAAGAGAGGGTTGCATACCGGAAGGAGTTCGAAAAAGTTTGACAGAAGCAATGCATACTCAATTTTTCAAATCATAAGGTACCTGGTATGGATAGTATCAATAAGTCTGATGCTAAAAACGCTGGGGATAAGCTTAACAGTGCTAGTAGCCGGATCGGCGGCAATCCTTGTTGGAATTGGACTTGGACTGCAAAATACATTTAATGACTTTCTTTCAGGAATAATAATATTGATTGAAGGTACAACCAGGATTGGTGATGTTCTTGAAATTGATGGTGATGTTGTAATTATTCAACAAATAGGAATCAGAACATCTAAAGGGCTGAACCGTGATGAAATAGTTGTTATAATCCCGAATTCATTAATAACGACCAAAAAAGTAATTAACTGGAGCCATCAATCAAAAAAGACACGATTCAGGATAAATGTGGGAGTAGCTTATGGAAGCAATGTTGACCTGGTAATTAAAATACTGGAAGAGAGCGCCTTAGAACATCCTGACATTACTGATAAGAACCTTATTGAAGCACGACTTATTGATTTCGGAAATTCATCTCTTGATTTCCAGGTTTTGTTTTTCAGCAATAATGCATTCAGAATTGAAAGAGTAAAAAGCGATATAAGGAAAATAATCAACAGAAAATTTGCTGAAAACAACATCACTATTCCATTCCCTCAAAGAGATGTTCATATAATAAATGATAAAGGATGAAGAATTTAGTTTTATTATTGATAGCTATAACCGTATTTCTGTCAGGGATAATATTCAAACTGATTCATCTTCCCGGAGCAGGCATACTTATGGTACTCGGACTTGGAATTTTTATTGTATATTCATCGATCATATACTTTAAGAACAAAAACCCTGTGATGAAAAAAGTACTGATCATCTCATCTATTGTCTTGATTACCACGCTGGTTTTTGCAATTATCAAATATCCGTATTTTTCAGAAACGGTATTAGGTGCGATACTTGCAGGTTTTATTATCTTCCTCCTCAGCCTTCTTTTTAACAATAAAAAAAGGAATCTCATTGATAAATAGCTTGTAGAGGCTGTAAAATCTTTAAAGGCTACCATGTAAAACCTTTATAGCCTCTACAGCCTTAAAAAAGCTGTGTCTGCTGGTTGTATTTCCAGGGTTTAATAATATCAGGTGTGTTTCTGCTGGATGTACGGCTGTTTATGAGAGGACTCACAGTATGCGCTTTGAGAATCTCCTCTGAAGCAGGTTTCAAAAGAGTTTTCACTTTTTCCGTCTCATTTGAAATATCAAGCCAGAGAGATTCTGATGATTTATCAAGAATGGCAGGCATCCTTTTTTTTGAGTTATGAATTTCCGACATCAGGATATTGGCATCAGTGGTAATGATTGTGAAAGTAGTAAACTGTTCACCCGTATTATTTTCCACCCATTCATCGTATAACCCTGCCAATGACATTATATCATCATCTGCCCTGTAGATATACCATGGTACTTTCTCCTTTCCTAAATGCTGCCATTCGAAAAAACCTCTTACTGGCACAATGCATCGCTTTGTCTTGAAGCTTATTGAAAAGGAAGGTTTAGTCTCCACACTTTCAGACCTGGCATTGAATGTTTTAAGCCGGATCTCCTTTGCATCATCAATATTCCTTGTCCATGATGGAATCAATCCCCATTTAAGGAGTCTGATCTTTCCCGGAGAACCTGAGCAAAGAGCAGGCATTTCCGGTAAACCGTATGCATGATAATAGTAACTCGGCCGATATTTGTCCGGATCGATCAAATCAGCTCCGTATCTGTTCTCCAGTTCTTCCTTTATCAGGTTTACATTAACGGTAAAACACATATTTACCAGTCGAGTAATTCGTTTGATGTAAAATTAAGAGGAACCGGCAGCGAATAATTAAAAAGATCATATTCCGGCCACTCCTTAATCTGTGCTATTACCCTGTACATCATGTTGTTCATGTACGAGTAAATCTCTGGTCCGTTCCATGCACTTGAATTGAACAGTACCACCCAGGCAATACCATCCGACTGTCTTTTCATCATACCGGCACTGCCCGGAAATGAACCAGTTCTCCACCATGTACCGTTATAAACTGTAGTCTTCCATCCGACAGGTGCATATCCGTTATTGTTATCAGTCATAATATGGATACTCTCGCTGGTGAGAATATCTGGTCTTGAATGGAAGCCGTCCACTGCCAGAAGAAGTCTCATCAGGTCGGGTGCAGTAGCAATCCATGCACCGGCAGCACCAAGAGCACGTATATCATTCCCTCCATAAATGGGTGTAACCATCTCTCCTGTACCGTATATTGATGGTTTGAGCACAACATCGGAAGGTTCATAATAAGTAACCTCAAATGGCGTCTTCTCTGATGGAAGATTTCCTGCAATAGACATATCATATATACCCAGAGGTTCAAGAACCGACTTCCTGCAATATTCCTCGTAAGCCATCCCTGAAACTTTCTCAATTACCAACCCAAGGATACTATATCCCAGATTAGAATATGCACGTCCGGTACCCGGTGTAAAATGAAGCCGCTTGTTCAGAGCAAACCTTACAATTGTTTTTGTATCGGCCGGAGGAGTTACTCCCATCTTCTCCGCAACAACAACAGGCATAAACATCTGGTCACCATGTCTCTGAGTCCAGCCCCCCTCATGACTAAGCAGATGGCCTACTGTGATACCGTATACTCTTTTATCCCTGGGTTCACTGAAATAAGGGTCATTAAGAATTCCATCGGGGCCAAACACTTTATCGCTAAGCGATAACCTTCCTTCCTCCCTCAACTTCATTATTGCAACAGCAGTAACAAGTTTTGAGATACTTGCCACACGGAATTTATGATAAGGCTGCGTCTCTGTCTTTAAAGTCGTATCTGCATAACCAAATCCATGTGAATATACAAGTTTGCCGTCCTTTGCGATTGCAACAGAAGCTCCGGCAATAGACCACTTGCGGATAAAGGAATTCAACGTTTTCTCAACAGCTGCAAATTCCCATCCCGATGAACTGGAATTCGTAAGCCTTACATTTTCCGGAACCAGCTTATCAGATACAACTACACTGGTTTCCTTGGCACCGGGATTAAAACTCACCAGTGAAACCAAAAAGCTAATGATCAATATTTTCTTTATCCTGTACAAAAATCAAACTAAATTTTGTGCAAAATAAGCACTATTTTTTTCGTTTGCACCACTGAAACTAAATTTTGCATAATCAGTAATCAATAAATCTTATAAAAAAATGCAGGAGGAATTAATAAAATACTGGTAGGAAATCAACAAAAAATTAACTTTGTCTCCATGTCTTACAGAGGAATATCAGTAGTCAGTACCAGTATAATTTTGATGCTGGTATTTATTCCATTAAAGAGTATTGCACAGGAAACAATAACAGTTAAAGAGTACAGTACGGTTGCACCAGATACGATGGATTATATACCATCGTGGTATCCGGGAGCGTTGGAATACAACCTTATGATAGCTTCCTCAAGAGGTCTTACCACAGAAATTGACAGGCTTATTCAAAAAGGTGCAAACATAAATTCATATAATGTTGATGGAGCCACGCCACTGATTTTTGCTGTCTCCTACAATCAGCCGGAAGCGGTCAAAACTCTTTTAAAACACTCGCTCAGGCTTGATGAATTTACATCAGGATGGGAAACGGCACTTATGATTGCAGTAAAGAATAATTATTATGCCATAGCGGAAATACTGATACGGGCCGGGGCAGATATTGAATTTGCCGATAACCACGGAACTTCGCCTCTTCACTATGCTGCTTTATATGGATATCTCCATATGGTTGATTTACTTCTTTATTACGATGCCACTATTGATGCAAAAAGCGATGATGGTTTTACCGCTCTGCATGCAGCGATCTGGGCAGGGTATGCAGATATTGCTGATCTGCTTATCCAGAGCAAGGCTAATATGGAAGTAAGAGATAATGAGGGCGATACCCCGTTTCTTATAGCAGCATCAACAGGTGATACACTGATAATGGGTCTGCTATACAGGTTCGGAGTTGACATTTTTGCCAGGAATATTTTTAATCACAATGCCCTCACCCTGGCAATTGCATATAACCGGAAAGTAGCAGTAGAGTATCTTTTAGAAAAAAGCGACAAATGGAAAGAAAAATCAATTTCAGGATATGACCCATATAAAGTAGCTTCAAAATACAGCAGGCATGATATAACCGACATCCTGAATGCCAACAAAATTCCTGGCAAAATCAAACCGTCAATCGATCAGGTTGCTCTGTCAGTAGCTGCCAGGTGTACTCCTCATGACTATTATTCGGGCTTCAGTCTGAGTTTCAAGGAACCATATTATAACGCTGGATTTACATTGGGAATGGATATGAAACTATGGTATACCCGGATATTAAGGGAAGAATCAGAAGACAATTATTTTCAATATTATGACAAAGGAGCTATGTTATATGGAGGTGCCTTCAGGGATTTTATTCTTACAAAAAGGGCTGAAAGAGGGAATATTATTTTGACAACCAGTCTTTCAGGTGGTTACACTTTCGGTAATAAGTTCAGGGGCACGAATATAACCCCGGACAACAGTTTCAAAATTATCCCGGCACTAACCATTAAATGGGAAAAGAATCCGGTCACAATCTTCTTTGGAACAGAATATAATAATTCAGAATATTATAAGATTGGACCATTATGGTTCAGGATGGGGGTTTCATATAATTACTATTTTGATAATATCCGTATAAGGGCAAAGAAAATAAAGTGGAACTAGAAAAATGGGAAATGCCACAAAATATATTTTTCTGATACTTCTTGTTTTATTCTTCTCATGTGAAGACAGCAAGTACATTTCAAACTGTGATGAGTGTTCAGATGAAGAGCCGCTTGAAACAGTGCTCAGTGCAGAATTTTCTGAGGCTAATCAGAAAGGGACACTTGTAATGTTATATGAAGGAAGGATTGAGGATAATATAGTTTTTGACTCTATCAGGATTTTCAGTACATATAAGTATGAAAAGAGAGTATCAATAAACAGGACTTATACTATAACTGCTACATATATAATTAATAATAAATCATATACTGTTGTAGACTCAACTACTCCACGAACAAAATATACGGAAACACTATGTGAGAAACCGTGTTATTTTGTATATGACAGAATGCTGGATCTGAGACTGAAGTATACTAAGTAAGGCGGAAGGCTAAAGGCAATAGGCGAAATGTATAAGGAATCATGCCTCAAAATCTTTAACCAGCGTCCAGTGTCCATCGTCCAGCGCCCAGCAACAAGTAACCACCCCCTACGCCCGCGGATACCTGAATAACGGGTTACCCGCCAATCCTCTGGTTTTTATTTCAGCGATCTCCTTATCCTTCAGTGGTTTCAACGTATCCGACTGACTGAGAGCAATTTTAAAAAGCTCCACTTCACCCGGAGTAATAGCAGCAGTTACAGGATGCGACAAGGTGAATCGCAGTCCCATTCTTATATCTTCAGGAGTAGTATGAGGCTCATACCAGCATTTCGGATACTTTGACTTATCTGCATCTTTTGGCCAAGGCCCCTTAGCCATAGCTTTCAGTGCAAGAATACCCATATTTTTCTTTCTGGCTCTTTCAAGAACCTGGGCGCCAAAATTACCGGCGTGCCAGGTCACATAATTTATGGGATAAAGAATAGTATCAAAGTCAAAACGATCCATCATAGCCATAGCTGCTTCAACTGAATGAGCAGAAAAACCAATGAACCTGATCTTCCCTTCTTTCCTTGCCTCCTTAAAGGCCTCCATCGCCCCCCCAGGTGCAAAGATCTGCTCTACATCTTCCATCGTTGTAACTGCATGGAACTGATACAGATCGACATGGTCAGTTCGCAGGTTTTTCAGCGATTTTTCAAGTTCTGCCAGTGCTTCAATCTTATTACGCTGGGTGGTTTTGCATGCAAGAAATACATTTTTCCTGTATTGCTCCAATGCAGGCCCCAACATTAGCTCTGCATTACCATAAGTAGGTGCTACATCAAAATAGTTTATCCCGGAATCAATAGCCAGCTTAACTGTTTCTGAAGCCTCATCTGCTGTTGCATTCATAACAAGTATACCCCCAAAGCCGATCATTGACAGCATTTCACCTGTACGGCCAAGAGATCTTTTTTCAATTTTCCCGGGAGCCGATTTCCTTGAAATACCGGAAAGATCTGGCGGGAAGATGCTTATTGCAGGTGCAATAATTGCAGTTGTCTTAATAAATTCCCTTCTTCTCATATTATTCAGGTATGGTTAATAAATTTCATATAAAATGAAAAGATAGTAAATTGTGGTGAATATTTTCTTGAATGATTATAAAAAGCATCTTTTATGAGTAAGAACTTCTTAGAGAAATTTATAAGCTTATTCCTTATATCAAACTTACTTATTGCATGTTCCGGCAATATGAAGCTGGAGACAGATGTACTGGTAATAGGCGGTACCACCAGCGGCACATCAGCTGGTATTCAGGCAGCAAGAATGGGGGTGAAAACAATTATCGTTGAAGAGACAGAATGGATGGGGGGCATGTTAACTTCAGCAGGAGTAAGTGCTATCGATGGAAATCATAATCTCCATTCCGGCATCTGGAATGAATTTCGTTCAAGACTCTGCAAGCATTACGGTGGAACCAGGGCTCTTGCTACAGGATGGGTAAGTAACACCCTGTTTGAACCACATGTAGCTGACAGCATATTTAAATCAATGGCATCAGAGACAGCGGGATTGAAAGTATTGTACGGATATCACCTGACTGAAATTCTGAAAGTTGAGAATCAAGTGGTTGGTGCACTATTCATGGATGAGTCCGGAATAGAACTGGCAATCAGGGCCAGAGTAGTAATTGATGCTACAGACCTGGGTGATGGACTCTTCCTGGCAGGCGCCGGATATGATATAGGCATGGAAGCTAAATCCCTGACTGGAGAGGCAAATGCTCCCCAGGAGTCAAACGATTTTGTGCAGGACCTCACATGGGTTGCCATCCTGAAAGATTATGGAGAAGGAAATGACAAGAGCATAGAAAAACCTGTAAACTATAATCCGGAACTCTACAGGGGATCATGTTCAATGACAGTTGATTCAATACTCATAAACTGTGATAAGATGCTTTCCTACGGCAGGCTGCCAAAGGATAAATACATGATTAACTGGCCCAGAAAAGGAAATGATATCTACCTCAATGTTGTTGAAATGAACAGGGATGAAAGAAACATTCAACTTAAAAAAGCAAAAGAAATGACATTGGGGTTTGTGTATTATATCCAGACAGAGCTTGGCTATAAACATCTGGGATTAGCTGATGATGAATTTCCTACTGTTGACAGACTGGCCATAGTTCCATATCACCGGGAAGGAAGGAGGCTAAGAGGGATTGAACGGCTCACAATTAACAATATTCTGGATATTTACACGGGGAAACCATTATACAGGACAGGGGTTTCTGTAGGCGACTACCCTGTTGATCATCATCACAATGCAAATCCCCAGGCACCGCATATCAGCTTCCCTCCTGTCCCGTCATTCAATATACCGTTAGGGTCGCTAATACCTGCCCGTATTGATGGGCTCATCGCTTCAGATAAGGCAATTTCAGTTTCTAATATAATGAATGGCGCTACACGACTGCAACCTGTAGTACTCCTCACCGGGCAGGCAGCCGGTGTAAGTGCCGCCCTCGCCGTAAGCAGGAATATAAGCGTCAGGAAAGTCAGTATCAGAGAGGTACAAAAGGCACTGCTTGACTATGGGGCATATCTGATGCCGCTGTTTGACATTGGACCTGATGACAGGAATTTCCAGGTGATACAGAGGGTTACCTCGTCAGGTATACTGAGAGTTAAAGGTGAACCATTTCAGTGGTCAAACAGGACATGGTTTTACCCTGATTCTGTTATATCTGTGATGGAGTTCACTGAAGGTCTGAATTCTTTTGAGAGTAAAGTCCCGGTGGCCAATGATTTAAATAAGGTAACGGTTGCCAGAGTATCGGCTATATTATCAGACATGCTTGAAAGAGATGTATCGTCTGAATTAATTGATATACTGACAAGGAGTACCGGTAAACATCCTGATCAGAAGACTCCTTTGACAAAAAGGCAACTCGCAATTATAGGAGATGAACTGGTCAGACCTTTTGATACAAAGGAGATTGGATTTGACGGTAACTATAAATAATTAGAACCGGATAACAGGATTTGCAGAATAAACAATCTCCTCATTCCTGAAATAAACTTTCTCAAGAAACAATCCGCTTGGAGGAGCTGTAAGTTTTGCAGGGATATCTGATTTCTCTCTGAAGAATCCTGCAATAACTTTTTGATCAAGCTTGCCACGCCCAGCTTCTACCAGAACACCTGTCATCCTTCTTACCTGCTTCCACAGAAAATGGTTACCTACCACGTGGAACAGGAGAAGATCGCCAAAGTCATATACTGCTGAATGGAAAACTTCAGCCTTAGTAGATGATTGTTCACCATCTTCATCTGTAAAGGATCTGAAATCTTTCAGGCCAAGAAAGAGTTTTGCAGTTTCATTCATAAGTTCAAGAGAAAGCTGATCTTTTATCCACCAGACGTACTTCTTCCCGAAGGCTGTGCGCCTGCGGCTTATCTGGTAAATATAGCTTCGTGCATGAGCATCATATCGGGCATGAAATTTAGGGTGTGCCTCCTCCACTTTTATAACACTGATATCTGAAGGAAGACGGTCGTTTATCCCATATTTGATCTTCAACGGGACAAGATCCGTTTCGACTCCAATATGTACTATCTGACCAAGTGCATGTACTCCGCTATCGGTCCGGCCAGACCCAAACAGATCAATTTCGTCTCCTCCAAAAAGATCCCTGCAGGCATCCAGTAATTCACCCTGAATTGATTTTCCTCCCTTCTGAATCTGCCATCCGGAATAACGGGTTCCATCATACTCAATGGTAAGTTTAAATCGGCCCATAACCTTTTTGAAGTTTTTATAAAGATACTATTAATAATTGGAAATTAGGGTGTTCAATTGTTAGGAGGCTCTGGCAACAGCGGGCTGACTGATTCCTGTAGCCAGTAGAAAGTGTACTGACTTTTTTGGGAAATAATTAAAAGTAACTCTTTGAAATCACTTATTAATTAATAGTCTTGTATTATGATATAAATATGTATCATTTATAACAACAATAAACAATTCCCGCTGATCAAACAGATTTTACCCGTTTATAATCAGATAAATATCAGTAATATCAGCAGGATTTTATATTCTGTGATTTATAAAAGCTTTCTTACCTTACTCCAGTATATCCTTGTCTTCTTCCCTGAACCATTCCAGTTTTTTGCTATTTTTTCAAAGTTGTAGGGTCCAATTTGAGATGCATAATATAAGAATACCTCTTCAGCTATATCATAATTATACATGTCAGTCAATCTGTACCTGTTTCCCGTCCTCTCATTGTAGTCCCTGAGACGAATAGGTCTTATCTGGAAATAGCCAACTGCGTCCTCCTCCGGATTATATGCTAAAGTATCAAGCTTGGTCTCAACCATTCCTATTGCATAGATCAGTTTACCAAAGGGATTCACCGGTTCTGTGAATTCTACAGCAAGACCACCTGACACCGGTGCAAAAAGATTCAGTGAGAATAGTGAGAAGCAGATGATAACAACCATCTTATTCATCAATTTACTCATTTCTATATTATTTACAAAGTTCATACACTCCAAAACAACTATCACAATAATAGGTTCAAATGTTATTAACACATCAGACTCTTCAAAAGTCATACCATAGTAGCTATAACACTGATATATAGTATTTTAAATCGATCTAAATTGTTAGTAATTATTTCTTAAATTCATGATTCAGGAGGTATCTTTATAATTTACTTAACTTTAATAACTTTATTCCCGAACTTTAGGGGGATAAGCCATGTTATACTGTCTATGAGTTATGACGTATCACTATAAATAATAGATCACTTTTGAGAATATGAAACCCGCATGTATATGCATACACAAACACAATTTTATAATAATCAGTAACATACTGGTTCCATCATGCCATAGAAATTAAATTATTATATGATGAAAAAGAGATATATGAATCCTTACCTGGCAGGAACAATGCTCGGGATTGTTCTGTTGCTTGCAATGTACCTTTCAGGCAGAGGTCTGGGTGCAAGCGGTGGTTTGAAATACTGCGTGGTATCGATTGTAGGGGCTGTAGATAAGTCACATGCTGAGAACTCAATATATTACAGCAAATATTTCGCTGATGGAAGCAATCCACTTAAGAACTGGTTGACCCTTGAGGTATTGGGATTAATTATCGGAGGATTTATTTCAGGTGCACTTTCAGGCAGACTTAAACTGCAGGTTGAAAAATCTCCGAAGATTTCTGTTGGAAGAAGACTTGTCTTTGCTTTTCTGGGAGGTGTATTCTTCGTATATGGAGCCCAGCTTGCAAGGGGTTGTACCAGCGGAGCTGCACTTTCAGGAATGGCTGTTCTGTCTGTTGCAGGATTCGTTACAATGATTGCAATATTCGGATCAGCATATGTTTTTGCATGGTTTTTCAGAAAGAACTGGATATGAGAGAAAGGCGGAAGGCGAAAGGCGCAGGACAGAAGCTAAAGAGTTCCCCTCCCTGGAGGGTTAGGGGTGGGTTGGATAATGACAAAATTACATAGTGACAACTAGATAATTATACAAAAAAAATATGGGACCAATAGTAACATTATCAGGATTACCGCAGTGGGTGGATTTACTGTTTGCCCTGGCTATAGGGATCGGATTTGGGTTTGCCCTTGAACAGGCAGGATTTTCATCGAGCCGCAAACTTGCCGGCATGTTCTACGGATATGATACCACTGTTATTAAAGTATTTTTTACTGCAGCCATTGTAGCTCTGATCGGGTCACAGTTACTGAGCTATTTCGGAATGCTCGACCTTAACATGGTGTTTGTCAATGAGTATTATGTAGGTGCCGCTATTGTTGGAGGCATTATTATGGGTGCCGGATTCATAATGGGTGGTTTCTGTCCTGGTACAGGACTTAGCGCTCTATCGATTGGAAAAATCGATGCTATGGTTTTTGCAGCCGGCGGACTAACCGGTGCATTTCTTTTTGCAGAAACCTATTCATATATACAAAACCTTGCTAACGGGAGTTATCGGGGACCTGTCAGGGTCGATGAAGCACTTGGTATAGCACCAGGATTTTTCATTCTCCTTCTTGTTTCAGCTGCAGCACTGATGTTCTGGATAGCAGAGGTTGCAGAAAAGAGATTTGCAAGACCAGAAATTACTGACAATATTTAAATATACAATTATGAACCCTCGTGAAAAGATTTCAGCAATCCTTCTGGGTCTTGGGCTTATACTTGCCCTCCTGCCCCTTACAGGAAACAGGTCGTTTACAGTGAGTCCTCAAAAAGTTCTTACAGATGCTCTTGATAAAAATTCATATTTTACAGTTGACCAGGTTGCAAGATTTATTGCCACTGAGGACACATCTGTTCAATTAATTGACCTGAGACCGTCGGAAGAATTCGTTACTCTAAATATCCCAGGCTCGGTCAACATGCCATACAATCAGTTCATAGAGATCGCCCCCGGGACAATTTCAGGAACCGGCACAATCAGATATATCCTTTATTCAAATGGAGATATTGAAGCAAACAATGCATACGTGATTGCAAAAGGCTTAAAAATAAGGAACGTATATGTCATGAGAGGTGGTTTAAATGAATGGTTCAATACGGTTATGAACAGCCATTTTAAGGGAGAAAGGATTTCTGTCCGGGAAAATGCCCTGTACGAAAACAGGAAAAGGGCGGGACAGATATTCACAGAGATGAACAGTCTGCCGGATAGCCTTAAGAAAAAGTATTTTGAAGCCAGACATATGGCTGCAAAAAAACTTGATGGCGGGTGTGAGTAAGTAAGGCGCAGGGCGCAAGGCAAAAGACATGGGATTTTAATACAGAATAAGATGAATTTCATAAAAAAATACAAACCAATATTTCTCATACTATTACCCGTATTAATTTTGGTTTTAGTACGGACAACAGGGATAAATCATTTCAAGACAGATGCCAGGAAACATGCAGAAAAGTCATTCTCCCGTTCAAATCTGATAACTGCTGAAAAACTTTCTCAGACTGGAGGCAATAAGCTGATTATCAATCTGGAAAAAGATGTTATAAAACATATTACTTCCAAAATAACTGTAAAATCAATTTCCGCAGATTCTATTCTGAATAAGCAGAATATCAAATTACTCTTAAATCATGATGGACCGGTAATCATTAGCTCATCTGACGATGCAGTTTCAGCCAGAATCTGGATGTTATTGAGTCAGATGGGTGTTGAGAATCTTTTTATACTTACTGAGGATCCGGAACCAGAGCTATTAAAATATAAATTCCGGCCTGACACACTGGCCCGGCCGGAATTATAATCATATATCAGGAATATCCTATTTTACCACCTCAAAATTATTCACATCGGCAGTGGAAAATGGTAGCCATGAAAGAGTTGTCTTCTGTGCTACCATCTTATCATACATAAAGCTGTTGTTTCCATATTTGAGTGTTCTGGCATCATAGCCAAAGAGCCTTAGAAAGGCAGTTGCAAATGCTGAATTATGACCTGTACCGCAGTAAATAACAACGGTCTTGTCTGAAGGTATTGAAGCCATCTCCTCAATAAATCCAAGTGTTGCATCGGGTTTGTATCTTACAGCCCCGGAGATATGTCCATCTTCATATTTGTCCTTACGCTCAAGGTTAATAATGTAATAAGCCTGTGGGTTTGCAAAAACCTCATCAGCAGTCACCTGGATTTTGCTTTTTCCCTCTTCAAACAGTTTTTTGAAACGTGCTGTTCCAATATCTGCTCCTGTTGACATACCTGTTCCCAGTAGGGGCATCCTTATTGAAGCAGGCTTTTCATTATTTTTTGTTTCAAGCTGTGCTTCATATCTGCCTGATACACCGTTAAACCAGCCATCTTTTGCAAGGCTGCTGTTCCATACACTCATTCCCCATCTCATGGCAAAGACATTTCCATAACCCATAAGTCTGAGAAGGCATGTTGTATAGCTTGAAAGCTGACCGTCATCACAAACCATAATTATTCTATCATATTCAAATGGTTTAATACCGGCCTCGAACCATGAAGGAAGATCTTCAAACTTCTTATTTACAGACCCTTTAATATGACCTGTCTTGAATTTTCCGGGATCCCTGAGATCGACCACAAGTATATTTTTCACAAGACTTTCATGAACAATAGATGCCTTAATAAGGGATGGAAATACCTGGCTGTTAACATAATCTCCATTCTCCTCAAGGTCCTTGAGCAGAAGGGTTGTCTCATTATCAACAGATACAACAGGTGCTGGTTTTGAAGGTGCTTCCGCGGGGTCCTTTTTGTTTTCTGAATTATTTCCGGAGCAGGAAGCAATAACAACTGAAAAGATCAGCATTATTGCTCCGCTCTTAAATCTTACATTGATCATATCACCAATATTAATAATAATTACAGCTTAACCAGTACCCTGTCCTTGTCATATCTGAGGGTTTCTGTCCTGTTACCTGCTTCATCATACTTATATTCAGTGAAAGCAACACCGCTGTTGGGATCGTTGATCATGTTCCTGTCCTTATCAAGGTTCTTAACCTCGATAACAGCACCATGATTGTCAAATACACTCTGAGTAACCGGCACATTCTTGCCACCGAGATATTCGTTATCCTGATCAAAAGTTGCCTCTTCAATCATATATCCGTTCTCATCAAACTTACGCTCCCTTTTCGACCAGCCCCAATAAAGGTTCGACATCTGGCCAATCACATTGAACACTTCAAATTTCATCACATCACCATCCTCATCGGGAGTAAACTTGAAATAAGACACACCTATATCACCGCAGTTCTCTGCCGTACAATTATATAAAGTATCTGCCATATAGTTTGCCATCCTGGTCATGTAGCCCTTGTCATTATATGTGAATCTGAGTTCATAGAACGGGCAGAACGGGTTCATTACAACTTCTTCATTTGCAAGGTTATATCTCAATTCCCTGACCATGCCATCCGGAAGTATATTCCATACCCAGGAGTGAATTTTATTCCTGTTCTCAACAGGAGAGCCATCTTTCCCGTAAAATTTGAGGCCTGTACGCAATCCCTTATCATCAAGGGTATATTCAGCTGTAAAGACACCTGCAGATTCAATCTGTTCGTTATCCTTATTATACCAGCGCTTTATCTGCCTGTTACCGGTATATTCGTAGGTAATCTTTGCCCCACCCATTGATGAATAACCCAGAAGAACATTATTCCTGTTAAATTCAACCAAGAGAAGCAGTCCTGATTCATCATAAGTGAATTTGTAGTTATTTATTGTTTTTGCCTCATCGGCAGTAAGAGGGTGAATACCTTTCTCAGTGTCATATGGAGTTTCACTGAACTGTAATCCCCTGTAATATTCAACACCTGATTTTGTTTCTTTTTTTTCACTGCCTCCTGTACACGATACAACGCCTGATAGAATCGCTATCGCAAGAATAGAAGGAATGATCATTTTAATAAGTTTCATACTTCAATCTGTTTTGGTTTATAATTGTTCAAAGATATTTAACATTTTGTTCATCAAAACATACAATAATAAATAACTAACAAAAAATAGATGAAATTGTTCGTAAAAATGACGGTGTGACGGTGTGCCGTTGTGCCATTGTGCCATTGTGCCGTTGAACCGTTGTGCCTTTGAGCCGTTACGCCGTTGTGCCATTACTTCATATTACCTATATTTGTTCCAAACGAAATTTTTATCATCATGGAGACTCCATTCATAGATTCCGCCTTTTTCAGTTACGTGGTTATGCCATTCCTGATCTTTTTGGCCCGAATATGCGATCAGTCGATTGGTACCATGCGAATTATTTTTGTTTCAAAAGGGAAAAGGAACATCGCTCCCATTCTGGGCTTTTTTGAAGTACTTATATGGATAGTGGCAATCAGCAAGATTATGCAGAACCTTGATAACTATATAAATTACATTGCTTATGCAGCCGGATTTGCAACGGGAAATCTGATTGGGATGATAATTGAGGAAAAACTGGCAATGGGGATTCAAATGATAAGAGTATTCGCAAATGAGAGAGGCCAGGAACTGGTAGCTAACCTTAATAAAAGTGGGTATGGAGCAACAGTTGTGGAAGGCCATGGAGCAAGAGGCCAGGTACATCTTATTTACACTATTGTCCACCGAAGTGAATTAAATGAGGTAGTCGGGGTGATTAACACCTTTAACCCCAGGGCTTTCTATACGATAGAGGATATCAGGGCAGCCAATGAAGGGATTTTCATTCCTCAGAAACAAAATGCGATACCAAATTTCAGTCATATCCTGAGGCACTGGAGGAAGGGGAAGTAGGGCACTGGGCATGGAACATGAAACCTGGAACATGAAAAATTTGATCCTGAGGAATAATCATTAAATTTGACCTCCAAAAAAAAGAAGAAAAATGACAGAATTCAAAGACCACCCGTTATACAAGGTTCATACAATTGACACTGCAATGAGTTCAATTTGGGATTTTTACAGGAAGAATTTCCTTGTATTATTTTTTCTTTCAGCTGTTATAGCATTTGTGATGCAATATATTTCATCATTTATTGACATGACCGATCTTCAGAATGAGACTGATCCGATGGTCATGCTGGAAAAAATAAAGGGTCTCGCGATGCCTTTGATGATGGTCTCCCTTCTTAATCTTCTGCTTACAACAATTTTGCAGCACTATATTCTGTTCAAACCTGTTGACAGCAGTAACAATGTGATGACATCTGTGATAAAAGCTTTCAAATACTATCTGCCATACCTGATTATTCTTATCATACTGTCTTTTGTGGGAGCCATAGCTGTTGTACTCGGGTTACTGGCACTTGTTGTGGGAGCGGTCTTTGCAGCAATATATATACTCACCCTTTACCTGTTTATTTTACCTGTGATGATGACCGAGGGGGCAAATATAGGCAATACAATCAGCAGGGTTTTTGCACTGGCTCACAGGAATTTCTGGTCAAATATTGGTTGGGTGTCTGTATTTTTTGTGATTCTGCTCGCAATTTCCCTTGTACTCTCAGGCATTATCCTGCTTCCTTTTACAGGCAGCTTCATTAAAACACTCTTTAATCCTGAAGATGCTGCCGCGGCAGTGGATATAACAAAGAATCCTTTGTTTATTATACTTTCTGCACTTGTCAATGCCCTTACCCTGCCTCTTATGCCAATCTTTGCAGGTGTTCTGTATTTTAACGCAAGGGCCAGGGAAGAGAAAAAAGAGCCGGAATACCAGCCGGAAAAAGAAGAAAACAGTGTAAGGGTTGAAGACCTATATGCAAAACCATATTCAGACGAACATCCTGAAAATCCTGAAAATAAATAACTCGCGATCACAAAAGCCTTAAAGCAGTAATGCCGGAACTCTCTGGTTCTCTATTTTCTGTTTCCTATTTGTCGTGGAGTAAAAAATGTGAGCCATTTATCTGTAATAAATCCAAATAACAGGTTTAATCTCCATTATTACAACTTGCTAATCAGGTGATAATAATGTAATTTTGGTAAACAAAACAGGAATTAGACACTATTAATAGTTAATCACTGGGAACAATTTTTTTGTTTAACTCCTGAGAAACAGATTTTTGCAAGCTTATTCATTAGCATTATGTTGTGCAAAAAAAATATATTGGTATTAGCTGGCTCCATTGTATTTCTGTCTGGTTATCTCCACGGGCAGCAGGCATATAATGATATCAAGCCTGATGAACGTTTTACTTTGTTTACTGAAGATTTCACAGACAATTCTAATGATTGGATACTTGATAATGAATGGATAAGTGGTAAGATAGATGATGGAAGATATGAGGTGACCTGTAAAAATTTCAGAAAGAGTACCGGCCTGACATACAGATCCTTCCCGATTGATACTGCCAGTGACTTTGAAATTGAAACATCCTTCACTTTATCAGCTGGTACCGGAGCGCTGATATTTGGACTTAATGATGATTTCGAACATTACAGAATAGAAATAGATAACAAAAGAAACCTGTTCATTATTAAAGACATTCCTGCCAGAGGAAGAGTTGAGAACCTCTTCTCAGGGAAAACAGGGTTGGTTAATGAAGCTGGTTCTGTGAATAAAATTACTATACGTAAAGTTCAGGACACCTACTATTTTTTTATAAATGATATTTCCTTTAAGCAACTCAATAACCTGACAATTAATGGTGATCAAATTGGATTCAGTGTAGGTTTGAATTCCGCAATATCTGTCAATTACCTTAATATTTCTTCCCTGAAGATTCAGGCAGCCCCTCTTCTGGCTGAGAAAGATGCTTCGGTTCAGGACACTATTCAACCTTCAAGGGAAATCATATCAAACGCAAATATTGAAGCTTCAGCTATTGTTGAAGCCAGCTTACCTGCGTCACTTGAAATTTCATGGATAAGCCCCTCAGGCGTAAATACTCAGCTCGATGCTTATACTGCCAGGGTTCGTGCAAATATAATTTCACAATCCAGTTTAGAATCAGCCCATTTCTATGTAAACGGATCCTCCGTAGGTGAGGGAGAAATAAAAATATCTCCAGAGGATACGATGAGTTTCATCGTTGAGAAAACTTTGAACTTTAATCCTGGTTCAAATAATATATACATAGTTGCAACAAACGACGAAGGGTCAAGCAAATCAGATCTCCGGTATTTTACCAATCCTCAGGCTGACCCTCCTGTCGTGACATGGAGTAGCCCGGTCACTTCAAACTCTATGGTGAATACCGAGATATGCAATATGGAGGTATGCATCAGATCTATGGTAGAGTTGGTTTCAGCCCAGGTTCTTGTAGATGGAGTACAGGTAAGCGTTGGAAAATTATTTCAGAGATCGGAAGCAGATAACTGTGACTATATATGGAAGCCCCAGATAATACTTAAGGATGGTGATAACAGTGTATATATTATAGCTGAAAATATTGCCGGAAGCACAACATCTGAAAACAGGATCATCCGCTTCAGTAAAACCGGAGCTGAAAAACGTCTTGCACTTGTGTTCGGAAATTCAGATTATACAAACGGAACAAACCTTAAGAATCCGCTCAATGATGCCAACCTTATTGAAGCCACCCTTAAAGAGCTTAATTTTGAAGTTTTAAAACACACCAATGCAGGAAAAGCCGAAATGGAGAGAGCAATAATTGAATTCAGCCAGAAACTCCCCGCCTATAATGTTGCGCTTTTCTATTATGCAGGACATGGCATACAGGTTGATGGCATAAATTATCTTATACCAACTGATGCAATACTTGCAGAAAAAGTTGCATGTAAATGGGAGGCTATTTCAGTTACTGATGTTGTAACTGAATTTGAGAAGTATCCAGATAACATAAATATCGTGATACTTGATGCCTGCCGTAATAATCCTTATAGATCCTGGGTACGAGGGGCCGAAGCCGGATTCAGATTCATCTCTGATGTGAGCGGGACCATAATTGCTTATGCTACAGCTGAGGGAGCAACGGCTGCTGACGGGACCGGAGAAAACGGGCTTTATACAGAAGAGCTGGTAAAGGAAATGATTTTACCACAACCTGTTGAAAGCGTCTTTAAAAAAACTCGTGTACAGGTTGAGCTACGCAGCAATGGAATGCAGAGCCCGAGGGAATCATCAGGTTTACGTGGTGAATTTTATTTTAAAAAATAGAGGAATAAGCTTAATAAAACTTTCAGATAAGGACCGGGAATTGTTATTACGAAATTCCGGTAAGAATCTTGACTAATAAAATTTTATGGATTTAAGGAGATTCTTTTGCACAGCTTTTTCAATACTTATTATTTCTTACAGCCCTCTCAGTGCAACTGATAAAATATCAAATTACACTGGCATTGCTGATTTCTCATTTTATTTAACTCCAGCTGACGAACCAACAATTACCGATGGACCAACGGCAGTTTCCAGACATGCAGGTAATGACAGAGGCGATGAATCATATACTCTAAATTTTCATGTCATAGTATCTGATCCCCAGGGGCCAGGTGATATTGCATCAGTTGTAGTCACAGGGCCTACCGGTATAACATATCAATTATCTGACCCGGAAATTGACGGTTCATACGATTCAGGGACCCCTGATACTTCTGATCCTCCTCCCCTGGGAACATACGTATTCAAAATAACTGACAATTCCGGAAACTGGATCGAAGCAACTGATAATATAGACCGGGTTCTTGATTATCCTAAAAATGTTGTGCCGTCACACTATGGGGTTACTGAAAACCCCATTTTCCAGTGGGATGCTGTAACTGATGCTATAAGTTACACTATCGATGTGGCTGATGTAAACGGTAGTCAGATATGGACCAGAAATAATCTGACATCAAATTTAGTTATATATAATTATGATGCTACAGCAACCACAGCGCTTGTGAATGGGAATACCTACAACTGGATTGTGACCGCTTATGATGCTGATGGAAATTGGAGTCAACAGTATTACTGGGTCGCTTTCATTTATTCAACTAACAATTTTAATCCTATCCTTAATAATGCAAATGTCAAATCCGCTCACTATGGGGATGATTACGGCAACCAGGAGTATGTGCTTCAGTTGGGCATCCAGGCAGCTGATCCCCAGGGATTCAGCGACATAGCATCGGTCAAGGTGACAGGAACGGGAGGATCTGTTTACCAGCTGACAGACTCTGATAATGATGGGTATTATGATGGATGGTTCTCCGGTTTGTCCTCACCTCCACAATCTGGTAACTACATTTTCCGGGCGACAGATTTGTCAGGAAACTGGACAGAGAAAGTCGAAATGATGACCGGAAGTCTTGATTATCCAAAGAATGTCCATCCATCTCAAAATGAAGTAATAACCACATCATCGCCTGCTTTCAGCTGGGACGCAGTAGTTGGTTCAGCACATAACGAAATATGGGTGGATGATATTAATGGAAAGCGGATATGGGGAAGAAGTGATTTGCCAGGTTCGTCAAACTCAGTTGTCTTTAATAATGATGGATATGCATCAGAAGCCCTCAAAGATGGTGCATTCTATACATGGATCATAAAAGCCGTAGATGATAATGGAAACTGGGGTGAGCATTACAGTCGCAGTTTTGCCTATTCTTCAAATGTTTCGAAACCTTTTTTCGGTAATCACAACGCAATAACCTATCATGGTGGTGATGATACGGGAAATGAAGATTGGGGTTATGATTTTTACGCCTATGCAGCTGATCCCCAGGGATTATCAGATATAGCCTCAGTTTCGGTGATAGCCCCTGGCGGAGTAACATGTACTCTGACTGATCCTGACAATGATGGAAGATATGATGGCGATATCAGGAATCTAACCTCGTCTTCCCTGCTTGGAGAGTGCCAGTTTACAGTAACTGATAAATCGGGTAATACAGCAACGCTTACTGATACGCTATATGCCTGGGTTGATTTTGCACGGAATACAACTCCAACACCCAATGAAGTTGTATCAACAGGGACTCCGATGTTCAGCTGGGATGCGGTTAACGGCATAAGTTATTATCAATTGCATGTACGTATCTACAATGGTCCGACGGTATGGGGCGGGGTAAATATTACCAGCGGCACTTCTGTAACTTATAACTATAATGGAACCGGACAGAGCCTGATTAAAGGGACAAGATATGCCTGGGATCTCTATACCTTTGATTCAAAGGGAAATTACGGGTATCATTACCAGGCTGATTTTGTTTATTCAAGCAATGATGTATCACCAATTCTTACTAACCCGGTTGGATATTCAGCACACTATGGAAATGATTCCGGAGATTATTACTATCAACTTAATTTC
>Ga0307375_10000465_pt1 | contig 50708 bp, 59 predicted proteins | sample TR1MG_FD_202531 | JGI IMG/M metagenome (GOLD analysis project Ga0307375, IMG submission 202531) | Soil microbial communities from Risofladan, Vaasa, Finland - TR-1 | ecosystem: Environmental > Terrestrial > Soil > Coastal area > Acid sulfate soil | place: Finland: Risofladan, Vaasa | collected...
CGCCTGCGGGCCCTTCTGGCCCTGAACGATGTCGAACTCGACTTTCTGTCCCTCTTGAAGGGTTTTATAGCCCTCCATCTGAATCGCGCTGTAGTGAACGAAAACATCCGTGCCACCATCGGCAGCGATGAAGCCATAGCCCTTTTCGCCGTTGAACCACTTGATTGTGCCTTGTGCCATTTGCCTAACCCTTCGTAACGTGCCTTACGCAGGAAAAGTAGCCGGAGCCGGCTGCTAGTGGAAGGGTTATTTAGCAAAAATGTCGAGCAGTAAGAATAATTACCGTGAAAGTGGGGACAAACGCGACAAATTAAAGATCAAAGCCCAATCGCCGCGCGCTTCTTGCCCGCTGACGCGAATCTCTTAGCCGCCGTAGTCGTTTAACTAACATCGGATCAAATTCAAGAGCTGAATCTCGATCAATAATGTCATTGAGAAGTTGGTAGTAACGAGCCGGCGCAAGATCGAATAGTTCTTTGATGGCGCTCTCTTTGGCTCCCGCATATTTCCACCACTGGCGCTCGAAACCTAAAATTGCGCGGTCGCGATCGGTCAGTCCGTGACTCGAAGAACCTTCGGTTAGGTGCGTGGCTGCCGAACTAGAGTCCACTTCACAGCCCTCCTATGAGCATTTTTGCTACCTGCGTTGACACCCATATTAGAGGGGGAATTACACCTTTGTCATTTACTTTCCTGACGCGGCTCAGAGTACTTTCCTGACGCGGCTCAGAGTACTTTCCTGACGCGGCTCAGAGTACTTTCCTGACGCGGCTAATAGCGCTCAATTCAGAGGGTGGAAAGGATTTCAGAGAGGTCCAACTCCGTAGTCCTGGGGTTGACTATGGCAAATCGAAGAATGGGCTGACCTCGATGGGAAGACGGCGTGACAAAAGCGAGCTGCTCTTTAAGCAGCCGCTCGCTCCACTTTGAATAGTCGTCCGCTTCCCAGCCTTTCCGAGTGAAGGCAACTACCGAGAGAGTTGGCTCTACAAGCAACTCACATTCAGGGTGAGCCTCAACTAACCGCGCTCCTATCTTGGCCATCTTCAAGGTCTCTTCGATGGCCATCGAATACGCCTTAGTTCCATGTGCTGCCAGTGAAAACCAGAAAGGCAGACCGCGAGCCCGACGCGAAAGATGGATCGCATAATCAGAAGGGTTCCACTCTGATTCTTCAGCCTGCAGAGTGTCTAGATATGAGGCGTGCTGGGTATGTGCACGTTTAGCGATCGATGGCTCTCGATAGATGAGAGCACAGGCGTCAAAAGGCGCAAAAAGCCATTTGTGTGGATCCACGAGGAACGAATCGGCTTCTTCAATGCCGTCATAAAGGTGACGGACGCTTGGCGCGGCTAGGCCAGCGCCGCCATATGCGCCGTCGACATGGAACCAGATCTCACGATGCTTAGCTACGTCACTAATACTGCGTAAATCGTCAATAATTCCAAGATTTGTTGTCCCAGAGGTCGCAACGGCAGCGAAGACCCGACCCTCCGATGTTGATTCATATTTCTCGATCGCTTGATCGATGCTGGCTCCAGTTAGGCGACCGTCTGATCCGACTTTGCACTTGATGAGATCAACATCCATCACCCTGGCGGCACTAGCGATCGATGAATGCGACTCCTCACTGCAAGCTATCGCCCAACGGGTAACGCCTTCGTGCTTGCGCCTGACGTGATCACGGGCGGCGACGAGCGCGGAAAGATTGCCAAGGGTTCCGCCTTGAACGAAAACGCCGCCAGCACCTACCGGCAAACCAGCTAGATCTGCGATCCAACGCAGCGCCTGGTTTTCGGCATAGACAGCACCCGATGCTTCAAGCCAGGAGCCGCCATAAAGCCCGCTGGCGCCAACAACCAGATCGAACAGGCTCGAGTACTCGGTTGGCGCATTAGGGATAAAGGACAGGTATCTCGGATGATCCACCGATATGCACGCCGGGGCCAGAACTTCCTCAAATATCTTAAGAATGCGACTACCGCCAAGTCCATCGGCAGTTATCGTCGCACCCACCTCTGCAGCCAGGTCTTCATAGGAGCGCGGGGCATCAAGTTCCGGCGGATCCATCTTCAGGCGAGCCAGTGCGTATTCAAAAATTTCATCAGCGACTTTTTGCGTTTCCGGCGTGAATTTATGCACGTGTAGATCCTCTCACGCCGGAAACTCAACCTAGAGCAGGGCCTTACTTTGTCGGCACCCCGGTGATAATTGCGTTGGCTTGGGCGTTATCGGTCACCATGGCCTCCACTACCGGAGCCGTTACCGAGGCCACAACGGCCGCATCCTCTTGGAGCTGAACCGCATCTTCACTCTCACCCGCTTGATTCGCCGCATTAATGTCCTCGTCGAAAGAAGCCTGTTCTTGCTGGTCTTCAGCCTCAACCGCGTCAACCTCATTGTCGGTTCCGGGGGCCTCTGAGGTCGATGTCGAATCCGGGGTCTCCGCAGTTTCCGAAGTTTCTGGAGTCTCTGGGACCTCAGCGGCTTCGGCTGTTTCAACTTCGCTGCTCAATACGCCAAGTGACGAAGGATTGCTGCCAAGGATTGCCTCCGCTTCGCTTTCATTGTCCACTTCAGCATCAAGAGGATTGTTGCCTGACATTGCTGAAATTGTCGGCCTCGGCGAAGGAATGGGCGTAGGTGTTGGACTAGTTGTGTCTGCGGCAAGTGCTGAGGAACCGAATGCCAAACTTACTAACGCAAGTGCTCCGACGGCCGTGAGCGCCGAAATTCTCTTCGCCTTTTTAGGATTTTTCATGGACTATCACTTCTCTTCTCTTAAATTAAATAGCGGATAGGAGATTTCGGACTTATTTGGTCTTCTTTGTCGAATGTCTTTTGGCCTTAGCCCTCTTTGCCTTCGCCTTTGCGACTTTGCTCGCACGGGCTGCTTTAACCGCAATCTTTAACTTGGCTAGTGCCTTTATCTTGATCGCGTTGAACCTCGCCATGGCCTGCACTTGGGTGGCATCTCGTACCGCGACGGCACTGTCCACAGTTGCTCTGAAGGTAGCCATCGCCGCCGCCCGAGTCTTATCGAAAACTGCGGTCGCCGTGGTCACGCTGGCGTCAGTCTTAAGTGCGGCAGCGGCTTTGTTTAGGGTCACCAAACTCGCCTTTGCAACTGCCCTTAGTGAGGCATCGGTGGGGTTCGCGCCCGACTTTGCTACTGCCGCTTTGTAGGCAGCCTGCGCCGAAAGCGAAGGCGCTTTAGCGGCGCTTACTGCGGCTTTGAAGATGGCCAAAGCGGCAGCCACGTCGGCTCGGCGTGTTATCTCCGCTGGCTTTCCAATCGACGTCACCGTGGCGCGACTTGGCTTTACCTCGGCAAAATAGGCGGCCCGCGCCTGGGCAATTGTCTTTGCATAGGCTGCGATCGCGGCCTTCTCCTTGGGCGAAACTTTGCCAGCCGTGGCAGAGGCTGGTCCGGAAACGAGAAGACCAGTGCTCAAGGCACCCACAACTAAAGCGACGAGCGCCGTACGCATGAACTGAACTTTCATCCTCTTACCTCTTCCAAATGGGACGCCATCTAAGTAAGCGACGTTCCACGTGGATTCATTACATTCCCGAGAATGTTCCAACTCCGAGCCCGAGAATGGCCCCTGGGTTTCGAGCGTGAACACTTGGAAATACTTAGTATCACACTCAAAACCCAGGGGCCAGAGCCTTACTGACCTTACTTAAGACCCTCAACAATCTGGGCATGAGCCTGAGAGTCATCGCGAACCATCGCCCGAACCTCGGGAGCCGTAACTGAGGCCAGGATTGAAGCGTCAGTGCTCAATTGGGCAGCACTCTGAGCATCTCCAGATTGGTGGGCAGCACTGATATCAGCGCTGAATGACTCCTGTTCCTGCTGGTTCTCATCATTGAGCGAGACCGCTTCATCGTCGCTTTCTTGAGCGAATACGCTGGCATTGACCCCAGCGTTTACATTCATGTTAACGCGACCCAACTCGTCGTCCACAGAGCTAATAATTCCGTGGACACTATCAAGAACGCCTGGTGCATTGAGGCCAAGACCCAACTCTGAATCAACAGTGGCCGATGATGACGATGAGACAGCCGGAGTACGAGTTGTGTCTGCGGCGAAAGCCGAAGATCCAAAGACTGCACCTGAAACGAGTAAGGCGCCTGCAGCGACCAAGGCCAAGACACTTTTCTTGCTGTTCCTGTTCATGATTTTCTACCTATCTGTTAGAGGATGTAAGAAATGGAGATTTAGTTATGAGTCAAACTGTTTAACGGGTTGACTTTGCCGCCTTAATCGCGACATTTAGCCTTGCTATCGCTTTTAACTTTGCCGCTTTGAAATTCGCCGTCGCACGAGTTGTCGCCCGAGCACTGACTCCTGCGTATTGCCTCAGAGTTGACTTGAATGCAGCCATCGCAGATACCCGAGCCTTTGCAATGGCGACACGCGCGGCAACCACTTTTGCATTTTCATGCAAAGACGCACTGGCAAGGTTGAGTGCCGTAAGCCTCGATTTGGCTTCTGTCTTCAACCGTACATTTTCTGGACTTGCGGCCGACTTAGTCACCGCCGATGCATACGCCTTCTCAGCGGCCAACACGGGCGCCTTGGCATGCACTGCAACAGCGTTGAAAGAATTCATGGCGGTCTTGACCTTTGTTCGACGCACCACTTCCGCCTTCTTGGCTGCAACGAGGAAGGCTCTACGACTTGGGTTTACCTCCGTCAAATACCGAGCGTGCGCTTTAGAAAGCGCCTTCGCATAGGTAGCAGTCGCGATCTTTATTTTGCCGGATTGGGCACTCGTTAGTGCGTAAGCCGACCCGCTGACCACAGACCCAATTAAGAGGGCGCCAAGCACAGCCATCGATACCGCAGTAATTCTGGACTTCATGTTCTTCCTCCCTTAGTTCTGTGTAGGGAAGCGAATGAATTTCTGAACGCATTACCCAAAAATCGACGATCAAAGGGTGTTCACAAGATTCAGCCCGCCTTCTCACAGGCTGTCTGGTTTGACCAGGAGGAATCAGGCTCGAAATAAACCGTAAGAGGGGTGACAGAATGGCTCTCGGGGAACTGACAGTTTCGATGCCGTTACGCCTTTACGAATCACCATCAAGTTGGTGCGCGAGTCAACTTTGTTATGCGAGAGCGAGAGAGTTTCCGGTTAAATATCTAAAAGTGAAAGCAGTGTGTTTGACGGGAGGCGAGCCGCCGCTCACGGGAGGCGAGCCGCCGCTCACGGGAGGCGAGCCGCCGCTCGGCGAAATGAAACCACCCAGAATATGGAGCCGACGAGCGGAATCGAACCGCTAACCCCCGCATTACAAGTGCGGTGCGCTACCAATTGCGCCACGTCGGCATCTAACAATCCTGAACTTTGCTGGGTAATTATGTCAGGTCAATCGCGGTGTTTTTCCCGTTCCAGGTCAGCGCCAATACCCAAGAGCCCGAAGCAGTTCCTCTGCATCGACCTCCAGGGCATCGCAGAGCGGCTGGATGTTATGCGCACCAGGCTCTTGCTGACGGTTGAAGTAGCGGTAGATGGTGCCTCGATCTATGCCAGAGGCCCGAGCCAAATCCTCCAGGGATCCGAACCCGAGCGCGGTCATCCTGTCTCGCAACCAGGCGGCAGTTCTAATTGCGGAACGTTGGTTAGGTGGCATCTATTTATCGTCGTTCGTCTCAGGGGGAATTTTGGGTCACGCTCAGTAGAGCGGGATATTACCCATAGTTGGGGCGCTACCCACATATTGCTTTACCACCCAGATCTAGGCCGCTGCAAGCGCTCAGATAGACCCATGGAAACCCTGCTGCAGACCCCCGTGGTCGAAGCAGGACGCATCTCTTTGGTGGCCACAGCCAGCTTCATGGGCTGGAAGGTCAATTCCCGGGTCTACTTTGAGTTTCTAGAAGAAAGCAAGGCCTGGGTGTTACGTCAACGCGATGTACCGCAATTCGTTAGAGCTCATCGAGCTACTTATTCTGCAATCGAATCGTTTATCGACGCTAAGCATCGCCTCAGCATCCCGCGCGTTGTTCTTGACACTCTCGGCATCGAACTTCAGAGCCAAGCGTTCGTTCTTGCCGTTCGCCCAAGGAGCAAAAAGAAAAATCCGAGAGTTGAGCCAGCAGTCTTTCTGTTATCCGCAAATGACGCCGCGCAAATTGTGATAAAAGCCATCAACGATTCAGGATAGACCAAATGCCCGGTTGTAGCAGCACTAGTTAGAAACGCAACCTGATTTATCTGCGGCGTAAAAGTGCTCGAGTTGCGACTTTGCCTTAAGCCAGACCGCGTGCGCCTGTTTCAAGGCGTCTGCTTCTGGTGAGACTGCAAGTTTCCCATCTGCCGCGATTTCCGCCATGCGCTCCGCGTATCTAGCTTTGGTTATCCGATTGGTATAGGTACTGGCCGACACACGAAAGGCCACGCACACCGGGTCATTGACTGCCCTAGTGTGACTAGAACAGCCAGATAGCACGCCACTTCCCACCAAAATTGACAGACCAAGCGCTAGTTGCCGGCGCGCGCTCATGGCCTGGCGTTGGCCACTGCGTGCAGAACGATGCTTGCCGCCACTGAAGCATTTAGCGATTCAGTGGCTGAGTGCATCGGAATGGAAACAATCAAGTCGCAAGTTTCGCTCACTAACCGCGAAAGCCCTTTACCTTCACTGCCTATTACGATCATTAGCGGATCGGCGCCATCTTTGAAATCGGTGATATTCAGATCGCCATCTGCGTCTAATCCAATTACGACGCAGCCAAGGTCCTTGGCCTTTTCGATGGCGCGAACGAGGTTGGTCACTCGAGCAACCGGTAACCTCGCAGCCGCTCCAGCCGCCGTCTTCCAAGCGGAGGCAGTCATATTCGCCGCCCTGCGCTCTGGAACCACAACCCCATGCGCGCCGAAAGCAGAAGCGCTTCGAATAATGGCGCCGAGATTGCGTGGATCTGTTACTCCGTCCAGCGCAATAATGAGCGGAGCGGCCTCCTCGTCTTTTGCAATATCAAATAGATCTTCAAGATCCGCGTACTCATAAGGCGGGATCGTGAGAATGATGCCCTGATGTACCGCGCCTTCGCTCTGTCGGTCTAAATCAGCACGCGGAACCTCACGCATCGGGATCTTGGCTTCAATTGCGAGAGTGAGCGATTCGCGAATACGGTCATCAACATCAATTCGAGTAGCAATCAGCAATTCCTTAGCTGGCACCTTGGCTCGAAGAGCTTCTAGGACACTGTTTCTGCCAGCGACCAACTCATTTCCATCTCGCTTCATTCGCCCACCGGAACCTGCCGGCGCACGTGGAGCACGGACAGAGGTCTTGGCCACCCGTTCTGGCTTGCCAGCTGCTGGCTTCGCTTTTCGCTTTGCGGCCGGGTGGTAAGTCCGCTCTTCTGCCTTTGGGGTCGGGCCGCGTCCAGCTAGGGCGCGCCGGTTCTTGCCGCCGGTACCAACCGAGGGACCCTTTTTTGACTTGGCCACAGCGCCGCGTCGAGATGAGTTGCCAGCCACGTTACTTCTCCGTCTTGCCACTCGGTGGCGTGTAGGTCCAGCGCGAACCAGAAGGACTGTCTTCGATCTGGATTCCTGCAGCAGCTATCTCATCTCTGATGAGATCCGCTTCCGCCCAATCTTTACGTTCACGAGCGCTTGTGCGTTGTGTTAGCACAACCTGAATGAGCGAATCAACGACCTGCGTGAGATCAGATGATTCATTAGCCCAAGGACCGTCATGGGGGTCACACCCCAGGATCGAAAGCATCGCTCGAACAGATCCGAGTCCCTTGCGAACGCCAACAGCGTCATTGGCTGCTAGCGCAGTGTTCCCATCTCGTACGTGCTCGGCGATCACAGCCAGCGCTTGCGGCACAGCCAGGTCGTCGTCTAAAGCAGACGCGAAGGTTTCTGGGACACGTGCATCGACAAAAGTCTCGCCGATTGATTCTTCCGCCCGCCTGACGAAATTTTCGATCCGTCGATATCCAGTGGCTGCCTCCGCTAAAGCCTCGGGCGAAAATTCGATCATTGAGCGATAGTGCGCAGAATTTAGGTACCAACGTAATTCAACCCCGCGAGTTGATTTCAAGATCTCTTCGACTTTGAGCGAATTCCCGAGCGACTTGCTCATCTTTTCCCCAGAGAGCGTCACCCATGCGTTGTGCATCCAGAGTTGAGCGAATCCATACCCAGCCGCCGTGGATTGAGCAATCTCGTTCTCATGATGGGGAAAGATCAAATCGAGACCGCCACCGTGAATATCGAACGTCTCACCCAGATAAGTCTTGATCATGGCACTGCACTCAAGATGCCAGCCTGGACGTCCAGTCCCCCAAGGCGTCTGCCATGAAGGTTCACCGGGCTTGGCAGATTTCCAGAGCGCAAAATCGCGAGGATCCTTCTTACTTGCAACTTCGTCTGCTCGATCGCTGTCGGGAGCCGGCTGAAGTTCATCGAGTTTCTGACCTGATAGCGAGAGGTAATTGTCTAGGGAGCGAACATCCATATAGACATCGCCATTGCCCGGCGCATAAGCATGCCCGAGATAGATAAGGCGCTCCATTAACTCGATCATCTGAGTGATATGCCCGGTTGCCCGCGGCTCATAAGTTGGAAGAAGGCAGTTAAGTGCGGCGTACGCCTCGACAAATGCCCGCTCGTATTTCAGGGCCAGTGCCCACCAAGGCATGCCCTCACTTTCAGCATTTGCCAGAATCTTGTCATCGATGTCGGTCACATTACGGATGAAGGTGACCTCATAGCCGTGCCCGGCGGCGAGCCAGCGACGAAGCACATCGAAATTGAGGCCACTCCGCACGTGTCCAATGTGAGGGGCAGCCTGAACCGTGGCCCCACAGAGATAGATCGATACTTTGCCAGGCACCAGAGGCCAGAATTCGCGCGTCTGTCTGGTCGAGGTGTCGTAAAGGTGCAAGGTCACGTCCCAAGCCTAACTTTTACAAGGGCGGTTGCGATCGCGGCTAGGCCCTCGCTCCGGCCCGTAACGCCAAGACGGTCGGTCGTCGTGGCTGAAACCGAGACTATGGCGCCACCAAGTGCCGCGCTCATGGCTGCTTGCGCCTCTTCGCGCCTGGCAGACATCTGGGGCCGGTTTCCAACAACCTGAACACTCACGTTTACTATTTCGAAACCAGCAATCTCTAGCCGGTGATTGACTTCGGCCAAAAGTGCAGCCCCTGACGCTTCTGCCCAATCCGGATGGTCGGTGCCGAAAATCCCGCCGAGGTCACCGAGGCCTGCCGCAGAGAGGAGAGCATCGCAGACCGAATGTGCAGCCACATCGCCATCGGAATGGCCTTCGCAGCCAATCTCGCCTGGCCAATCAAGGCAAGCCAGAGCCATCGGGCGGGTCGAGTCCGTCGAGAACTTATGTACATCAAGTCCGCTGCCAACTCGTAGGCTCATAACTTCGCACCCTTACGTCTCATAAGTCGGTGGAACTTCAAATCGGCCGGCGTCGTAATCTTGCGGGCGCGCTCGTCGCCGAGAATAACGAGAACTTTCTCGCCGAGAGCTTCGACCAAGGATGAGTCATCCGTTCCAAGGAGATCACGGCTTCGAGCTTCGCGATGAGCATGTTCAATCAGATCGCGAGTGAAACCCTGCGGAGTTTGAACGGCCCTGAGTGTCTCACGGTCGTATGTGCTCACAACAAATCCTTTTTCGTCAACGGACTTAATCGTGTCCGAGACTTCAATTGCCGGAATAACCGCGGTGGCACCCTTGTGCAGCGCGCGGAGAATCCGACGCATCATCGAAACCGGCGCGAAAGCGCGGGCGGCATCGTGAATTAAAACAAACTCGATATCACTAGACAGGTGGGCCAACGCCAACTGAACGCTTTCGGTCCGACTTTCCCCACCGATGATGACAGTTACCGGAACATGCAAACTCCGAAGTGATTTCGCCATTTCAACTTCATAGCCCGCTGGCGCAGTCACAACAATCTCATCAACAATCTTGCCGAGTCTCATTGCGGCCCGATTAACGAGAGTACGGCGACCAACCTTCACCAAGGCTTTGGGTTTGCTGGTGCCAAGACGCTGACCACTCCCGGCGGCCGCAATTATCCCGGCCGACTTAGGCGCCGCCATTAGAGCGCCCTTAAGAAGCGAGTACTTCGTCGAGAATCGACTCAGCCTTGACTTCGTCTGTCTTCTCGGCAAGCGCCAACTCGCTGATTAGAATCTGGCGCGCTTTTGCAAGCATTCGCTTTTCGCCTGCAGAGAGTCCGCGATCCTTGTCGCGACGGAAAAGATCGCGCACAACTTCGGCAACCTTGATCACATCGCCGGAGGCGAGCTTCTCCAGGTTTGCCTTATAGCGCCTTGACCAGTTCGTCGGCTCTTCTGTGTAGGGCTGGCGAAGTACAGAGAAGACCTCCTGGAGGCCCTCCTTGTCGACAACGTCACGCACTCCGACCAAATCTACGTTTTCGGCAGGAACTCGGACGGTCAATTCGCCCTGGGCGATCTTGAGCACGAGGTAGGTCTTCTGTTCGCCTTTAATCAATCTGGTCTCAATCGACTCGATTAGAGCCGCACCATGGTGAGGATAAACAACGGTCTCGCCAACCTGAAACGACATATGTTCCCTTTCATACCTGGGCGTCAAAGGGTAGGAAAAACCCCTTTGCAATGAGCCAAGTTTACCAGCCATTTGGGCCCATTCCTATTTGAAGATCTGCTCGTTTCCCCAGGTCAGATGGGGTGACATGGCCTAAATCGAGGGTTGACAAGCCAACCTTTGTCGTGCTTCAGGTAGCCTTGGCCGACTGTTGGGTCGTGCCGCTCTGACGCTCCAGTTTGCAGTAAGTTCTACCCAGCAAGTTCGACTCAAGGAGCAATAAGGGTGTCCAAGTTCACTAGATCTGCCGTCGTGATCGCGCTTGCCCTGGCCTTGGCCGGCTGTGGAGCAGGTAAAGACGCTGCCGTATTCAAGCCATACACACCTACCGATGGCAACCAGGGTGCGACCCAAGACGTCAAGGTTCGAGATGTCGTCGTTGTTGCGATGCCGGATGGAACAGGTGTTGTTGTCGGAACCATTGTGCAGACTGGTGCCACACAAGATGAACTCACCAGTATCACTGTCAATGGGCAGCCCGCCGTCATCACACCCTCATTACCGCTCCTCAACCAGAATGCGCCGGTGCGTTTAGCTGGTGACTCCGCCAACGCCTCAGCAGATGTACCCAGTCTGAACGCAACGCCAGGAACACTTGCAACAGTCGAATTTACTTTTCAAACCAGTGGCATTGTGACACTTAACGCAATTGTTCGAGACAACACCCAGGAATTTTCCGGTGTTACTTCAACTCCGTTTCAAGGCTGACACGACTTCTTAATTCAGAGAACGCCCGAGATTTTCAGGCTTCGAATTTGTAGCCGAGGCCGCGGAGGGTTATCAAGTGCACAGGGTTTGCCGGGTCCTTTTCGATTTTCGAACGCAATCGTTTGATGTGAACGTCAAGGGTCTTCGTGTCGCCCACATAGTCGCTGCCCCACACTCGGTCAATGAGTTGCATGCGCGTCAGAACTCGTCCTGCATTTCGAAGGAGAATTTCAAGGAGTTCAAATTCCTTTAACGGAAGCTGGACTCGCTCACCATTGACCGATACTTCGTGGCGTTCGGTATCCATACGCACACCATCAAAGTCCAACACAGAATCTCCGGCGTCCTCAAAATCGCCCTGACGTCTAAGAACTGCACGAATGCGAGCTGTCAATTCGCGTGATGAATATGGCTTCGTGACGTAGTCGTCGGCACCAAGCTCCAATCCCACCACTTTGTCTATCTCGCTGTCCTTAGCGGTAAGCATGATGATGGGGACCGAAGATCGGGCGCGAATCTGACGACAAACTTCAGTGCCAGAAAGGCCAGGAAGCATCAGATCCAGGAGGACCAAATCGGCTCCGGTGCGTTCAAATTCCGCCACTGCTTTTGTCCCGGTGTCGGCCACATTTACCTCAAAGCCTTCCTTCTGCAGAAGAAAAACGAGCGCCTCGGAAAATGATGCCTCGTCTTCTACGACCAAGATCTTGGTCATGACGCCGCCTCCTGTGAGTGAGCTAATGGCAAGCGCAGAGTGAACGTACTGCCAGAGCCTTCGATGCTCCAGACCTTTACTTCGCCGCCATGATTGGCGACGACGTGCTTGACGATGGACAAACCAAGCCCAGTTCCGCCAGTAACTCGAGAGCGCGCCGGATCCACTCGATAAAAGCGCTCGAATATTCGGTCTAACAAATCTTTGGGTATCCCGATGCCTTGATCAGTAACGCTGATTTCCGCAATTTCATCAACCCGGCGCACACCGACTGCAATTCGAGTTTTGGGCGGACTATACGAAATCGCGTTATCTATCAAGTTCCGTAGCGCCTTTGTCAGTTGTTCAGGATCACCAAGGATTTTCAATCCAGAGGTACCTCCTGAAACAAGAGCAATGCCATTCGTCTCTGCACTCATGCGAGAACGATCCATCGCATCAGCGACCACATCATCAACTTCAACGAGCATGGCTCTGGCAAGCGGATCATTTACCTGCAAGCGGGAGAGGTCAATGATCTCTTGAACGAGATTGGAAAGGCGTTGTGCCTCACGCTGCATGCTTGATGCGAACCTCTCCACACTCTCGGGTTCGTCCTTGGCACTCATTACCGCTTCAGCCAAGAGCATGAGCGCCCCTATTGGTGTTTTCAGCTCATGCGAAACGTTCACGACGAAGTCTCGTCGGACAGCATCAAGTAGTCGGGATTCGCTGTCGTCTTGGACCAGCAAGAGCACAAGGCCGTCTTCAGGATTCCTTCCCCTGATCGGTGCGGCTCGAGCCGCTAGGTCGCGTCTGCCTGCACCCAGCGGGCCCCTAGGTAATGCGATCGATGCCTCGAGCACCTCATTACCCCTACGAGCTTGGCGAACCAATGAAAGCAGCTCCTCTCCGAGCAAGCGCTCGGCTCTAACAATCCCCATGGCTCTTAATGAGTCTGAAGCGAAGAGCAAACGATCGCCGAAACCGACCACGGCCGAGGCCATCTCAATGGCAGACAACGAATCGATGAGAGAACTTGGCAACTCGCTTGCCGGTGCCGGCGCAGCGCCTTGGGCTTGCCGGTTACGTCTCCATGCCACCACGAGGTCAATGTTAGGCACTTCGGGGACTTCGAGATTCGGATCGAGCGCTTAAGGTCCCGGTTGTTCATACAAATATAAGACGTAGTTCACGAAGATGCCCCGAAAAATGCCGCGGACGAGCGCAGATCGACGTTACCCTTCACTCATGCGCGATGAGTATCACGAGGAACTGGATGGCATAAAAGACACCCTGGTCGAGATGGCTGGACTCGTCAGTGAGGCTATCCGAGATGCCACAACCGCACTGCTGGATGCCAACCTGGAAGTCGCCGAAGCCGTCATCGCCTCCGACGACGTTATCGATGACCTGCAGCACGGTCTTGATGATCGCACCATCGACTTGATGGCCAGACAACAGCCAGTCGCAGGAGATCTACGAACCCTGGTGGCCTCACTTCGGATGAGTGCGGACCTGGAGCGGATGGGCGATCTGGCAAATCATGTCGCCAAAGTTGCGAGAATGCGATATCCAGCGGTAGCCGTTCCAAAGGACATGACTGAAATAATCCAGCGGATGGCCGTCATAGCTGAGAGTTTGGCCAAAAAAGTTGCGGTAATTATCCAAGAGCGCGATACCCAGAAAGCACTCGAGCTGGGGGTCGACGACGACGAGATGGACATCTTGCATCGCCGTTTATTCGTGGCGCTGCTCGATTCGGGGTGGCCGTATGGAAATGAAGTCGCAATCGACATGACTTTGATCGGACGTTATTACGAACGCTTTGCAGACCACGCGGTTTCGGTCGCTCGGCGTCTTTACTTCCTGGTAACTGGCGAATACGCGGACATCTGATCGCCGAATCTCTCTTCAGCGTTTCCCTTGGTTTGCCACTGCCTCAATCGCACTTGCTGCCGCGTCTGGATCAAGATACTGGCCACCGCGCGTAATGGGCTTGAGGTCGTTGTCCAACGTGTAAAGAAGTGGAATTCCGGTTGGGATGTTCAAACCAGCAATATCGGAATCTGAAATTCCATCCAGGTGTTTTACTAATGCGCGCAGAGAATTGCCATGAGCAGCCACCAGCACTTTCTGTCCGCCAAGAAGATCCGGCACAATCGATGTGTGCCAGTAGGGCATCATTCGCGTCACAACATCCTTCAGGCACTCCGTCTTTGGCATTAGCGAACCAAGATCTGCGTATCGCGGATCGGCGACTTGGCTAAATTCACTGTCATCGTCAATTGGTGGCGGCGGCACATCAAAGGACCGGCGCCAGAGCATGAACTGATCTTCGCCATAGGCTTCAAGCGTTTCTTTCTTGTCCTTGCCTTGCAGGGCGCCATAGTGACGCTCATTGAGGCGCCACGACCGCCTCACCGGAATCCAGTGTCGTTCGCAGACATCAAGGGCTATTTGCGCGGTCGAAATGGCTCGGCGTAACAGCGAGGTGTGCAAGACGTTAGGAAGCAAGTCGTGCGCTGCAAGAAGTTTGCCGCCTCTTGAGGCTTCTTCCCGACCCTTGTCCGAGAGAGGAACATCGACCCATCCCGTGAAAAGATTTTTAGCGTTCCATTCGCTCTCGCCGTGACGCAGCAGAATAAGTGTCGAAGTATCAGGCATAGAAATAGCCTACTGGCCTGTCTCTGTGAACAGGTGCCTGAACGCCGCTAGATTTTCCAACGATTCTCCCCGTTCGACGCGCCACGCCCACTCACGGCGAATTGCACTTGCAAAGCCCATCTCAAGGAGATGATCGAAGTTTCTCTCGCTGTATTCAAGTATTGCCCCGAGCATTCGGTCGAGTTCTGTCGCATTAACTGCACCCAAAGGTAACCTACCCACCAGGTAAATATCACCGAGCGAATTCAAGGCAAAGTGAACAGCGTAGGCGCGGGCATTCTGCTCAAGCAGGTACTTGTAGGCGGCTACTTGATTCTCATCTGGCGCTCTCATGAAAAAGGCATTAGCCACCAATGAGTAATCACCAACGGAGAGTGAACACGAGATTGTTTTCTTCTTGCTTCCGGGTATCGAAACTACAAAGGTATCGGAGTCGATTTCCTCAAAAGACAAATCTTCAGCGAGCAAACTCACGCGAACTATCTCCGCAACCTCATTTTTACTTGTCACGCCGATCAGGCTAGCGCTCGTTCCTGCGCACGCGCCGGATTCAAGATATCTTTGTAGGCCATGAGAGTGGCAGCCGAAGTTCGCTCCCAATCAAATCTCCGTGAATGCGTGAGAGCGCCCGAACTTAGGAGTGCTCGACGTTCCGGCTCGTGTGCAAGTCGCAAGAGAACGCTGGACCAAGCCTTTGGATCGTGTCCATCCACTAGGAGGCCGGATATTCCATCGCATACTGCTGTTCTCAGACCTCCGACGGCCGAGGCGACCACCGGCGTTCCGCACGCCTGCGCCTCCAGAGCTACCAGACCAAATGATTCTGAATAACTTGGCACACAAACAATGTCCGCGGCCCGATACCACTGGGGCAACAAATCGGCATCGGCGGGTTCAGCAAAACGGATGATGTCGGATAAACCGAGCCAGGACGCCAGTTCACGCAACCGCGCGGGCTCTGAATTTGAGCCGCTGACTCCCCCCACAATTGCTACCACCAATCGGGAACGGAGCGAGGGATCGTGCGCCAGCAGTTCGGCAGCCGCCCGGATGAGGACCTCGGGTCCCTTATGGGGCTGAATACGTCCGACAAATGCCAGCAGTAGCGCCCCCTTGGCAATTCCCAGTAGCGCCCGCGCCGATTCCTTGCCGGCTGGGCCAGTGTTGGAGAACCGCTCAAGATCAACCCCTGGCGGAATTACGTGAACCCGGTCCGGGCAAGCCCCATATAGGCCAACCAGGTGAGCCGCTTCTGCTTCGGTATTGGCGATCAACGCATCTGCTGCCGCAACAACCTGCTCTTCACCCACTGAACGGCCCGAAGGTTCCGGGTTGTCGCCCTCAGCCAACGCCTGGTTCTTAACTTTTGCCATCGTGTGCATGGTGTGAACCAGCGGCACCCCCCAGGTCTGGGCGGCCACCATCCCCAGTTGGCCGGAGAGCCAATAGTGCGAATGGACTAGGTCGTAGTACCCACGTTCGTGTCTGGCTTCGACTCTGGCTAGGTCGGCGGCGAGCACGCACAACTGGCCGGGCAACTCCTCTTTGCTGAGCCCCTCATATGGCCCGCCGAACAGGTGCACAACGCCTACCCCAGGAGCGATTTCAACCCTGGGGGGAAGTTTGGAGGAAGTCGCCCGGGTGAAAATGTCGACGTCAACGCCGCTTCGCGCCAACCGCTTTGCAGTCTCCACAACATAAACATTCATGCCGCCGGCATCGCCCACGCCTGGTTGATCCAATGGAGAGGTATGGACCATCAACATCGCAACTCGCTTGGGCAAATGCAGTGCGGACATCTGCCAATCATCGCCGATAGGCAGGATTTGTGCGACTTAGGGCAGGATTCACCTATGGCTAAAACCCGCAAATACGCCCTGGTAACCGGCGCCAGCAGCGGAATCGGCGCAGCGACTGCCAAGGCTCTTGCCGCCGCGGGATATCAGGTAATCGCTGCCGCCAGACGCGAAGAAAGACTGGCTGAACTGACCGGCGATCGGATTGAGACTCGGATTCTGGACGTCACCAGCCAGAAAAGTGTCGATGAACTGTCCGCCTACTTAGCAGACAAGGATCTGAAGGTCATAGTGGCAAATGCCGGCGGAGCATTCGACGCGAACACGATCGCGCAGGCTGATCTCGACATGTGGCAAAAATCTTACGAAGTGAATGTCATTGGCGTTGTCCGAACCGTCAAAGCCCTCTTGCCCTACATGTCCGATGGCGGTCACGTAGTAATCATGGGCTCGACTGCAGGCCGCGGAGTTTACGAGGGCGGAGGCAGCTACACCGCTGCCAAACACGCAGTTACTGCGCTAGTCCAAACACTTCGCTTGGAACTAAGCGGGCTGCCCATTCGCGTCACAGAAATTGCACCTGGCATGGTTCGCACCGATGAATTCGCGGTAGTGCGTTTCGCGGGCGATATCGAGAAAGCCGCCAAGGTGTACGAAGGTGTTGCGGAACCGCTGGTGGCCGAAGATATCGCTGACGTCGTGGTCTGGTGCGTAACGCGCCCCGCTCACGTCAATGTTGATCTACTGGTAGTGCGACCCGTTGCTCAAGCGGCTCAACATAAAGTTCATCGCGTTATTGCTTCCAAGTAAGTTGCTCACGTAAAGATCGTGAAGCGGCAGCGGCCTATCGGCTCAATTACGCGCGGAACCACAAACCCGAACCGACTCCGACGCGTCGATGCATGGATTGCCTGGAAGTATGGAGATGTTCTTCGCAATCTCGAATCGCCGACGATCATTGATCTTGGTTACGGAGCCTCGCCCATCACCACACTGGAAATGTCGCAACGCATTCGGCAGATTGCTCCGCGGACAAAGTTGGTTGGACTTGAAATCGATCGGGAGCGAGTGGCCGCGGCAAAACCTTTTGAAGACTCTTGGGTGCAGTTTCGTGAAGGCGGGTTCGAGTTAGCTGGGATTGAGAAGCCAGTTCTGGTGCGAGCGTTCAATGTATTGCGGCAGTATCGGGAATCTGAAGTCGAGAAGGCCTGGACGCAGATGTTAAAAACTCTTCATCCATCCGGAGCCATCATCGATGGAACTTGTGACGAACTTGGACGACTTGCAACCTGGATTGAAATCACCAGAACTGGACCGCAATCACTCACGGTCTCAGTGCGGTTGAAGGACTTGGTTGATCCAATTGAAATCGCTGAACGATTGCCCAAGGCCTTAATTCACCGCAACGTTCAGGGAAATCCGATCCATGATTTCATCCAAGACCTGCAACGGTCTTGGCAGAGCGTGGCTGGCGTCGGAGTCTTCGGTCCAAGGCAACGTTGGGCTGCTGCCACCGGCAAAATGCGTGAAGGCTGGCCTATCTCTTCCCCCAAAAGCAGAGATCGATTAGGCGAGATCACCGTCGAATGGAGGGCGATTTCGCGTTAATCTCGGCTCACTAAATCTCGCCAACAGTCACTCTCCAAGATTGGAGCCGAGGTGGCAAATTTGGCGCTAGCCGGATTTCCACCGAAAGAGTGCCTTTATTGCCCGCAATTTTCCATGAGCGGTGCGAAGAGTCTTTGCTCATCTCGGCGAAGACTTCTAATTCCTTTTTTAACCCACCGATTTGGGCGATAGCAACTTGGATTTGCTCCAAGCGGTATGCACGGGGATGATCCAAATCCATATTGAAGGCAAAGATGCGATCGGCGATATCGTCGTCCCAATGTGAGATCAACCGATTAACTTCACCTTGAAAAACGAGAGATTCACTCGAAGGCTCAACTTGGTTTGGTTCGACGGTTACAAGTAGAGACCGAAGTGCCGTCGTACAGGGTTTAAATGGTCCTGCATAACGGCCATTCGCCAAAGCAATAACGCTGATCCTTGACTCCGTGTGCCACCGCATATGTGATCCATACCCCGGATAACCGCCGGAATGTCCGACGATTTTTCCAAAGTTCCGATCATGTTCCACCATCAACCCGAACCCATAGCCCATAGATCCCGCATGAGCTGGTTCGACGCCAGGATCAACTGCTTCGGGAATGAATCGATGAACCTGCTGCATCTCTCGTCGGCTGGCTTTGCACAACGGCCCACGTTCAGCGACACCTAAGTCGAAGGCTTCGCTCAAATATCCGCTCCAGGCCACAAGATCGTCAAGATTTGTAATCAAGCCGCCGATTGCTGAAAAAGCACCGGGTTCGCTAAACACCTCGCTCTGCCACTCGCCGCGCTTGGCATATCCAACTGCTAAATCCATGGCATTTCTGAAGTCAAAAGTGGTCGAATTAAGTGCCAGCGGCTGCAAAAACTCACGTGGAACAAAGTCTATGAAAGGAATCCCAGTGACTCGGGCAATGATCCGAGCCAACATGGCATAGCCGAGATTTGAATATTCAAAACGCACCCCTGGAACCGAGTCAAACCTAATTCCGCCTTCGAGAATGGCGCCAAATTCGGCGTCTGTGGCTTGTTCCAGCCGATCCGCCCATGGATCATCTGTTGGGAAACCCGCGCTCATGCTGAGCAGCATTCTGGCCTGAATCTCCGGAGCGTCCTGAAAGGGCATCTTCAGATTTTTCAGTTCCGGCAAGTATCTTGATATGGGCGTCTCTAAATCCAGCACGCCACGATCGCGCAGCAAAATGGCGCTGGCCGCTGTAAAACTTTTGGTAATTGAGGCGACCCTGAAAGTAGTTCGCGATGTTGGTGTTCGTGAGCCGATTTCGGACATACCGATAGTTCGCGAATGAATCAACTGGTCGCCATCCGCGACTCCGTAAACAAGTCCAGGCGTTGCACCAGTTTGAAAGTAAGCGTCAAAAATCTGATCTACTTCTTGAAGTTCAGATTCCCCCAATGGCATGCGCTGAGAATACAACGACTAGCGGCGACGAAGGATCTCATCGATCGCAGGCTTTACGTCGACCAGATACACGATTCCGGCAACTGTGGCTGCAATGCCAACGAGGCTGAGTCCGCCTCCGATCGTCAGCGTAATCACCAAAAAGATGCCTAGAACCGCAAGCCAAAATTTCTTTGACTGCTTACCGGTAGCCGTGTAGGCATCGGGGCGAGTACGGATCACATGGATCAGACCAACTGCCAGAATCACCCACTGGGCAATTGTTATCGCCGTGTAGATGAGATTTGCGCCTTGGCTAAACGGGGGGATCATCCGATCAGGATAACGGGTTCGCCTCAATAACGCCGACCTGCTCGCCGCCACCAAGCACCGGCACGTAGCCGAGCGCGTCAAGAACTGGCGAACTGATCCCAATCTGCTTAAGAGCCAGAATTAGTACCGGTGGAATTGCGCGCATGGATCCGTCAATAATCTTGAACACGATTGCAGTGCCATCTTCACCGACAGCTGCCTCGACGCCTTCAGCCCCTTCTTTGACGAGAAGGCCAGGTACTGCGCGCATTACGTCGGTCGTAAATCTTCCTTCACCTGCTACTCGCTCTGGATAACTTCGCATAGCGCCAGCAACTCTGACAGTTGCTTCATCGGTAGAAGTCGTAAGCGAACTGAAACCGCGAGCTAGGCCCTTCAGTGAAATCGCAAATAGCGGGGCGCCACACCCATCTACTCCAACGGCTGCCACTTGCTCCCGCGACGCATTTTCGAGTTCGTTGCGAATGGCCACCTGAAGCGGATGATTCGGATCGCGATAAGTAGCGGTGGGCCAACCATTGACCACGCAGGTTGCCAGCATTGATGCGTGCTTGCCGCTGCAGTTGTGCACGAGACGGCTCGGTGAATTAGTGCCGAAAGCTTTCCGCTCCGCGTCACCGTATGGGCGATCCAGCGGACACTGAAGATCGTCTTTGCTAAGTCCAGCCGATGCCAGGATCTGCTGGACTCCTTCGACATGGATGCTGCCGCCGGAATGACTCGCTGCCGAAAGGGCTAGGAGACTTTCGGGTAGATCCAGGCCACTTCGAACCATTGCGATTGCCTGAAATGGTTTTACCGCAGACCGAGGAAAGACTGGTTGCCCCACGTCGCCGAGCGTGAGAAGTGGAGCGCCATTTTTATTTGCGATGAGAAGTGAACCGAAGTGCTTGGATTCGACGAATCCATTGCGCACTACATGTGCTAACTGGACTAGCGCTGGACCTGATTGCATCGAAGTCACTTCAGGCCCTTGGGAGCGTGGCCCAAAGATGCGGCTGCAATTCGTGCTCTGGAGTGGCCATGTCATAGGCGAAGAAAAGTTCGCCGTCCACCAACCCATAAAGGCGGTGGCCATCGGTAACCGTTTTTGCCGTTGGTGCGTGATAGGCCTGGTCAAGCGCGAGTTGAATTTTTGGCCCGTCGAATTGGCCCAGCCACCCCTCGGTGATTCCACTGCTGTGGGCCAGAACTACCTCAAGGACATTGTTCGGCTTGATGCGCCAGAATCCGGTCTCAACCGCCGCTGGTCTGATGATTTCACCGTCGGCATCCACTATCCAGGAACGGGCGAAGTAAGTGAGAAACGGTCTGGTGTCATGACCGAATACCACCTCCTGCGCGAATTGGAAGCGCTCAATCCCCGGATATTCACCGTGGCCGCGGCCGCGCCAAGTTCCAAGTAGCCACGCTAAGGGGGTGAGATCCGGATGTAGATCAGCAGGAATTTCAAATGCCACGACAACAGCGTAGAGCAGCCCAACTCGTAAAGTGCCAGCATGGGTAAAGTGCCAGCATGGAAAGATCCTTGATTATCAAAGTTACAAGCGGCCAGAATGATCCGGAGCGCTGTGCTCAAGGGTTCACGGTCGCGGCAACCGCTCTCGCTTCAGGCGTGAGGACATCTCTGTGGCTAACCGGTGAGGCATCATGGTTTGCCCTTCCGGGCCGAGCAGAGACGTTCGAGTTGCCACATTCGGCGCCCCTTGCGGATCTGATGGCATCGCTGCTCGCCCCCGACGCCAACGCAAGCATCACCCTCTGCACGCAGTGCGCCACACGCCGGGGGATCGGAAGCGAAGATGTCCTGCCTGGTATTCGAATTGCTGGATCGACACTATTCGTCGAAGAAATAATGAAGGCTGGAGCGCAGGCACTCGTCTACTGAAAAACTCTCGCTAAGTCGCGCTGACAATTTCCTCTTGTGCGGCCGGAATCCCCGCCGTACTCAACTCTTCATTAAGCGGCGTGGACCGCTTTATCAGAGCGAGTGCGATCGGGCCCAGTTCATAATGTCGCGCAGCCGTACCAATAAATCCGATGGACTTCTCACCCAACAGAACCTGATCTCCATGTTCTGGAAGTGAAGCTTCACTTCCATCAAGATGAAGTAGGACTAAGCGTCTTGGCGGCCGTCCGAGATTCATTGTGCGCGCGACGGTCTCTTGCCCGCGATAACAACCCTTATTGAGATGTACCGCAGAGTCCAACCATCCAACCTCATTCGGAATCGTCTTGTGGTCCGTTTCGAAACCTAAGCGAGGTCGATGCGCAGCCACTCGCTCAGCATCTAAAGCCCACAGCCCGACTTCGGTAAATTCCATATTTAATTGCTCAAGACGCGAATTGATTTCAGTGAGTGGAATCAACTCGTATGGGCCACCAAGTTCATCCGCGGCCCCAGGCATCCTAAGCAGGGCAAACTTATCGCTTAAATCGGCGACTTCCACTCTGAGCATGAAACGCATTGAATCCAAATAGGTCAGCAGCGTTAGAGCCGTACCGGGCTCAATGCTCAAGAAGGAAGTATTGCCGTCATCAACTATGAGCATGTGATGCTCGATATGCCCGTGCGGGCTCAGGATCAGAGCTTGCGTCCACTGGCCGGCCGGTAATTCCAGCAAGTGCTGAGTGGTAAGCGAGTGAAGCCATGAGAGTCGATCTGGGCCGCTTACCGCAATTGTTGGATGGTGCCGTAAGTCAGCAAAGCCGGTTCCCGCTGCTAACGCTCGTTGTTCTTTGGCAACATCACCAAAGTGCCAAGCTGCACCAACGTCGGGTCCGGAATCAACATCAACTCTCATGTGATTCTCATTTTTTCGAACATTCTGCACACTGACCGAAAATGGCAAAATGAGTAATGTCTGTGTGAAAGCCATGTTCGTCGACGAGTTTGGCTACAAAATCAGAGGACAGACTCAATTCTGCTTCAGATACATTTCCGCAACTTCCACAGACCAGATGCAGATGAGACGCTTCGTCGGCCGCGTGAAAGGTAGCGCCACCGTGACCAAGATGCGAGTGCACGACAAAACCGGCTCGCTCCAACGTTTCGAGATTGCGGTAAACAGTGGACAGATTTATTCCAGGGTGATGTTTGCGAACCTGGGCGGAAATCTCTTCTGGAGTCGAGTGCCCAAGTTCGCGTACGGCCGCTAAAACCAACTCACGCTGCGGAGTCAACCGAAGCCCACGTTGGCGAATCTCGTTTGACGCGGTATCGCCTGACATGTCCATCATTGTAGGGCGCTCCTAAGCGTCACAAATTGTTTACTCGGAGGCAAGCTCTGAGGTAAGAGCCTTAGGCCGCTCCGAACGGTGCTGAAGACGCTTAAAAAGCAGATAGGTTTCACACCCAAGGCAGTAGTCGAAAGCAACGTTTAAGAACGCAGCAGCCAGCGCGCCGGCAAGGGCTAAGACATACAGCCCCTGAATCCCTAGCAGGTCCCCAGCCAATGCAAGAACACCAAATGCCAGTCCCACCGATTGGGCAAACTGTGTCGGTTTGATGTCCTCAAATCGACTGGCTGGAGTGAGTCGAGGCTTAATGAATTTGCGAAAGAAGAAGCCGTACGGAGTCCTAGATGGACCAAACTTTGCCCCCACGGCGAAGACAAAAGTCTGCACCAGGAGAAGCCACAAAGATTGAGTTAAGAACGCGATCGAGAGAACAGAAGTTGTGAATCCAGCCGCAAAGCGCGGCCCGCGAGCATCAATCAAATTGGAGGTAGACATTATTTCCTGATTTCTTGCAACACCGACGCGTTGCACTCGGACAAGAGGGTTGGGGGCTCTTAAATCAGATTCAGGAAAGACAGAGTGAAGTACACAGGCGGCCGTAATCCACGGTCCGCCGCTTGGTTAGTTCACTCCTAAGCACATTGAAAGAGTATCCACGAAATAGGTGAGCCACTAATCGCAAAAGGCTTGCAGTTGCGTTGTTATTGGATTGCGGCGAGCGCACTGAGAACTTGATCTCGTTTGGGAGCGCCAACCGCCCGCCCAACTTCGCGGCCTTGGCCGTCGAGTATCAGGGTCGTCGGTGTTGAACGAATACTCAATTCACGCACCAAAGCCAACTGACTTTCGGCATCAATTTCAATATGGACTACCCCAGTGGATTTGGCCGCAATATCTGACAGTAAAGCCTTAGTTGCTCGACAAGGTGCACAGAAAGCCGATGAAAATTGAACCAGCGTGGCCTTGGAGCCCAATACATTGAATTGGGCCTTGATGGCAGATGCCAGCGGCGAGCGGCCTACCACGCTAACTTGCTTAATCCGACTGCGCGAAACCTTGACCCAGGTTCCATAACAAGTGGCCAGGGTCAGAATTGCTACGAGCATCAATAAGCCGTTCACTGGGCACCTCCGGCAAATGGCGGCAAGATTTCAAGGATCTGACCATCGACTAGCGCAATGTTTCTATCGTGAACCACAGCGCCGTCCAACAGTAAGGAAGAACGCTGAATCACCTGATCCAATTCCCGACTCCTCGACTTGGCCAGCTCCTCAAGCGCGGCCGCCACTGTCGAAGCCACAATTCGCTCTGACTCAATTCCAGCGGCCGCCTTTGCCCCAGCCCAGTATCGGATCAAGATGGTCGTCATAGTTTGGTATTGTGGCGTAAAGAGGACCCGAGCAGCGAAGCTCGCTGGTCCTCGCGCGATTTAGGGGGTGGCAAATGGCTCGCCTGATCATGTTGACCAACAGTCTTGGCGGCTCAGCCGATGTCCTACCCGCATTGGCGCTGCTCACTCACCAGGTCCGGATTCTGCCCGCTGAGGCAAGCACCCTTATCCAGGCCCCGTCCTGCGACGCGGTCGTCCTTGACGCGCGGCGAGATTTGCCAGGGGCTAAGAGCCTGGTTCGACTCCTGCACACTACTGGACTCGATGCTCCGCTCATCCTGATCACGACCGAGGGTGGACTAGCTGCGATAAATGCTGAATGGGAATTTGATGACGTGATTCTCGATACGGCCGGCCCCGCTGAGATTGAAGCGCGTCTTCGCATCGCAATTGGACGGATGGCAACGCTACGCAATCTCAATGAATTGGGCGCGGTAGAAATCCGCACTGGAGACGTCGTGATTGATGAAGGTGCATATTCCGCGAAGGTTCGGGGTCAAGTTCTCGATCTAACTTTCAAAGAATTTGAATTGCTCAAGTATTTGGCCCAGCATCCTGGCCGCGTGTTTACCCGAGCCCAATTACTCCAAGAAGTTTGGGGTTACGACTACTTCGGCGGAACCCGCACTGTGGACGTTCATATTCGACGTCTTCGAGCCAAGCTCGGGCCTGAACACGAGGCCCTGATTGGCACCGTCCGAAATGTTGGGTACCGATTTGTAGCCACGAACACGCATGAAGATGTTCCAGTTGGCGATAGATTGTCGATGTGATTCTTCAACGTCACGAGAAGTTAAGCTCACAGCTGCAAAATAAAGTATTCGACATTGTTCGTGCGGCGACCAAAGTTGATGGAATCAACCCACTTTCAGAGCATGTTGCACTACACCTTCGCGCTGGCGGAGACGAGGCAGACCAACACTTCACGGTTTTAACTGATTCAGGTGAAATCGTCGGCTACGCCCACCTTGATGAAACCGACTCAATCGCGGGCCCCAGCGCCGAACTCGTTGTCGCTCCGCTCTGGCGCGGCCAAGGCATCGGACGGTTGCTAACCGAAGAACTATTGGAAGTTGCCGGGCCGCGTCTGCGGTTGTGGTCCCATGGCGTACTTCCCGCAGGCGAGACGCTGGCGAAAACTCTGGGGTTTGCCCGCGTGCGGGAAATCTGCCAGATGCGAAGATCGCTTGAATTTCCGATTCCCAACGTTCAACTTCCAGAAGCAATCGTCATCGAGCCCTTTAATCCAGAATCGGATTCAGACGAATGGCTCGATTTGAATTCAAGAGTTTTTGCCGGCCATCCCGAACAGAGCTCCTGGACCGCTACAGATCTCGAGTTGAGGATGGCGGAGCCGTGGTTCGACGCGGATGGCTTTCTGCTGGCCAGGAAAGGCGGGCGATGCGTCGCTTTCTGCTGGACCAAAGTCCATGGTGAAGAAGCCTCCGGCCATAGCCATGGACACAAACCACACCATAAGCATGGACACGACCCAATTGGTGAAATTTACGTGATCGGCGTAGACCCCAATTTTCAAGGCCAAGGGTTAGGCCGATTGCTCACCTTGGCTGGGATGAATCACCTGAAGGACATCGGACTTCGAACGGTCATGCTCTATGTGGAGGGTGACAATATGCCGGCCCTGAAACTTTACGAGGAGCTTGGATTCACCCGCTGGGGCAGAGACGTCATGTACCGCCAGGACTCAGTTCAGACTCGCAATACCGGAAGTTAACCCATCTCTGGCACCCTAGTCCCATGACAGATGGGCTTTCGGCTGTCGCGAGCGAACATTTCTCGGGCGAGGCCAGATACATAGAGCGTGAAGAAAGTTGGCTCGCGTTCAACGAACGAGTGCTCGAACTGGCCGAAAATACTGAAATCCCGCTGCTTGAAAGAGCCAAATTTTTAGCCATTTTTGCGAGCAATCTCGACGAGTTTTTCATGGTTCGCGTCGCTGGCATTAAGCGTCGGGTAGCTACAGGCCTTGCCCTCACAACGCCTACGGGTCACCAGCCCCGTGAAGTTCTCGAGCTCATTTCAGCCGAATCGCGTTCGCTGATGGCTAGGCAGTCAGCCTGTTTTCACGAAGTAGTCAAGCCGCAACTAGCCGAGCAAGGAATTTTCCTGCTCTCTTTCGCAGATCTTGATGACGACGAACGCCAATACCTGCGCGAGATTTTCATCAATCGAATTTTCCCGGTCTTGACGCCACTCGCCGTTGACCCCACCCAGCCTTTTCCCTACATCTCCGGGCTCTCGCTCAACCTTGCCGTGGTTGTTGGTCACCCGGCCACCGGAGAAGAGGTATTTGCCAGGGTCAAGGTGCCACCTTCCCTTCCTCGGTTCTTGCCAACAAAAGCAATCTTCGCCACTCGCTACATCCCGCTCGAGGATTTGATCGCTGCGCACCTGGATGAGCTTTTCCCCGGGATGGAAGTCCTTAAGCACTACGCATTCAGAGTCACCAGAAATCAAGATTTAGAGGTTGAAGAGGACGAGGCGGAGAACCTGCTAAATGCATTGGAGCAGGAGTTGCTGCGCCGGCGCTTTGGGCCGCCGGTACGTCTTGAGGTAGATGAGAATATGGACCCAATTCTCTTGAGTCGACTCCTTTCAGAATTGGAAATAATAGAGAGCGAGGTTTTCCGCCTTGCTCCACCGCTGGATTTGACCGGCCTAAATCGCATCGCCGATCTTGACCGGCCAGAACTCAAATTTGTTCATTTCGCACCCGCCACACACCCATCAATTGCGGCGCCCGAATTTGATGGCGATATCTTTGCTGCAATTCGCGATAAGGACATTCTTCTTCATCACCCTTACGACTCCTTCACCACAAGCGTGGTCGCGTTCTTGGATCAAGCTGCTGATGATCCGGCGGTGCTTGCCATCAAGCAGACGCTGTACCGAACTTCAGGAGACTCTCCGATTGTCGATGCACTAATTGCGGCGGCCGAAGCCGGGAAACAAGTGCTGGCACTTATTGAGTTGCGCGCACGATTCGACGAACTAGCGAATGTTCGATGGGCACGCAAACTTGAAGAGGCCGGGGTCCATGTCCTTTATGGACTACTGGGCCTCAAGACTCACGCCAAACTTTCACTGGTTGTCAGGGACGAAGCCGATGGGCTCCGTCGGTACTGCCACATCGGCACCGGCAACTACAACCCGAAGACGGCACGCCACTATGAGGATTTGGGAATACTTACTTGTGATCCCCATCTGGGGGAAGATCTAACGCGCCTTTTCAATCAACTTTCAGGTTTTGCCCCGCAGACAGAGTTTCGAAGGCTTCTTGTCGCGCCAACCTCCATGCGCGCTGGACTTTTCGAGCGCATCGAACGGGAAATCGGCCATGTAAAGGCAGGCCGTACTGCCAAGATCCGACTTAAACTGAACTCCCTCGAAGATGAGGCAATGATCGAAGCTTTATACGCGGCCTCTGCAGCAGGTGTGGTGATTCAGTTAGTGATTCGAGGAATCTGCGCACTTAGACCCGGCGTCATCGGACTTTCAGAAAACATCACGGTCAATTCTTATCTAGGTCGATTTCTTGAACATTCGCGAATATTTCACTTCAGCAACGGCGGAGATGACGAAATTTGGATAGGAAGTGCGGACATGATGCATCGAAATCTAGATCGCCGCGTTGAAGCACTGGTTAAAATCACCGACCCAGATTCGCGAGAAATCCTGCTCGGCATGCTAGATGAACTCGTCACTGATCACTTTGCGTCCTGGCATCTGCATGGCGATACCACGTGGTCCCGCATTGACCATGATGCCGATGGCCAAGAACTGCCAGATTGGCAGGATGTACTTATCCACCGCTACCAGAAGCGAGATACGTCGCTATGACCAAGGCAACTCCACCAACTCTTGCTGCTGGAGCATTGCTCTGGAGGAATGTGGAAGGCGACGCAATTGAAATAGCCCTGGTTCACCGACCGCGATACGACGACTGGACTTTGCCAAAAGGAAAACTTGAAGCAGGCGAGCATTTAATTGAGTGCGCCGCTCGCGAAGTTCGCGAAGAGACTGGGGCCATCGCTCGCTTCGGCCCACTGCTCGGCCAAGTTTCGTATGACGTTGAAGGCGAGCCTAAAAATGTCACTTACTGGGCAGCCCGGGCGGTCGAAATGCACGAACCCACCGCGGAGTCTGACGAAATTGGGCGAGTGCAGTGGCTCTCGCCAGGTGCGGCAAGGGCGGTTCTTACTTATGGCCATGACATTGAAGTTCTGAACTCATTTCTAAAAATCGGAACTGGCACTTTGCCAATTGTTCTATTGCGCCACGCCAAAGCCGTTAAGCGAAGCGACTGGGATGGCGATGACGATGACGACCGACCACTCGATAGTCGGGGCGAGATCCAAGCCCAGCGACTTCGCTCAACTCTTAGAGCGTACGGACCGCTCGAGATCCATTCCTCAGATGCAAACCGGTGCCAACAAACTGCCTCGCTGCTCTCCGACAAGTTTGCGGCCCCCATAATCACAGAGTCGTCCCTGAGTGAATATTCGTACAAACGCGATTCCGAAGCTGCACTGTCGAGAATTAAACAACTACTTCAACTGGAACGTCCGCTTGTCATCTGCTCGCACCGACCAGTTTTGCCTCACTTAGCCAGGGCGCTACTTGAAAACACTCATTTAGATACGCCTACGGCCAGCCTCGAGCCGGCCGCTGCATGGGTGATTCACGCTCGCGGCGGCGTAGTGATTGCTATTGATTATCTGTCCGCGCCTGAGTAAACATTGCCCATGGCTATCGCTAAATTCGCCGTTGTCGCTCTGGACTGCCCCGATCCGATTTCGTTGGCAGAATTCTATGCACTTATCACCGGCTGGCCCATAGCCGAGGATCGGATCTGGCGAAACGAATCCGGAATCGTTGGATGGGCACAACTTGACGCTGGTGGGAGCCCAACAATTGGATTCGCTCGAGTAGATAATTATCGAGCTCCAACTTGGCCCGAAGGAGATATACCTCAGCAGGAGCACCTTGATTTTCAAGTAAGTGATTTAGATGTTGGCGAAGTTGAAGTCTTGAAGATTGGCGCAGTCAAAGCGGAACACCAACCGGGAGAATCTTTCAGAATTTTCTTTGATCCTGCAGGACACCCGTTCTGCCTGGTTAATCACGCAGACTAAAAATGAACAAAAAACCCGATCCCGCAAACGATCAGCGCGGTAATAGCTCCGCCAATCCAGAGAGTGCGGCTCTCTTTTTTTGAATCTCGCTCGTTCCACAACCATAGATATTCGGTTTCAGCCTCTTGAATATCTTGCGGCAGCATCGCTTTGGAAGCAGCAAAGTCCTCGGGCGTCGCGGTATCGAGTGGATGCTCTGCTACCCAGGCCGCAAACTTAACGTGCGTCTGCGTCCCAGCAGCATCTAAAGTCCTGATCTCCGTATTCAAGAAGATGATTCGAACGATCGAAAAAATTAGGGCTAGACCTGCCAAAACGATTATGTAGATCACACTTTGAGAATATGCCTACTCGGTTTTGCGGGCAAGGCCGTAAACTGGGAATATTCTCAAATGAAGTCTTTCGGAGGCTGGGCGTTTAGAAATAAGTTCATCGTCTTCCTGATTTGGATTGCGGCCTTCGCCGGTGTTACCGCGACTTCTCATGCGGTCGGTTCACGATTCAACGATTCATTTTCGCTTCCTGGAATTGAGTCAACGAAAGCATTGAGTCTGCTTAGCCAGGCATTTCCTCGCCAAGCCGGAGATGCGGACAGCATTGTTTTTCATGTCAACTCCGGAACAGTCAATGATCCGAAGGTTAAGAAGGCTATGGTCGGCGTTTTTTCTCAAGTGAGTGCGATCGCGTCGGTTGGATCCGTTAAGTCCCCATATGATCCGCAGAACGTCATCCAAATAAGCCGCGATCAACGCACGGCATATGCCTCGGTTGTATTTAGCTCTAACGCGCGGACAGTTCCGAGCAACGACGTTCAGTCTTTGATATCAATCGGTTCGGCTGCGAGAAGTGCGAATTTACAGGTGGAATTTGGCGGACAAGCGATCGCCCAACTCAATCGTCCCAAAGGAAATTTGGGAGAGATGATTGGTGTAATGGCAGCAGCCGTAATCCTGTTCATTTCATTTGGATCATTTCTGGCGATGCTCCTACCTATCGGCGTGGCACTTCTCGCCCTCGGCACAGCATCTGCAGTAGTTGGATTACTAACACACTTAATGGGTGTGGCCAGTTTTGCGCCACAACTTGGTTCGCTTATCGGACTGGGTGTGGGTATTGACTATGCGCTTTTTATCGTTAGCCGCTATCGAAAAGAGATCGCCGACGGAGTAGATCCAGAAGAGGCAGCCTCCATTTCAATTAATACTTCTGGCCGAGCAGTCCTTTTCGCAGGTGCCACCGTCTGTATCGCGCTGCTTGGTCTCCTAGTTCTCGGGCTGTCATTTTTGAACGGTGTGGCGGTAGCTGCTTCGGTAACTGTTCTTATCACCATGATCGCCACCATCACGTTGCTCCCCGCGCTCTTTGGCGTGATCAAACGACACGTCTTTAGCCGTAGATCCCGCGGACATCTTGATGCAGGTACGAGGAAAGACCCAGCAACGGGATACTGGGCAAGGTGGGCAAGAACCGTATCTCGAAAACCCATTCCCCTTGCCGTTGTGGCTTTCGCCATTATCGCCGTACTAGCGATTCCTTATTTTTCGCTGCATTTGGGCTCTTCTGATCAGGGCAACAATCCGCCGAACACAACCACGCGCAAGGCATACGACCTACTCGCAGGAGGCTTTGGGCCGGGAACCAACGGGCCACTGCAGGTTATTGCAGAGATAAAGTCGCAGACCGACCGCTCCGCTCTTGAAGAGGTTGCAACAGCACTCAAGTCCGAGCCAGGCGTGGCAGAGGTAAGTCCAGTCATTTCTAGTCCAACCGGAATGATCGCGTTCCTTCAGGTGATTCCGACAACCGGGCCGCAGGATATTAAAACGAGCAATCTGATCAAGGATATGCGCCAGAATCTGATTCCGAAGATCCTGGCTGGGTCATCCACGAAGATTTATGTTGGCGGTGCGACGGCTATTTTTGACGACTTTGCCTCTGTGATCGCCGGCAAACTCCCGCTCTTCATTACGGTCATCGTTCTTCTCGGTGGCCTTCTCCTACTCCTAGCGTTTCGAAGTTTTGCAATTCCATTGACGGCGGGCTTGATGAACCTATTTGCCGCTGGCGCCTCCTTCGGCGTTGTGGTTGCCGCTTTTCAATGGGGTTGGGGACAGAATCTGCTCAATGTGGGTAAAGGACCAATTGAATCGTTTCTTCCAGTAATTATGTTGGCAATCCTCTTTGGTCTCTCGATGGACTATCAGGTGTTCCTGGTGAGCCGGATGCATGAGGAATGGATCAATACCGAGGACAACTCGCGTTCAGTTATAACCGGACAGGCAGATACTGGCCGCATCATCACCTCTGCTGCACTAATCATGATTGCGGTCTTCTGTTCCTTCATTTTTGGCGGCGAGAAGATCATTAAGGAATTCGGGATAGGGCTGGCTGCCGCCGTCTTTATCGACGCGTTCATCCTGCGAACCATCTTGGTGCCAGCATTAATGCACTTGTTTGGCCGAGCCAATTGGTGGATACCAAAAAGCGTAGACAAGATGCTGCCGCACCTATCGGTTGAAGCGACGGAAATCTAGAGCAGGATCTAACCGACGAGTTCGGCGCACATTGCCCGGAATGCCTTCGTATGCGCATCGACGTCTTCGCGAGTGGTGTCCGGGCTCATGAGTGCCATGTTGTGAAATGGCGTCAATAGGAAGCCGTCATTAAGCAAGCGAAGGTGCAGATACTGCTCAAGTGCGAAATCGCCGGCACTCGCCGCTTCCGCTCCGGTGCGAGGCGCATGCGGAACAAAAACATATTCAGCACGAGCACCTAGCCGATTGCAGTGCCAGCCAAGTCCGAATTCCTTGATGCTTGCGTCAATGCCGTCAGCCCAAGCATCAGCTAATGGAATCATCCGGGCAAAAGCTGCTGATGTCAGTACCTGAGTGAGAGTTGCGCGCATGGCGGCGAGCGAGAGAGCGTTGCCGGCCAACGTGCCGCCGATCCCGCCCGTATCAATTTCTTCAAGGCTCACCAAGCGAGCGATCCGGGCAGCTACTTCCTTCGTCATGCCGAATGCCCCGCTTGGGATGCCGCCGCCAATCGCCTTTCCGATCGTCAAGAAATCGGGGGAAAGTGATAACAGGGCGGTCATGCCGCCAGGGCCGGCGGAAATCGTATGCGTTTCGTCGATTATGAGCAGCGCCTGATATTTCTTGCATAGCGCGGCAAGTCCGTCGAGGAAACCCGGCTCAGGAAGGACAATGCCGACGTTGGTAAGTGCCGGTTCGGTGAGAACGCAGGCGACATCGCCTTCGGCGAGCGCGGCTTCAACGCCAGTCAGATCATTGAACTCGACTACGCGCGTGGTGAGATCGAGGGGAACTGGGGCCCCTAGGTTGCCTTCACGCGACACGGTCTTGCCCGCATCATTCAAGGTTGCAAAGGTTTCATCGACGCTGCCGTGGTAACAACGATCAAAAACAAGAACCTTTGATCGACCGGTTACTAGCCGTGCATAACGGATGACGTGACGGTTAGCGTCTGTCGCAGTCAGAGTGAATTGCCAAAGCGGTAGGCCAAATCGGGCGGCGAACTCAGAGGCGACAACTACTGAATCTTCAGTTGGCAGCATGAGGCTTATCCCGCGGCCTATCTGTTCTATTACCGCTTTGACGGTCGCTTCCGGCGAATGACCGGTCATCGCACCGGTGTCGCCCAAACAGAAATCGATGTAATTGAGCCCATCAACGTCTGTGAACCGAGCGCCCTTTGCCTCCTTGATGAAGAGCGGAAACTCACCGGGCCACTTGCTCATCCACGACATCGGAACGCCCCCTGGCATTACCTTCTTGGCCTCTTCAAAGAGGCGAGCGCTCTCGGGGTGCGCATCCCGGAATCGAGCAGTTTCAATCTTCGTAAGTTGGGCTAGACGTGCCCGATCAATTTCGACCATAGCCCCACTCTATTTGGTCGTCATCATTTCTTCTGCCGAACGGCGGCTTGCCTCCCGTGAACGGCGGCTTGCCTCAGTGTTCAAGATCAGCCCTTGATCAAGCGGCCGCTTGCGAACAAGAGCGCGACGATCATTCCTACTACGCCAGAAATTGCTAACGGAACGGCGCCAGCGCCAGCCCCCATATTCCAGGCCAAGCCGGCCCAAATCCCCGCCACGAGAATTGATCCACCCGTGAGACCTTGGAACAGACCCTGCGCCCAGCCTTGTGCTTCGTCAGGTGCCAGGGTTGAAATCCAAGCCTTACCAACAGCGTCGTTACAAGCGGCAAAGCCACCATAAATAATCAGGAGCAGGATCACTAGAAGATGCGACTTTGTCATAGCCAGACCTAGGTAGGCGGCGGCGAAACAGAGAAGTCCCACCGAGTAAACCAAATGCCTCGGCAAGCGATCGCTTAAAGCTCCTGCTGGAAATGCCAGAAGTGCATAGGAGATATTAAAAAGCACATAGGCGCCGACAACACCAGTCACCGAGAATCCAACTTCGTGAACCCGAAGGAGAAGAAGAGCGTCTGGAAAATTCGCAAGGCCAAAAATAGTCAAGACCACAATAAGCCGAATTAGGCGCGTCGGAAGGGGCACCGGCTCCGGAAAATCTGCAGCTGCAGTCTGGTTCATTCGCGTATCGCGGGCGAAGAGGACGAAAATGACTGAGAGCACGGCAGGGATTACTGCAATCCAGAGGGCTTTGCGAATATCTCCATGAAATATGTGGAGTGCGAACAGGCCTAGCAACGGTCCAACAACAGCGCCAAGGGTGTCTGCGGCACGGTGAAACCCAATGACTTTCCCGCGATCGTGCCTTTTCACGTTCTCAACTAAAAGAGCATCTCGTGGGGCTGAGCGAACCCCTTTTCCCAATCGATCGACGACTCGGCCGACAAGCACGAGGGGCCAAATTGTGGCGAGCGCAATGATAATTTTGCCAATGGCGGCGGCGCCATAGCCAATAAAGATCAACGGGCGTCTACGAATGCGATCTGAGATTTTTCCAGAAAGAAGTTTTGTTAATGATGCGGCTCCCTCCGCAGCTCCTTCGATTGTGCCAACGACAGCAACGGGTGCGCCCAATACTGAGGTCAGCAGGATTGGCATCAGTGGATACAACAATTCGCTCGCCGCGTCTTGAGCGAACGAGACCAGCGAGAGAGCCCATAAATTGCGCGTGCGCCAGTGGCTCATGCGCTCTGGAAACTTAACCGATATTCGAGACGAATTTCTTGCCCAGGAGCAAGAGCAGGCGAAAGGCCAAGTGCCGCAGCATGCGGCGGTGCAGTCTGAGGTTCAACACAAACGCCTTCGGGATCATGGGTGTAGATGACCCACCATGGCGCATTCGATAGACACGTAACCTTCAAAGCTCCGGGCCAATTGAGGGTTGGCGCATCCAACATTCCGCCAAAGACGTCATCCCAAGGTGGCAGAGTCAATCCTTGAATCTTGCCGTTTGGCAGTCCCTCTTCATCGAGTGTCATCATGAATGTCGCCGGATTTGTAATTTCGACCTCGGCGCCGCGACTTAGGGTTCGCCTAAACCACGGGTGAAAACCAAGCCAAGCGGGCATTGGCCGAGCCCCGTTTCGATATGAGAGGCTCCACGTCATCATCGAGTCAGCCAGAACAACTCTCTGCTCTACCCGTCCACCTTCGTACGGGGCGGGTAAGTCGCACCAGACCATAGCCTCGTGATCGCTGGTCGCACCAAGATTAATTTGACCATCGATAAGCAGCCCATGGATTGCATTGGGCGGCAACAGATGAGTAGGCAATTTTTCAATTCCATGTGGAGTATCTAAATCTCCACGCCCAATTCGACCGGCCCAGGGCGCCATTGGATACCACCCCCAAGACAAAGGACTTTCGCGATGGGCCACCGCTAATTCAAGATCACGCCACTTAACCGATGAAAGCCGCCCCCCATTTGCTAAATCTATGGAGACGTTAAGATCAGTTGATGCAATGGAGACATTGTTGGTCATTTCATTCCTCAATCTAGTTCTGCTGCGCTGGGCGGTTGGCATCCGGCCCGACTGCAAGTTATGGCAGCGGCTCTTGCCGCTCTCGTTAGAGTCATCTGGAGAAGCCTGCCGTGCAAATCATTTACACCAAACTTCGTAAGGGCTTCAACGATTACAGCTCCGACCGTATCGCCAGCGCCGACCGTATCAACTATCGGCACTCGAACCGCAGGAACCTCGGCGACTTCGTCTTGAGTAACTCCCATCAGCCCGTTCTCTCCGCGAGTCACCACGATCAACGGGCGGGACGGGGAGAGCCAACTTCTGGCACTCGTTATCAGATCAGATTTTGGATAAAGAAAACTCAAATCATCTTCACTGACCTTTACCACGTTCGCAATCTCTAACCAGCGCTGCACAGCAACTAAATACTCGGTTCGATTGGATAGAACTGAAGGACGTACGTTCGGGTCAAAAACCACCTGCGCAATAACAGCCACTTGCTTTGCCCACTCAAATAAGTGACTGGCGCCAGGTTCGATCAAAGTGGAGAGGCTTCCAACGTAGAGCACTGATGGCTGTTCTATCTCTGGACCAGGTAGCGACGACGGATCGAAATCAAAAGTTGCTGTTTCGCGCAGGTGAAAATGATAGGTGGCGACTCTCTGATCGTCTAGCGAAACGATGGCCAGGGCAGTAGGAAGTTCGCTCCAAACAGCCAATTCCAAGTCCACGCCAGCAGCCAAAAATTGTTCAACTATCTGTTGCCCAAAGCGGTCTTTCGAAATTCCGTGAACAAACTTCACGTCTGCGCCCAGTTTGGCTAATGCGAGAGCCGTATTCGCCGGACCGCCGCCCGCGACGACCTGCAATGTGTCTCCATTCGGACCTGGGAGTAAATCGATGAGCGCTTCACCGCTCACCCAGACAGGGCCAGTCACTCTAGGCCCGTTCGCCAGCCACGAACCGCGCTAATACATCAACGACAAATTTGTGATCCTCTACTTGCGGCATACCGCTAACGACGAGGGCGCCAATGACTCCGGTTCCCTCGATCGACAAGGGCAGGCCACCACCATGCGCCGCGAATAACTCCGGTGATAATCCGGTCGCTGCATAGAAATCTATGTGGCTCTCCTCATGTCGCACCCGCTCATAAAGAGTTGAGTGGTGAAAACTCTCGACAACGCGCGCCTTGTTGGTCAGCCATCTGTCATTGTCTGGAGTCGTTCCGGTTAAGGCGGCACGGAATAAGACTCTCCCCGACCGGTGGACTTCAATTGCCAGCGGCAAGTTTCGTTCTCGCGCATATTTAACAGCAAGCAGTCCTAGATCAATTGCATCGTCGTTGGACAACCGTTTTAAAATTGTCCGTGACTCGTCAGTCAGAATGTCAGCGCTCTTATAGTTTCCTGTGGTCACTCTCTCATCTTGCCCTATGAAGCAAACTAACTGAAGGCTGGGCCGATCGCCCAAGTCTGATCGCCGTGACGTTCGACTACCCAGGCCGAATATTCGGTCAAATCCAAAAACCAGTGCGCCCCGTCACGTCCAGCGACGATGAGAGCAGTAGCAAGAGCGTCAGCTAAGCCTCCATCAGGGCCTACGACGGTGGCTGATCGCGCCGCAATCGCAGGCAAATTTGTTGATGGATCTATGATGTGCGCCCCTCTTTCATATGTCCCGCTCGTTGCGATAGCGCCGTCTGCAAGTGTGACGATCTGGGCAATTGCCTGATCATCATCGGGATGGCGAATTCCGATTCGCCATGGTTCGTTGACTGCCAATCCACCAAGAAGCGAGATATCCCCGCCAGCGTTGATCTGGATGTGTTCGACTCCGGCTCTACCGCCCATCTCGAGTGCTCGATCGGCCGCCCAACCTTTGACATATCCGCTCGGATCGAATCCGCCACGAGCCGCCCAAGGGTCAAAAGCGCCTTCGGTGCACTCGCGAGCCGCGAGGCAGAGTTGCCAGACTTCCTTCACAAGGGGCGACGCTTCCGCAACCGACAACTGTCCGTTACGAATTGCGCTCACTTCGCTCTCTGACTTATATGTTGAAAAAATGAGATCAACTTCGTGGAGGTAAGCGGTCATTTCATTGCGAACTATTTGCAGTTCTTCTACACCGAGAGAATCTGATCGAAGTTCAATTACAACTACGGTCCCCCATACTTCCTCGGGGTGGACTAACCGAGACATTAGATCCCGGCAGCAGTAAGGGCCGACTGCAGAGAGGCTGCCCAGGCCCCTGAAGTACAGGTTGCACCGCCTACGCCGGCAATCCTCGCGGAGTTTTTCGCAGCCAGAGTTTCCTGCTTCAACCATGGAACCGCCTGGCCATTAATGAACTGCGAGCGCGGGTCACCGTTGGGCGCCGAGAGTGCGTCAACCTGGGTAATGATGCCGTTTGAAACTGTGATTCGCACTTGGACAATGCCAAACCCGCAAGCCGAGTAACTCTTGCCAGTGGCGGTCTTGTTCACTGGCGCCGCGCTTGGTGTTGGGCTCTTCGTTGGAGTGGGGCTCTTCGTTGGAGTGGGGCTCTTCGTTGGAGTGGGGCTCTTCGTTGGTTTACTCGTAGGTGTACTCGTAGGTGTACTCGTTGGTGTACTCGTTGGTGTACTCGTTGGTGTACTCGTAGAAACTGGCGTCTTAGAAGTTTGGGCAGTCGAGTTACCTGCGCCGGGATTAGGTGCGGGAAGTGGAGCGAGCGAGGAGTTACCAAAATTGGTTGGTGCGTATGAGAGGACGGCTGCAATACCCGCAACGGTTCCACTGCCGATAAGTACCGCGCGCTTCATTTTATAACTCCCGCCCTAGACCGAGTGGAATGCAAATGCTTCGTCATGAAATCTACTGCTTGGCACGCCAAGTGCCTCGACAGAGTGACGAATACGGTGGACAAGAGCTTCAGGGCCGCAGACGAATACATCGCATTTGGTAATGTTTGGAACGATCTTGGATAGATGGTTCGGGGTCAGCGGAAACTGACTTCGAGGGCCAACCATGTAGTGAATTCGAGCACCAGTCTGTTGAGCCAAATAATCGAGCTCCTTTTTCAACACCAAATCCTCGATTTTTCCGGCGCGATAAATCAAGTCGACGGAACTTCTTGGCGGTACCTCCTCTAGAAGTGCGCGCAGCGGCGTAATTCCAACTCCCCCACCTACGAGAAGAACATTCCTACTAATCGCCCGGTCAACGGTGAAGATTCCATAAGGGCCTTCGGCAAGAACCCGGGTCCCCCGCTTTAGATTGGCAAGCGACCGTGAATGGTCGCCGAGATCCTTAACAGTTATTCGCATTAACTTGTCATGTGGCGCTGCAGAAAGTGAATAAGGGTGCGACTGATACCAAAAATTCTGGGTCAAGAAGCGCCAACCAAAGAATTGGCCACCCTGTGCTCCGATTCGATCCAGCTTCCGCCCTTTGATATGAATGCTTACGACGCCCGGCCCTTCCACAACAACACGGTCGACCACGAGTTGGTGTCGAATAGATCTAAAGAGCGGGAGAAAAAATCGCCAGGCGACCATGGAGCCGCCGACGAAAACGTAAAGACTGATCCACCAAGCTTTGTTGATCGGGTGACCGATAAACATGATGCCGGTCAGTACTTGGTGCATGAATGAAAGGCCGACGGCGAGATAGGTATAGAGATGGATTACCCACCAAGTCTCGTAACTCATATGCGCACGAGCCTTCTTGTAAGACGACACCCCAGCCATGACCATGAGGATGAATCCAGCTGCAGCCGGAAGCATCCACGGGTAGGCGGTTATCAGGTTCCAGAGTTCGCGGTAATAGGGCAACTTGTCGTTCATCGAGTACCCGAGGACCACAAGCGTGACGTGTAACCCGATTAAGTACAGCGACCATGGACCGAGTTTCCGATGCCAGGTGACCAATCGATCATGTCCCACCGATCGCTCAACCCACGGAATACGGGCGACCATCAATAGGCCAACCAGAGCGAAGTAGGTGCCGCTAAGCGCGGCAAATCGAGCGACGACGGTGATCAGGCCTGCCGTCGAACTCACGTCATGGCTGGTCATAGTCGAGACTTGGATTGCGATCGTGATGCCTAGCCCGAGTCCAACTGCCAGCGCAGAATAGTCGCCGCCCCGTTGATGTTGACGTTGAGCACGATTGGTTGCGGACATAGCCCGAGCCTGCCTGTCTTTCCTGTGAGTTACCTGAGATCGAACCAAGCGCCGAGTCAGGATCCTGACCTAGGCTTAAGACGTGGTTTCCCCAGGGGCAAGCGTATCCCTTTCTAGAGCCGATAACGGAGGGCGTTTAACTCCATACCTTTTCTGGGGCCTTGGTGCCGCCGCCTATATTGACGCTGTCACCAATCGAACTTCCTTTGGCGTGGCGGCGATTGAAGCGGCTCACCGTTTCAATATTGGACCCACGGTACTAAGCCTTTTTACCGCCCTCCAACTCTTGGTCTACGCCTTGGCACAGTTGCCGGTCGGGCTCGCTATCGATCACTTCGGACCGCGAGCCATGATCGCTGGGGGTGCCTTCCTGATGGCACTCGGTCAGCTGCTTTTAGCCACCTCACACTCGCCAGTTCCAGCCATTCTCGGCCGAGCTGTAGTTGGGCTCGGCGACGCCATGAGTTTCATCTCCGTATTGCGTCTGACAACATCCTGGTTTCCGGCAAATCGAGTGCCCATCATGACCCAGATCACCGGACTTCTCGGCTGGTTTGGCCAATTGCTCAGCGCCATACCCTTCGCCGCTCTTCTGCACCTACGCGGTTGGAGCATTGCATTTAACTCATTGGCCATTCTTTCATTCGCCTCTGCCACCATCACGCTGCTCTTCCTAAAAGAATCGCCCATAAAAGGGGCTCACCGATCCTGGCCTACCAAGAAATCTGTAAGCGCAAACTTGCATGCCGTTTGGCGCAATCCAGCAATGCGACTGGGCTTCTGGTCTCACTGGACAACACCATTTGCAACTAGCGCCTTTGCTCTCCTTTGGGGCGTGCCTTTTCTCGTCAAAGCGGAGGGCTACTCAAAGTATGCAGCCTCAAGTTTCCTCACCATCATTGTTGTTGTCGGAGCCCTGGGCGGATTCACTCTGGCAATTCTCACGTCTCGCTATCCAGAACATTTAACAAAAATGACGTACACGATAACCGCTTCTCAAGTTACTGCTTGGACGGCCACCCTCTGTTGGCCGGGGCGGATCCCTACTGCCCTCATCGTGGTTTTGGTTGTCGCTCTCGCCGTAGGTGGGCCTGGATCGCTAATCGGTTTTGCCCACGCACGACTTTGGATTCCAGTTGAACGCATTGGGACGGCAGATGGATTCATCAATGCAGCAGGGTTCATCGCAGCCTTGATTGCGATGTTCGGCATTGGCATAATCTTGCAGTGGCGAGGAAGTTACTCGATCACGTCGTTTAAATTGGCTTTCATGGTTCAATTCCCGATCTGGGCCATTGGCGTCTTTCAAATCGCCCGATACAACCGAAAGTTGGTGAGCGTTCATGGCAAGACTCCTGATAGAAGGTGAGAATCTTCACTTGAGTTTAAGTGGATGGGAACAGTTAGCAGCGCTCCACGCCGACATTCGAATTCCACTGCACAACATCGCAGATGTTGAAATTTCTGATAGGCCATGGCGAATCCTTCGTGGAATTCGCGCTCCTGGCACCGGGTTTCCGGGGGTGATCATGGTTGGAACCATGCGATGGAAAAAACGAAAAGACTTCTGTGCCATTTACGGGAGGCGACCAGTCATCGTCGTAAATCTGCGAAATGAAGCATTTTCCCGGTTGATTGTGACGTGCGACCAGCCCGCGCAATTGGTTCAACTGATCAGCGCCAGCAGCAAATTGCGTTAACAAGAAACGGCTGTTGCCAGCGCCAACTCAGCCATCTCGGAGAGGCTCTGTTCGCGTTCCTCGGCCGATAATTTTTCACCAGTAAGAATCTGGTCACTTACCGTGACAATGGAAAGTGCCCGGCGTCGGTGCTTTAGCGCTAGTGAATAAAGAGCACTCGTCTCCATTTCAAGGCCCAGCACTCCATACTCTCTGAACCTATCCAAGGCGTCGGTTGGGTCATAGAAGAGATCCATTGATGCGACCCCGCCTACCGTTTGACTCAATTTGCGCTCAGTTGCGATTAGATCTGCGCTCTTCAAAAGCCCAAAATCGGCATTCGGCGCAAGATCCAGGCCGCCGAGGGCGCGTCGGTTGATTGACGAGTCGGTTGAGGCCGACATCGCAAGAATGAGATCGCGTGGGCGCAAGAAGTCTTGAATTGCACCGCAGGTCCCCACTCGGATCGCAATCTGGACGTCATAATCTACGAAGAGCTCATGTGCATAGATCGAAATAGATGGCGCTCCCATGCCTGTTCCCTGTACAGAAATGCGTTTGCCTTGGTAGGTGCCGGTGAAACCCAACATGTTTCGCACGGTCGAGTAGCAGACGGGATTTTCAAAAAACTTCTCGGCAATCCATTCCGCCCGCAGGGGATCGCCAGGAAGAAGGATCCGGTCGGCGATATCGCCGGACTTGGCCGCAAGGTGGAGACTCATGCTCTGAGATTAGCGCCTAGGATATTGCACATGTGTCGTCTCTTTGCCTGGTCCGCCGCAACCGAATTAACTCTTGACCAAGCCATCGGAGGAGACCGCCATAATCTGATTAAGTTGAGCGAACTCCATCGAGACGGTTGGGGCATGGCTTGGCGCGACGATGATGGCTCGGTAAGGCTCATTCGCGATGAATTGCCTGCCTTCGAAAGCGGTGCCTTCCGCAATTCGGCCACGGCGGTATCTAGCGCAAGTGCAATCGTGCACTTGCGCTGGGCGACAGAGGCTATGCAAGTCTGCATTCCAAACACTCACCCCTTCCTAAAGGAGGGACCGGCAGGGGAAATCGCATTTGCCCACAATGGCGGAATTCCCCGTGGGCCAAATCTTGACGCCTTGATTGATTCTGATCTGCTTGCCGATCTTGAAGGCGAAACCGATTCAGAGCGCTATTTCGCTGCACTCATCTCCCAGGCGCGGAAATCAGATGGGGATCTGGTCGTAGCTTTTGCTAATACTGTTCACGCGCTTGAAACTTTCGACTACTCCTCCATTAATGCCCTGGCACTAACGAGTAATCACCTATATGTGTTGAGCCAGCACCGCGACGATCATCGACCTAAGGGAACCGAGGCCAACTATTACGAGTTGAAATGGGCCAGTGAAAATGGCCTCACTACCGCCTGGTCATCAGGAATAAGCGATCGCCAAGGACATGTACTTAATAGCGGTTCGCTATTAAAAATAGAGATAGCAACCGGGACGAGTGAAGTTATCGACCTCGACAAAGTCTAGGAGAAACGTTCCACCAGGACTCGTTTTAGCACTTTACCGCTGGGGCCCAATGGCATTTCGTCGATGAACTCGATCCGGCGAGGATACTTATGGCTGCCGATATGCCCTTTGGTCCATTCGCGCAGTTCGTCGATAACAACACTCTCGTCTGCAATCACGACGGCCAAGATTTCTTCGCCATGAACATCATCAGGTACGCCGATAACGGCAACCTGCTTGATCCCCGGATAGCGATTGATGACTTCCTCAACCTCGCGCGGATAAACATTAAAACCGCCTCGAATGATCATATCTTTTGTGCGATCGACAATGCTGATGAAGCCTTCGTCGTCCTTTAGGCCAATATCTCCTGAGCGAAACCATCCGTCGATAACGACTTGAGCGGTTTCTTCAGGTTTGTTCAAATAGCCGTTGAAGACATTGCTTCCCCGAATAACAATCTCGCCACGCTCGCCTACCGGCAGGAACTCGATTCGATCGCTGATTTCTGGATCAGCAATTTCGACATCGACGCCCCAGATTGCGCATCCGACAGTTCCCGGTTTTCTGCCATAGCGCTCTTGATTAAAGGTGGCAACGGGTGAAGTTTCCGATAGGCCATAACCCTCGTAAATATCGACTCCAAATACTTCTTTCACTTTGTCGATCACTGCAAGCGGCAAGGCTGACCCGCCGCTAACCGCTATTCGCAGCGGCGGCCGGATCGAATTAGTTTTGGCCGCTTCGAGTAAGCCGATGAACATAGTCGGAACGCCGACCATGATCGTGACTTTCTCTTTCAGCAAGAGATCGAGCACTGCGCCAGGTTCAAACCTGGGCACCAAGGCAATGGTGGCGCCGACTCGAAAACCGGCGTTAAGAACGACTGTTTGCCCGAAAGAGTGAAACAGAGGGAGCGCGCCAAGCAGCACATCACCGTGTTTGAGCTCGATGGTGTCAAAAGCGACCGTCTGAACATTCCAAAGAATATTGTCCTGGGTAAGTATCGCTCCCTTTGGCTTTCCGGTCGTACCAGAGGTATAAAGAATCACCGCTTCGTCTTCAGGCTTTCGAGCCAAATAGGTTTCGATTGGGGTCGCAACTGCCGCGAGGGATTCGAGTCGCACAATCTCTTCGGGGCCACCATCTAGTACCGAGACGATATCAACGCCTAGTTCAAGTGCGGCCGGCAAGCCTTCGCCGATTAATGGAGCGGCCGCAATGAGAACTTTTGAGCCGGAATCTTTCAAGGCATAGGCGATCTCTTCGCTCTTGAGCAACGAGTGAATTGGAACGACACACGCTCCCAATGCCAAAATCCCGTAGTAGGCAAATGCGAACTGCGGGACATTCGGAATCAGGACTGCTACGCGATCCCCCGGCTTGATGCCGCGGTCTCGGAGCACCGCGGCATAACGCCGAGCCTGATCCCATGCAACGGCATATGAAACACGAACCTCGCCAAGCACAAGAGCGTCGGTCTCTGGATAGCGGTTAGCGCTTTCGGCCAGAATGCTCGCAACGCTAATCCGACTACTCATGGGTAAAGCCCTCTGAGCCGGTGCGCCTCGGCGACCCGACCGACGCCAATTGAGTTTGCCGCCTCACGCCAAGTGATTCCACGAGCTGCAGAGTACTCTCGAACTTCCCAAATTGCTTTCAACATCAAGGTGTTGAGTCGTTCTGCGATTTCAGCATCCGTCCAGAAATAAACCTGATTGTCCTGGACCCATTCAAAGTATGAAACGACAACGCCGCCGCTATTTGCCAGGATATCTGGCACCACAAGAGTGCCGTTCTCAGCCAGGGCATCATCGGCGTCCGGAGTTGTAGGCGCGTTTGCCCCTTCAACGACGATCCGCGCCTTAACTCCGGGAGCACTAGACGCAGTTAGCGCATCAGAGAGAGCTGCAGGAATCAAAACGTCGACATCAAGGTGCAGTAACTCGTCCTGGGTTATTCGGTCGACACCAGGGGTGTTGACGACGCTGCCGGAATCACGCAGGTTATGAAACAAGTCATCAACCGAGTCGAATCCAATAACACCGCCCTCGACGTCGCTGACGGCCACAACTTTCATGCCCATTTTTTCAACGGCTATCGCTGCCCAGTACCCGACCTTACCAAACCCCTGGATCGCCACAGTTGCGCCTTCTACCGGCATTCCCGACGCCATGAGAGCCTCCCGCGCGGCAATGGCAACTCCATCACCGGTAGCAGAATTTCGACCAAGTGATCCACCGAGCACCAAAGGTTTGCCGGTTACAACACCCGGCACGGAATAACCCGCGTTGACCGAATAGGTGTCCATCATCCAGGCCATGTTTCGATCATCAGTCCCAACATCTGGAGCCGGAATATCGCGCTCAGGGCCAATGATGGGAAGGATCTCGCTCGTGTAACGGCGAGTGAGTCGCTCATTTTCACGCAAGGATAATTTTTTGGGGTCAACAGCCACCGCACCCTTGGCGCCACCGAAAGGTAAATTTGTAAGGGCACACTTCCAGGTCATGAGCATGGCGAGTGCGATCGTTTCGTCGAGATCGACATCGGGGTGGAATCGAACTCCACCCTTTGACGGACCGCGCGTGGTTGAATATTGGACTCGGTAGCCCTTAAACATTTCCACCGACTCATTGTCTCTTCGCAGCGGCACTGCTACTTCCAAAATGCGACGCGGCGTTGAAAGCGTTACCCATTCCGCTTCTGGAAGGCCAAGATTTTCGACCGCCCGACGTAATTGTGACAGTGCGGTAGTGAGGGGACTCTCAACATGTGTTACTGAAGGTGTTGCTGGCATAACGATGACCTCATTGTGATCGTTGGTTTGACTACCCTAACCCACTCCTGGGCTTCTAATCCAAGTGAAGGTCCTCGTGTTTGTGTGAGGTCTCTTCGAGCCCCGATGAATAACGTGCCTCATACTTGCCGAATTTCCATATGACGACCGATATGACCCAAGCCCCAACAAAGGAGGCGACGATGAATAGTCCCATCGACCCAAGATTTATTGCGGCAATACTCTTAAAAGGCTGGTGACTTCCAAGAGACGTTTTGCTAGCCAGGACGCTAACGATCTCGATGGTTCCGATGACCAAGGCCACAAAGATTGATAACCCAGTGGTGGTTAGGTTGTAGTAGATCTTCCGTAGTGGGCTGGTAAATGCCCATGAATAGGCCTTGGTCATGAAGATGCCGTCCAGCGAATCCATCAACGACATCCCCGCCGCGAAAATCAGCGGCAGCGCGATGATGGCCAACGGCGGAAGCGAACCGCCAACAGTCCCGACCGCCGCAGTGGCCGAAAGAGCAAGTAACGCCACCTCCGTCGCCGTATCAAAACCAAGACCGAACAGTAGGCCGATTGGATAGAGTTGCCACGAATGATCGAAACCACGAGCAAATTTGCCTTTAAAAAGTCTCTTCACCAGGCCACGATCGTTGAGCATTTGCTCTAAGTGCTCATGTGAAAATTTTCCGCTCTTGGCTTGGCGCCAAACCTTCACGATTCCAACCAAAATCACGAGATTCAGAATTCCAACGACGTAGAGGAAGAAGCCAGAAACACTGGCGCCGATCGTGCCGCCGAGGTCTGCATATGAGGCCTGGAATTCGATCGCCTTCTTTGCCGCAAAGGCCACGGCTACCGACATCGCTAAAACAATTGATGAGTGGCCGAGTGAGAAGAAAAGACCAACGCCGAGCGGCTTCTTGCCTTTAGCAAGCATTAATCTCGTAGTGTCATCAATGGCCGAAATGTGATCGGCGTCAAAGGCATGACGCAGCCCAAAGCCATAGGCGAGTGCGCCAGCGCCCGCATAAATCAAAGCGCCGTGAGCGTCTGTTAATTGGTGAAACGAAGGCTGGGAGTTGTAGTAGATGAAAAGTCCCCAACCGAGCACGTGCAGAAGCGTCACAAAGCCTAAAACTCCGAGGAGCGCGGGAAGTTCGTGGCGTTCAAACTTGAGTGCCTTTCGAAGGCTAGGGCGCGCCAACGCCGGCTTCAGGTCTGTGGCCACATCAAGAGGTTAATGCAAATCATTCGCATCTACCACTTATGGGTGGCGAGCGGGTATCTCGCGTGTGCGCAAGCCGCGGGCGCGAATCCTACTAATCTCCAGTCCGCGCCAACGCCAGTTGCGAAACCTTGTCTGCAGACTCCTTAGGATCGGCACCCATGGCCACCGCGATCCCAAGCAAATAGGTGGTGATGGGAGCCGCGGGGCGAGTTACGTTGTGCGCAGCATCCCGAGCCAAGTTGAGTAGGAGCTCTACATCAACCTCCGCCGTTACGCCCAAAACTGCTTTGACTTCAGCGATCCATTCATCCATAAGTTCTACCCCATTCACTTCGGTGCAGAAAGCCGATACCCGACGCCGCGCACTGAGACAACAACATCTGGCCCGCCAGCACGGCGAATTTTCAAGCGCAAGCGAGATGCATGCGTATCCAAAGCGTGTTCAAGCCCAAAACTACTACTCGCACCGATCACTGGTGCCAGTTGCTCTCGAGTGAATACCTGTTTTGGACTCCCCACCAACACCTTGAGAAATTCAAACTCGGTAATGGTTAGCGCTATAACTTTTGAGTCGATGCGAACTTCTCTGGCCTTTACATCGATTTCGATTGATCCCCACGACAGTATATTTGTCTCATTGTGCTTGGAACCTGATTCCTTATCAGCCGATTCATAAGCAGTATGCCTTAATTGCGAGGCAACCCGAAGCGAAAGAATTCGGCCAGAGACTGGCTTTGAAAGGAAGTCATCCGCCCCGGCCGCCAAGCTCATTGCCTCGTCAATCTCGGTTGAGCGTGAAGTGAGCATAATTATTGGGACGCTCGATTTCTGCCTGATTTGCCGACAGACCTCAAGTCCATCTGGTTGGCCGAGCATCAGGTCCAAAATGATTAGATCAGGGTCGCTAGCATCACAGAACGACAGCGCCATGTTGCCATCGGAAACCTCTACTACCTTGTAGCCTTCCGATTCAAGACTAGTTCTGACAAACAGCCTGGAATCTGCATAGTCGTCAACAATTAGGATGGTGCTCATCTGCAACTCACCATCTCCTATATTCCCCAGGCATCTCTCATACTATAAACGCATCTTTCAAGAGTCGGAGCAGCTCATCGCGACGCCTAGTGATTTCGGAGTCATCAGCTAGCTGATTCTCGGCCAACCAACCGGAGAAAGCCCGTGCTTGATTCCCCTCTTCCGCGAAGGAGTAAAGAGAAAGTGCGCCGGCGATTCGGTGTGTAATCGCTTGAAGTTCGCCGGGAGATGAATTCTCAAGCGAGCCGATTGCCCGCGATAAAACGTCAGCCCTACGCTGCCGAACGAACTCTTCCACCCCGAGCAATTCCATCTGCCCATCGTGGTTCGAGATGCTACTTTTGGCAATAGTTAGACGTTAGTTCGCACCCGGGTGTCAATCCCGGTCACGATGGCTGCCGCCCTTGCCAATAGCACCGCAGGTTTGAACGGTTTCCCGAGATATTCAATTGTGCTGTCGGCTTGCCAGGTGTCTGCATTTTGGATCTGTGGGGCTGCGCTCAGCATTATTACGGGAGTTAAGTTCACCTCAACCACGGAGCTGGTTCTTATGCACTTGACTACCTCAAATCCAGAAAAGTCAGGCAGCATGAGATCGAGCACGATGAGATCCGGTTCATATTGCTCAGTCAAGAGCAATGCGCTGTCACCAGTAGTTGCTGTTAACACCCGACAACCACTGTATTCAAAGATGTACGAAATCAAACTTCTGATGTCTTCGTCATCATCCACAACCAGAACTAGGGCATCGGAGAGGTTATTACGGTTCACCAACTTAACTAATACCCCCTCTGAACTCGAAACTGAATAGTGTCCCAAGTTACTCGCGAACGAAAGCCGCCAGCCAGGGGACATGCGCAATTGGTTACTTGATTTACGCGCCGGTTAAGCAGAAAGGAGGGCGAAACCAGCATAATTGGCCGGGATCGAATTTCCGCGCAATTGGGTTGTGGATTAACAGCGACCCAGCCAAGAGTGCAAGAGACGAGGCGTGGGACAGGCATCATGCGAAACAAAGCGGAGAAGATTCAAACACCTTCGATGGAGTCCATCCTTGAGTCCATCGATTTTGCCCTCATGAGCATGAATTTCGATGGAATAATCACCAGTTGGAACTACGCGGCCGAGCGGATGTACGGATACTCAACTGCGGAGATGTTGGGACAGGACTTCTCGCGCCTAATATCGCCCGAGCACCTGGACTCGTTTCATAACTTGTTGCAACGAATCAGAGATGGGCACAACGTAACTCCCTATGAGGCTATGCATATCAGAAAGATCGGCGACTTAGTTCCAATTTCCATATCGCTCTCGCCAATTCGTGAAGGCCAATACAAAATCGCCGGCGTCGCCGCGGTAGTTCGAGAATTAACTTGGCAACTCACGGAAGAGCAAGCCATCGGCAATTTCCTGGAAGCAGCCCATGATGCCATGCTCGTCGTTGATAACGAGGGACGTATAGTCAACCTAAACTCAAAGACCGAAGAAGTCTTCGGTTACAGCCGAATGGAGATGCTCCAACAACCCGTTGAGTTCTTGATGCCGGCTCGTTTCCGAGCCAAGCAGGCCGGTGGCAGAAGCCCTTTCTTGTTCGAATCGGAAGCCTGGAGCATGGACGTTAGACCCGTTCTTTATGGCCTTGGCAAAGATGGAATGGAATTCGCTTTCGAAGTCAGTTCGAATCAGTTCAAGACTCAATCCGGAGAATTCTTATCAAGCGCAATTCGTGTCCTGACGGAACAGGATCGAGTTCATAGCCAAGACGCCATGATGGCCACGCTTGTGGAGCAATCTGATGATGCAATTATGGGAACAGAGCTAGATGGAACAATCACTATCTGGAATCCAGCAGCTGAACGTATTTTTGGCTATTTGGCTAAAGAAGTCGTCGGAAAGAGTCTATCGATTCTTGTCCCATCGGAGATGAAGCGCGATATGTCCTTCATCCTCGGAAAAATTCGGAATAATGAAAGAGTTGCGCAATACGAAACCGTGCGGGTCAGAAAGGATGGAACCAAGTTCCCAGTCTCCTTAAGCGTTTCACCAATTCACAATACGTCAGGAGATGTGATTGGTACGACTGGCGTCATTCGAGACATCACTGAACAAGTAAAGACGCTTGATTACATTCGCAAGATGGCATCGGTCGTTGAGTCCTCTAATGACGGAATAATAAGTACCAATCTTGACGGAGTCATCACAAGTTGGAACCCCGCCGCTGAGCGAATCTATGGTTACTCAGCAGAAGAGACTCTCGGCCGGACTGGCAGTTTTCTGATACCACCAGATCGATTAAGCGAATTAGCTACCTTTCTCGAAAGCGCCAGCCAGAATCTTCCATTTGATCAATATGAAACCTTAAGACTCAGGAAAGACGGCCGAGCGATTACCGTTTCCATGACCATTTCGCCCATCCGCGACTCGAGTGAATCCGTCACGGGGATGACCCTTATCATCCGTGACATAACTACCCAGAAAGAGCTTGCAGAACACTTAGACGATGTCAGAAATGACTTTGTCGCGATGGCGGTTCATGATATCCGCTCCCCTACGACTTCTATAAGCGGCTTCGCACAGCTACTTATGGATCAGTGGGAGAGGCTGTCAGACGAGGGAAAGTTCCAGCACCTCCAGGTGATCGCTCGTAACACTGAGCGCTTGGTCGAGTTAGTAGAAAATGTGCTTCAAGTAGCTCAATTTCAATCAGGTAAATTTACCTTCAACAACAATGTTTTCGATGTACAGGAACTGACTACACGGAGTAT
>Ga0307375_10000467_pt1 | contig 50563 bp, 46 predicted proteins | sample TR1MG_FD_202531 | JGI IMG/M metagenome (GOLD analysis project Ga0307375, IMG submission 202531) | Soil microbial communities from Risofladan, Vaasa, Finland - TR-1 | ecosystem: Environmental > Terrestrial > Soil > Coastal area > Acid sulfate soil | place: Finland: Risofladan, Vaasa | collected...
GAATGCGCTGATCCGCTTCGCCCACGCTGGAAAGCTCACTCATAACAAATCTACAGTCCGTGACGGCGACATGCGCTGCATCGTGGGCGAAATCATGGGCCTCGGCTCTGACTTTGACAACCGCGGCCATGGTCGACATACCAGTCCCGGACAGCCCATCGCTATGATGTTGCCATGAGTCAGCATGCCTCCATCGACGCCTCCAACAAATCCCCCGGCTACGTCACCCGCCAGGTCGACCGATGGCGTGCGGGCCAGCTTGAGCGAACCCAGGACCATATGGCTGAGGAACAGCCGGTTGCCATGCTCTACAACGGTGTCTCATTCGCGGTGATGATGGCCACGCCGCACGACCTGACCGACTTCGCCCTCGGCTTCTCGCTCAGTGAAGGGCTGATTCAGATGCCGGCCCAATTGCTCAACGTACAGGTGAACACCCTGCTGGAAGGTACCGAGCTGGCGATGACGGTCGCCGAAGGGGCCCACGGCGCGCATCTGGACCGTGTCGGTGAACGGCTGCTTCCCGGTCGCAGTGGCTGCGGCATTTGCGGGACGCGCAACCTGGAGCGAGCGGTACGACAACCCACTGCCGTGCATGGCGATGTGGGGCTGAGCCACGCTGGGCTGGAGCGCGCGCTGACCAACCTCAAAACGTGCCAGCCGATGAACGCCGCAACCGGCGCGGTGCATGCCGCGGCCTGGGCGCATGCCTCGGGCGAGATCGTGCTGGTGCGCGAGGACGTGGGCCGCCACAACGCGCTGGACAAGCTGATCGGCGCCCTGCACCACGCTGGCATCGAGCCCTCCACCGGGTTTGCCTTGATAACCAGCCGCGCAAGCTACGAAATGGTAACCAAGGCGGCCAGCGCAGGCTTTACCGTGCTGGCGGCTATCTCGGCACCGACGGCGCTGGCGATCGAGCTGGCTCGCAGTGCCGGACTCACCCTGGTCGGCTTCGCCCGCCCCGGCAGCCACAATGTGTACACGCACCCGGAACGGCTTCCTGCGGACCCGTAACCGGAAGGGCCGAAGGGATCCCGGCAAATCACTGGATCGAACAGCATCCCGCCAGCAGGCGGAAACTTGCACTTGAAGGCTGCATCGACGCCAAGTGCGCCGAGTCATTCCAATGCTCAGGCGGGAGGCTGCGCGCAGCGGGCTTGAAATCGCTTGATTTCGCGCAACCAGTCGTAGCCATCCTGCGACCTCAGGCCAGGCGAACCGGCAAGGCTGGCGGCGGTGCCGATGCGGCGCGTGGTATTGGCTCCTTCGATGTCGGTGCGCTTGCGCTGAAGCAAGGGTTTGGAATGGCGTTTCATCCAGGGGGTACTCCTGTCATCGAAGAAGTCGACCCGGTAAAGGGTACGGCGCGGTCACGGATCCCAGCGTGTGTGCCGTCACAAGAATCGCGCTCGCCTTGCAGGATTTAAACGGAGCTACTGCGATCAGTCCGTTTCCCAGAAGGGATAACGCCTTGCCCGAGTTCGGGTTGACAGCCTTCCGGCGGATTGTTCACCTGCGGAAACGGGTTGAGGCTTCAGGGGAGACTTTTACCCGAGACCACAGCACCCCACCTTGGCGCCATGATGATTTCGGGTGCCGTGTCATGAAAATTTGCTACCGGGTTCTGGGCCTGGTGCTGCTTGGGCTGCTCGCCACCGCGGTGTCCAAAGGCGCTGACGCCGACACGCTTCAGGACAACGACTACGTCAGAATCGATGTCCCGGAGATGACGCAGGACGTGACATTCTTCCGCGATGTAATGGCTTGTCAGGCAATCAATCCCGACGCCATGACAGGCCGCGATGCAGGGCAACATGCGTCCAGCTTGATGTCTTGTGGACCCGATGAGATCGTGGAGCTGGTTGCATCTCCTCACCCCGCCCATGCCTCAAATCACGGCGCCAGGCCGGTCCGCCTCATGGCGAATAATCTGGCCGACGCGGATCAGTGGCTGCAGCGTGAGGGTATCCTGGTGATCGGGCCGCCGCATAGGTCCGGGGGTGAGACCGTGGTGAACTTCACCACGCCTTGGGGCTCAGGATGCAACTGGTCAGCTGGCAGACTGACGTGACCACAGCCGGTCCCTAGGAGCCTGTCGGGGGACGTTGGTCGACCGGGCTGCGAATCCGTCTGCGCGGCCCTTCTTCCGCCACCTTTTTGCCCATGGAACCCCCATCGGCCTGCAATTTGTCAGAATCCCATCCCCGCAACAGCCGAATTCAGGCGCCCAGGGACGGTAGGTTCAGCGGCGGGCGCGGAAGAAGTCGCGCAGAAGGTTGGCGGACTCTTCGGCTAGCAGGCCACCGTCCACCACGACGCGATGGTTGTGCCGCGGGTCGATGAGTGTGTTGAAAATGCTGCCGGCCGCGCCGGTCTTGGGATCGGTGGTGGCATACACGACCCGGCCCAATCGCGCATGGATCATCGCCATGGCGCACATCGAGCAAGGTTCCAGGGTTACATAAAGCGTGGCGCCGGAGAGTCGATGATTGGCCAGTTTTTCGCCGGCCGCTCGCATCGCCATGACCTCCGCGTGGGCGGTTGGATCGTGCAGGGTGATGTTGCGATTCCAGCCCAGCCCCAGCACTTCGCCGTCGCGGACCAAGACCGCACCGACCGGCACTTCATTCTCGGCGTCGCGGGCGTGTACCGCCAGTTGCAGCGCGTGTCGCATGTGCAGGACATCGTCCTGCGTGAACGGCTCGGATGCCGGGGAGACTTCTTCTTTCATGTCAGTGGAAGCTGTTCATCACATCAGAGAGCCGGCAGTGGCCGGCTCTGGTTATCACTCTATTCCCACTCGATCGTCGCGGGGGGCTTGCCGCTTATGTCATAAACTACACGAGATATACCACGTAACTCATTGATAATTCTATTTGATACACGACCAAGGAAGTCGTAGGGCAGATGCGCCCAATGGGCCGTCATGAAGTCGATGGTCTCCACCGCACGCAGCGCGATCACCCATTCGTAGGCGCGCGCATCACCGACCACGCCGACCGATTTCACCGGCAGGAACACAGCGAACGCCTGGCTGGTCTTGTCGTACAGGTCGGCCTTGCGCAGCTCGTCGATGAAAATCGCGTCGGCTTTCGCCAGAAGCTCGGCGTACTCGCGCTTCACCTCACCCAGGATGCGCACGCCCAGACCCGGACCGGGGAACGGGTGGCGGTACACCATCGCCCGCGGCAGCCCCAGCTCCACGCCGATGCGGCGCACTTCGTCCTTGAACAGCTCGCGCAGCGGCTCGACCAATTTCAGCTTCATGTGCGCCGGCAGGCCACCAACATTGTGATGGCTCTTGATCACGTGGGCCTTGCCGGTCTTGCTACCGGCGGACTCGATCACGTCCGGGTAGATCGTGCCCTGGGCCAGCCACTTCACCTTGCCACCAGCCGCGATGAGTTTCTCCGACTCCTCATCGAAGATATCCACGAACAGGCCACCGATGATCTTGCGCTTGGCTTCCGGTTCCGCCACACCTTCCAGCGCGTCGAAGTAGCGATCCGCAGCATTGACCCGGATCACCTTGATACCCATACCGCCGCTCTGCGCCTCGGCGGCGAACATCGCCATCACCTGGTCGCCCTCCTGCCAGCGCAGCAGGCCGGTGTCGACGAATACACAGGTCAGGCGATCGCCGATCGCGCGGTGCAGCAGCGCGGCGACCACCGAGGAATCGACGCCGCCGGACAGGCCCAGCAGGATGTGGTCATCGCCGACCTGCTCGCGCACACGGGCGATCTGGTCCTCGATGATGTTGGCTACGGTCCACAGGGTGGAGCAGCCGCAGATCTCGGTGATGAAACGCTTCAGCAACGCGCCACCCTGCTTGGTGTGGGTCACTTCAGGATGAAACTGCACGCCGTACCAGCGCCGCTCATCGTTCTCCATCACCGCCACCGGGATGCGATCGGTACTGCCGGTAACGACGAAGCCTGGCGGTGCGGCAGCGACGTGATCGCCATGGCTCATCCACACGTCAAGCTTGTGGCTGTCGGCACGATCACTGAGGCCCGCAAACAGTCTGCTGGAGGCCGCAATATCAACCTCGGCATGACCGAACTCGCGCGCGTCTGCGGCCTCGGTGGCGCCGCCCAGTTGCGCGGCCATAGTCTGCATGCCGTAGCAGATGCCGAGAATGGGCAGGCCCGAATCGAACACCTGCCGGGGTGCCTTGGGCGCGTCTTCCAGTGTGGTTGATTCCGGACCGCCCGAAAGGACGATGCCTCTAGCGCCAAACGCGGCGATCTCGGCCGGATTGTGATCCCACGCCCAGATCTCGCAGTACACGCCGAGCTCGCGAATTCGGCGGGCGATCAGCTGGGTGTACTGCGCACCGAAGTCGAGTATCAGGATCTTGTCGGAATGGATATTGGTCATGGGGTTTCAGCGAGGGAAACGGGGAACAGGAAACGGGGAACATGCAGTGGTTTGGGTGACCGGTATCTGCTGCCATGGGCTGACCGCAGACTTTTCGCCCGCCCCAAGCTGCATGTTCCCTGCTCCCCGTTTCCTGTTCCCCGCCTCACTCAAGAATTCAGCCGGTAGTTCGGCGCTTCCTTGGTGATCTGGATATCGTGCGGGTGCGCTTCGGTGACGCCGGCCGAGGTGACCTTGACGAACTGCGCCTTGTTGCGCACGTCGTCAATCGTGGCCGCTCCCAGATAACCCATTGATGCTCGCAGGCCGCCAATCAACTGGTGGATGATGTTGCGCAACGGGCCACGGTAAGGCACGCGACCTTCGATACCTTCCGGCACCAGCTTGTCGGTGTCCGACTCTTCCTGGAAATAGCGATCCTTCGAACCGAGCTGCATGGCACCAATCGAGCCCATTCCGCGGTAGCTCTTGTAGGAACGGCCCTGGAAAAGCTCGACTTCGCCCGGCGACTCCTCGGTGCCGGCGAACATCGAGCCGAGCATCACGGTGGAGGCGCCTGCAGCCAGTGCCTTGGGGATGTCGCCGGAATAGCGGATGCCGCCATCGGCAATCAGCGGAATCTCGTCCTTCAGCGCCGTGGCGACCATGTCGATCGCGGTGATCTGCGGTACACCGACACCGGCGACGACACGCGTGGTGCAGATCGAGCCCGGGCCAACGCCCACCTTGACCGCATCGACGCCCGCGTCGAGCAATGCCCTCGCCGCCTCGCCAGTGACGATATTGCCAGCGATCAGCTGCACCTGCGGATAGTGCTTCTTGACCCAGGCGACGCGATCGATCACGCCCTGCGAATGGCCATGCGCAGTGTCCACCACCAGCACATCGACGCCGGCATCGACCAGGGCGGCCACGCGCTGCTCGGTGTCGCCACCCACGCCGACCGCGGCGCCCACCAGCAAGGCCTCTTGCTTGTCCTTCGCGGCATGCGGGTTGTCGCGAGCCTTCTGGATGTCCTTGACCGTGATCAGCCCGCGCAACTGGAACTCGTCGTTGACCACCAGCACTTTTTCGATGCGATGGGTGTGCAGCAACTGCAGCACGTCGTCCTGGCCGGCGCCTTCGCGCACCGTCACCAGTTTCTCCTGGCGGGTCATGATGTTGCGCACCGGATCATCCAGCTTGCGCTCGAAGCGCAGATCGCGACTGGTGACGATGCCGACCAGCTTGGCACCGTCCACTACCGGCACACCGGAGATGTTGTGGGCGTGGGTCAGTCGCAGCACTTCGCGGATCGAGGTATCGGGTGTCACCGTGATCGGGCTGCGGATCACGCCGGCCTCGAATTTCTTGACCAGCCTTACTTCGGCCGCCTGCTGCTCGGCGGTCATGTTCTTGTGGATGATGCCGATACCGCCGTTCTGCGCCATGGTGATGGCGAGGCGGGCTTCGGTCACCGTATCCATGGCAGCGGACACGATCGGAATGTTCAGGCGCAAGTTGCGGGTAAACCGCGTGGAAGTATTCACATCACGCGGCAGCACGATGGAATGGCCCGGAACAAGGTAAACGTCGTCGTAGGTCAAGGCCTCGGCGAGGATGCGCATGCGAAAAGTCCCGCTGCAAAGAGGAAATTATACGCGCCCCGCACGGAAGCTCGCCAGATGTTCGACGGAATGGATGGAAAGATCAGTCAGCCTTGTGGCGTGCGGCGCTGGCGTCGGCGGCCTCCAGCGTGTTTTCCATCAGCGTAGCCACCGTCATCGGGCCCACGCCGCCCGGCACTGGCGTGATCCAGCTGGCGCGCTCGGCTGCACTGTCGAACTCGACATCACCTACCAGTCGACCATCATCCAGCCGGTTGATGCCCACATCGATCACCACGGCGCCGGGCTTGATCCATTCCCCCTTGACCAGTCCCGGCTTGCCGACCGCGACAATCAGGATATCGGCCTGGCGCACGAAACTGGCCAGATCGCGGGTAAACCGGTGACAGGAGGTGGTCGTGCAACCGGCGACCATCAGCTCCAGCGCCAGCGGGCGGCCCACATGATTGGAGACGCCCACCACCACGGCATGCTGGCCGCGTACCGGGCGATCAGTATGCCCGAGCAGGGTCATCACGCCCTTGGGCGTGCAGGGGCGCAGGCCGAATCGACGCAAGGCAAGCCGGCCCACATTCACCGCCTGGAAACCATCCACATCCTTGTTCGGGTCGATTCGATCGACCAACGCGTCCTCATTGATATGCTCGGGCAACGGCGACTGCACCAGGATGCCATGTACGTCCGGGTCGGCATTGAGCCGGTCGATCAGCGCAAACAACTCGTCCTGGCTTGTGCTGGCCGGCAAATCATGACCGAACGAGTGAAAGCCAACCTGCTGGCAAGCCTTGCGCTTGTTGCGAACATACACTGAGGAGGCCGCATCACTGCCGACCAGCACGACCGCCAGCCCTGGCGCGGAAAGCCCTTGCGCCAGGCGACTGGTCACCCGCAGGCCCACACGCTCAAGCAATTCCTGTGCAATGCGTTTGCCGTCGAGGATGCGTGCGCTCATGTTGATGCCTGACTGTAAAGTCCCCCATTATCGTGGCTCCGCCGCACGCGCACAAACGACATTCGCGCATGAGCAGGTACAAAACACAGCCCGACGCGCTGGAGCTGATCGATGATCCGCTGCAGCTGCGGCCGTGGCACGATGACGATGCATCGGCATTGTTCGAGGCGGCACATGAGTCGATCGCTACCGTCGGCCAGTGGCTGCCGTGGTGCCGCGCAGACTACGAGATGGACGATGCCCGCGCCTGGATCTCCCAGTGCCGGTCGGGCTGGCAAGACGGCGAACTCTTTGCCTTTGCGGCTTTCGATGCGCGATCGGGCGCCTTGCTCGGCGGCATCGGACTTAACCAGTACAACCGGCTGCAGGGCAGTGCCAATCTGGGCTACTGGATACGCCAGTCTTGCCAGGGACAAGGCCTGGCAGCCACCGCGGCACGACTCGTAGCGCGGTTCGGCTTCGAGCAACTCAACCTGCTCCGGGTGGAGATCGTCGTCTCGCCCGAGAACCAGCCGAGCCGTCGCACCGCCGAGAAAACCGGTGCCAAGTTCGAGGGCATCGCACGCAAGCGTCTGTGGATGGCCGAGCAAGTCCACGATGCCGCGGTCTACGCGTTGACCGCGCAGGACTTGGCCTGACATCGCCGCAGTTGCAGGTGAAAGCTCAGCGCGTGCGTTTGATCAGGTCCGAGACCCGGCGCCGGGCTTTCTGCTCCTGCTCCTTGGTCAACACCTTCTTGCGTCCCGCATACGGATTTTCGCTCTCGCGGAAAGCAATGCGAATCGGTGTGCCCTCGAGCTTGTAACGCTTGCGGAAAAAGTTTTCCAGGTAGCGCTGGTAGGCCGGCGCGATGTGCTTGGTGCGCGTGCCATGGATGACGATGGTCGGCGGATTGTTGCCACCCGGATGCGCGAAGCGAAGCTTCGGTGCATGCCCATGCACCAACGGTGGCTGGTAGCCCTCGTAGGCTTTCTCCAACGTCTTGGTCAGATCGGAAGAGGTCAGCATCCTGGTCGCCGATGCATGCGCGCGAACCACCGAGCTCATCAATTCGCGCAAGCCGGAGCCGTGCAGCGCCGAGATATGCACCTGCTTGGCCCACTCGACGAAAACCAGTCGGCGATCGAGTGCGCGCATGCATTCGTCACGCTGGTATTGATCCAGGCCATCCCACTTGTTGATGGCGATCACCAGCGCCCTGCCCTCGTCCATCGCATAGCCAATCAGGGTGAGATCCTGGTCAGCCAGATTTTCGCGGGCATCGATCATGATCACCACCACCTGGGCGGCGGAAATCGACTGCAGTGTCTTGATGATGCTGAATTTCTCTACCGCTTCCTCGACCCGGGCCTTGCGCCGGATACCCGCGGTATCGATCAAGGTATAGCGCTTGCCATCACGTTCCAGCGGCACGCGGATCGGATCGCGGGTGGTACCGGCTACATCGGAAACAATCAGCCGGTCCTCGCCGAGCAGGCGGTTGATCAGGGTCGACTTGCCGGCATTGGGGCGACCAACAATGGCCACACGAATGCTTCCGTCTTCATTCGTGGACTCGCCCGCATCCTCTTCCTCCGTCGGCAACAACGGCACGATCATCTCAAGCAGTTCGGTGGTACCCCGACTGTGCGCGGCCGACAGCGGAAGGATCTTGCCAACACCGAAGGCGGAGAACTCCGCCAGCACAGCCTCTTCCTCAAGGCCGTCGGTCTTGTTGACCGCGGCAATGATGGTTTTTCCACTGCGCCGCAACTCATTGAGAATCACGTAGTCCTGCGGCAACAGCCCCTCGCGGGCATCAACCACAAACACCAGGATGTTTGCTTCCTCAATGGCCAGTCGCACCTGCCTGGCGGTCAGCACGTCCATGGCCTCTTCGACGCCGGACAAACCACCGGTATCGACGACAACGAACGGGCGATCGCCACTACGGCATACGCCGTAGTGGCGATCGCGGGTGACGCCCGGCATATCAGCTACCAGGGCATCACGGCTGCGCGTCAATACATTGAAAAGGGTCGATTTACCGACATTCGGACGACCAACCAGTGCGACGACGGGCAGCATGATAAGGACTTCGTTTCAGCAATCAGTTCGACGAAAGACGATAGGCGGCGATATGGCCTTCCACGTCTTCGACATATACGGTGTTACCCACAACCAGGGGTTGGGCGCGGATCGCCTTTTTCGACAATCGCTCGCGCGCAGCTAGCGCGCCATCACCGACTTGCAGCCAGTGCACATAGCCTTCCATGTCGCCGACCACCACGTAATCGCCTTGCACTTCAGGGGCGGTCAGCCAGCGGTACTTCAGTGCATCGTTCTTCCACATGTCGGCGCCGCCGCTCTTGTCGAACGCCCACACCTGCGAGTCATCGTTGACGCCATAGATGGCGTTGCCGCCGAGTGCCAGCGAATTGAAGGTGGAGAACGGACGCGACCACAGCGGACGACCGCTGGGGCCATCAACAGCAACCAGGTTACCGTGATAAGCCGCGGCGAAAAGTGTGCTCCCTTCGAGCAGGATCGCGCCATCAGCATCGTCGAGGCGGTCGATTTCGGTACGCCCTTCACCACTGGCCAGACGCTGCTCCCAGAGCTTGGCACCGTTGTCCAGCCGCAATGCAACCAATTTGCCGTCGTCGCTACCGAAGAACACCACGCCATTGGCCACCAGCAGCGGACCATTGCCGCGCAGGCTCAACAGCGGGACCGTGCCCTGGTCATAGACCCAGCGGCGTTTGCCAGTCGATCCATCGAGCGCATAAATCCGCCCGTCTCCACCACGCACCACCACGGTATCGCCCACGATAACCGGGGAAGCCAGAACCTCAGTGTCCAGCTCGGCTTCCCAACGCGGGCTGCCGTCCTTGGCATTCACGCCATAGACGTGGCCGTCGAGCGTGCCTACGGCGAGCAGGTCACCGTCTACCGAAGGGCCGCCAGCATAAGTGGCGTCCTTGCGCTTCTTGTCGCCCCAGCCGAACCAGCCGTGAGTGCGCGAGCTCTTGGACCAAAGCGTCTTGCCCGTGGCCGCATCAAATGCAGCCAGCTTGCCATCGGTGCTATCAGCATAAAGCACCCCGCCGACTACGGTCGGACGCAGGCGCGCACCACTTCTACCGGCACCGTCGCCGACGCTTGCGTGCCACAGCCGGGTCACCTGGACGGTGGCCTTGAAGTCCTTCGCCAGAGGCGTCGGTGGCTGGATATTTTCTTTCTTGAACGAGTGACAACCTGCAAGGGTTACCAATGAAGCCAGTGTGATCAGTAGAAATCTTTTCATGCACCCTGCTTCCCGGCCGCAGCCAAATCATCGAGTTTCATCTGCAAGGCGCCGCGTTGCGGCGCTTCCCCGCTCAAATTCGACAAGGCCGTCTGATAGGCCTTGCGCGCTTCGTCTGAACGTCCAAGCTTGACCAGCGCATCACCGCGTAGTTCCTGAGTGAGGCCCTGATAGCTGCCGGTTGGGATGCGATCCAACGTTGCCAGCGCCGCCGTGCCGTCGCCTCGGGCCAACTCGACCTGCGCGATCCGCAGCAAGGTCAGCGACTTCAAGTCAGGCGCAACAGCATGGCTCTCGGCCCAGTCAAGCGACGCCCCGGCTTTGTCCAGCTGCTTGGCCAACACCTGCTGCTTGGCGCGATCACTGACCGCGAACACGGCGTAAGGCGATTCGGCGTAATCCTTCATCAGCGCGTCGGTCAGCTGCGATGCGGTATCCGGCTTGCCGGATAGCTGCGCAATCTGCACCTGCTGATAGAGCTGCGAGGCTTCTGCCTCATGGCGCGCCTGGTGATTGCGCCACTGTTGCCAACCAAAAATGCCGACCAGGCCAATCGCGATACCAACCACGATCGACACCCCGTTTTCGCGCAGCCATTTCTGGACCAATTCGCTTTGTTCGTACTTGTCGTATTCTTCAAATGCCATGCAATCACCATTCAAAAGGCTGCGTGCCCGCAACGCATGCGCGGCCCTGCGCGGTTAACCAAAAGGGAAAGACCAGTCCGCCCGCTCGCTTGCCGAGCAGACTAATGCGCAAGCATAACCGAAATGGACCGCTCGCAGCGGTCCGCAAGGCTGATCAGAGGCTGGTCGCGGAGGCTTGGCCGTCCTGCACCTGCATGCGGAAACGCGCCACATTTGCGTGCCGGAAATCATCCAGGCCGACAGGCTTGCCATCGACGCTGATCTGCGCGCCAGCGGCATTGCCGATCCGCACGTCCAACGGCTGATCGCTGTGATAGACCTTGTGGCTGCCGGCTGGCAAAAGGCCATATTCGAGCCGGTTACCGTCAGCGTCGATCACCTCAACCCAACTACCCGCCGAGAGACTGAGGCTCAGGGTGTGCGCACCCTCACCACTGTCAGCCCCGACGGCAGTGGGCGGAGGTGGTAACGGCGTGGCGTTGGAAAGGTTCGGGAACGGCGCCATCGACGCCATCAGCGGTTGATCTTGCGCGGGCGGCGGGGTCATTGCCGCAGGCGTCGCTGGCAACAGCAAGCCCGCCTGAGCATGCGCCACCGCAGCAGCACTGGCGTTCGGTGCGGGAGCATCCGATTGCGCGACAGGCGCTGTATCCAGAGGCGCGAGGTGAGTGATGTCACGATCCAGGGTGCTACGCACACCGAACCAGATCGTGGGCACCGCGATCACCAAGGTCAGCACGACGTAGGTGGCCGCCGTGGCGTAACGCTCAAACAGGAAACGAGAGTGCGAGATTCCACCGGTGGCAACCAGTGGGGGTTCGATTTGCTGAATGCGATCGAGCTCCATCTCGATCGCGACCTCATGGATGCCGAGATAGCGGGCGTACTTGCCGATGTAGCTGGCTAGATAGACCTTCGAATCGATGCCGTCGTATTGATCACATTCAAGCTGCCGCAATACACGTGCCGGAAGCTTCAGCGTCTGTGCGCAAGTCTCCAGGCCCGCTCCGCTCGCTTCACGCGCCGCATGCAGCCGGGCACCGAAACACACGTCGTGAGACTGTGTGGCGTCTAGATCAATATGAGACAAATGGACTCCAAACAGATCGGATTCACTGGAGCCGTGCTCGGACGCGTGAGGCGAGATGGAAGTCATGGGCTGGCGGCAGATTGGATGGCATGCGCCTGTTCCGAGTCCGGGAACTGGCTGAGCAGTCGTTTGCTGTAAGTGCGGGCACCGTCCGGGTTGCCCATGCTGGATTCAATATCATAACCAAGCTTGAGCGAAGCAGCAGTCGGCTTGCCTTGCGCATCAAATCGCTGCAGAAACGCCCGCGCCTTGAACCCCTGCTTCTGCAAATAAAGCACATTCGCGAGCTGCAAGAGTGCATCAGGATTATTGGGATTTCGAGTGATGGCGTCACGAAAATCCGCTTCCGCCTTGACCATGTTATTTGCCCGCATTTGGCAAACGCCCGCGTTGGTCAGCGCCCAGTCCGGCGTGGCGTAGAACGGATCGGTAATCGCCTTGCGGAAATAGCCTTCGGCTTCGGCAAACTTGTTGATGGAACACAGGTATTGCCCAAGGTTGTTGTTCCACGCCCCCTTGTTGGGCTCAAGTTCAACCGCCTTGCGGTAATTCGCCTCTGCCTCGGCGGAATTGCCAATCCGCTCGTAAATCAACGCAATGACCGTATGCCCAGGCGCGTAATTGGGATCGAATTTCAACGCCAGCTTCAACTTTTCCAGCGCTGTCTGCAGATCACCTTGGGCAAGGTAGTGCTGGCCCAGCTCGGTATGGATACGTGCCGCGTCCTCCGCCTGCTGTGCCTTGCTGGTTTGAGGCAGGTGCTTGCCAAGCGAGTTGCTGTCGGTTTGCGTGGTCACGCAGCCGGCCAGCGGCAGCAGCAAACTGAAGATCAAGGCCCGGTCAAATCGCATGCAATGCTTCCTCGTCCTGGCGCTTGCGTATGTCCGCGCTGCGCCGTGTGCGGTCAGTCACCTGCCCGGCCAACTGGCCACAGGCAGCATCGATATCGTCGCCGCGGGTGCGCCGCAGCATCGTCAATACACCCGCGTTGAGCAACTGGGTCTGGAAATCGCGAATGTCGTTCGCGTCCGAGCGCTGGTAACGGGTACCGGGAAACGGGTTAAACGGAATCAGGTTGACCTTGCAGGTAGGCAGTTTGCGCATCAGCTTGATCAGCTGACGGGCATGCTCTGGCTGGTCATTGATGCCCTTCATCAAGGTGTATTCGAAGGTAATCGAGGTGCGCGGCTTGCGCGCGACCCAGCGCTGACAGGCATCCAGCAAATCGGCGATCGGGTACCGCTTGTTGATCGGCACCAGCTCGGTGCGCAGGTCGTCGTTGGCAGCATGCAACGAAACCGCTAGTGACACGTCGATCGCATCGGACAACTGATCGATCAGCGGCACCATGCCAGCCGTGGACAAGGTCACGCGCTTGGCGGCCAGACCGAAGCCCAGATCGTCACGCATCAGCTTCATCGCACGGACCACGTTGTCGAAATTGGCCAACGGCTCACCCATGCCCATCATCACCACATTGGTGATCCGTCGATTCTGATGGGTGACGTTGCCCAGGTATTTGGCCGCCACCCACACCTGGCCAATGATCTCGGCCGTGGACAGGTTGCGGTTGAAGCCCTGGGCACCGGTCGAGCAAAAGCTGCAGTTCAGCGCGCAACCGATCTGCGAAGAGACGCAGAGCGTGCCGCGTGTGGGCTCGGGAATGTAGACCGTCTCGACCGCATTGCCGCTGTCCATGCCCAGCAGCCACTTGTGCGTGCCGTCGTTGGCCGCCTTGTCCAGCATGGTCTTTGGCGCGCCGATGTAGCAGACCTCGGTGAGCTTGGCGCGCAGCGCCTTGCCCACGTCGGTCATGTTTTCGAAGTTGTCCTGCAGGTCGTGATAGATCCACTTCATCACCTGCTCGGCGCGGTACGGCTTCTCGCCGATCTGCGTGAAGAAGTCACGCAGACCCTGGCGATCGAAGTCGAGCAGATTGACCTTCACGGGCGGATTTGAAACAACCTGATTCACAACTCGTGCCTCACAGCATCATGTCTCAGCGCGCGAGTACTTCCGTCGCGGCGAAGAAATAGGCGATCTCGACCTTCGCGGTCTCGACAGCATCGGAGCCGTGCACCGCGTTGGCGTCGATCGACTCGGCAAAGTCGGCGCGGATGGTACCCGGCGCGGCTTCCTTGGGGTTGGTGGCACCCATCAGGTCACGATGGGCCAGTACGGCGTTTTCACCCTGCAGCGCGGTGATCATCACCGGGCCGGAGATCATGAACTCGACCAGCGCGTTGAAGAACGGGCGCTCGCTATGCACGGCGTAGAAACCCTCGGCCTCCTTGCGCGACAGCTGTTTCAGCTTCGCGGCAACGATCTTGAGACCGGCCTTTTCGAAGCGTGCGTAGATTTCACCGATGACGTTCTTGGCAACGGCGTCGGGCTTGATGATGGAAAGAGTGCGCTCCAGCGCCATACTGATCTGCTCCGGAAAATCAAATTAAGGGAAAGTGAGCTCGCCAACCATGGGTCGACAATAAGACTAAAACTGACAGAGATTGCGGATTTAGCTCACGAAAGTGTGACAGATTCTAGCCGATCCGCAAAGAATCTGCAGTTTGCAACAAACGATCGTTTGACGGGCCATGAGCTGCCCGCGTATGCTCAAACGATCGTTTGAACTGGCCTGCCGGCCGAGGACAGCCACCCTCCCGTGAATAGCCCCGGCTCCACCAAGGACCGCATACTCAGTGCGGCCGAACTGCTGTTTGCCCAGCGCGGGTTCGATGGCGCCTCATTGCGCCAGTTGACCGCCGCCGCCGGGGTGAACCTGGCTGCCGTCAACTACCACTTCGGTTCCAAGGAAAAGCTGGTCGAACAGGTATTCCGCCGGCGCCTGGACGCGCTCAACGCCCACCGACTGGCCGAACTGGCCAAGGTGACCGGCAACCACCAAAGCACACTGGAAGAGGTGTTGTCGGCCTATATCCGGCCCGCTCTGGAGCTCTCCCACGAGGGCAATGGCGCGCTGTTCATGCGCGTGCTGGCGCGCGCCTTCGCCGAGCACGACGACACGCTGCGCCAGTTCCTCTCGGAAAACTACGGCCACGTGATGCGCCAGTTCACCGCCGAGTTCGCCCGGCTGCTGCCGCAATTGAGCAAGGAAGAGCTGTACTGGCGCATCGATCTGGTGACCGGCGCGCTGACCCATGCCATGTCCGGCTTCGGCATCATCCAGCGCAAACGCGACGTCACCGAAGAGGCCCATCGGGAGCAGACCGCGCAGCACCTCATCCGCTTTGCCGTCGCCGGCCTCAGCCACCCCTGAATTCCTGCCACAGGCCGGTCACGGCCATCCCGTCTATTCAACGTTTTCGTCATCGCACCATCGGAGAAGCCAATGACCGCTGCATCGTCAACCCACTCAGCGCTACGCATCCGCAAGGCCGCCGTGCTGGGCGCCGGTGTCATGGGCGCGCAGATCGCCGCGCACCTGACCAACGCCGGCGTCGAGACCGTACTTTTCGACCTGCCCGCCAAGGAAGGCCCGAAGAGCGGCATCGCCATCAAGGCCATCGCCAATCTGGCCAAGCTGTCGCCGGCCCCGCTGGCCGACAGGAACCTCGCGGCCGCGATCATCCCGGCCAACTACGACGAGGACCTTGAGCACCTCAAGGACGTCGACCTGGTGATCGAGGCGATCGCCGAGCGGATGGACTGGAAGCTCGACCTGTACAAGAAGATCGCCCCGTTTGTGTCCGCCACCGCCGTACTGGCCTCGAACACCTCTGGTCTGTCGATCAATGGCCTGGCCGAGGCCCTGCCGGAAGAAATGCGCCACCGCTTCACCGGCGTGCATTTCTTCAACCCGCCGCGCTACATGCACCTGGTCGAGGTGATCCCGACCCGGCTTACCGAGCAGAGCGTGGTCGACGGTCTCGAGACTTTCCTCACCACCACGGTCGGCAAGGGCGTGGTGATCGCCAAGGACACCCCGAACTTCATCGGCAACCGCATCGGCGTGTTCTCGATGCTGGCCGCGATGTATCACACCGACCAGTTCAAGCTCGGTTTCGACACCGTCGACGCGCTTACCGGCCCGGCGCTGGGCCGCCCCAAGAGCGCCACCTACCGCACCGCCGACGTGGTCGGGCTGGACACCATGGCCCACGTCATCAAGACCATGGCCGACACCCTGCCCGACGACCCGTGGCACCAGTACTTCAAGGCGCCGGCATGGCTGAGCGGCCTGATCGAGAAGGGTGCGCTGGGCCAGAAGACCGGCGGCGGCTTCTACAAGAAGGTCGGCAAGGACATCGTGGTGCTGGACGTGAGTAGTACGCGAGTCCCTTCGCAAGAACCCGGCCATCCATGGCCGGACTCCTCGAAAGAGCAGGACTTCCGCCCGTCCGAACAGAAGCCGTCCGACGAGGTTGCCGCGATCCTGGCCATCAGGGACCCGTCCGAGAAGTTCGGCAAGCTGCGTGCATCCAGCGACCCGCAGGCGCAGTTCATCTGGTCCACCTTCCGCGACCTGTTCCATTACACCGCCTATCACCTGGCCGACATTGCCGACACCGCGCGCGACGTCGACTTCGCGATCCGCTGGGGTTACGGCTGGAAGCTTGGTCCGTTCGAGACCTGGCAGGCCGCCGGCTGGCAGCAGGTCGCGGGCTGGATCAACGAGGACATCGCCGGCGGCAAGGCGATGAGCAGCGCCCCGCTGCCCGCGTGGGTCACCGACGGCCGTACCGGCGTGCACGGCAAAGCCGGCTCGTACTCAGCCAGCGCCAACGCTGACAAGCCGCGCTCGCAGCACCCGGTATACGCGCGCCAGCTGTTCCCCGATCCGATCCTCGGCGAGAAGTTCGACCAGGGCACCACGGTGTGGGAAAACGACGGCGTGCGTCTGTGGACGCTGGGCGACGACGGCGTCGGCATCCTCTCGTTCAAGACCAAGATGAACACGGTCAACGACCAGGTGCTCGACGGCGTCCAGCATGCCATCAAGATCGCCGAAGAGAAGCTCAAGGCGGTGGTGATCTGGCAAACCGGCGAACCGTTCTCCGCCGGCGCCGACCTCAAGGGCGCACTCGGCCTGTTGCAGGCCGGCAAGATCGCCGACTTCGAGAAGATGGTGGCGAACTTCCAGGCCACCAGCATGGCGATCAAGCACTCGCTGGTACCGGTGGTCGCCGCCGTACGCGGCATGGCCTTCGGTGGCGGCTGCGAATTCCAGATGCACTCGGCCCGCACCGTGGCCGCGCTGGAAAGCTACATCGGCCTGGTCGAGGCCGGCGTCGGCCTGCTGCCTGCCGGTGGTGGCCTGCATGAACTAGCCGTGCGTGCCGCGAAGGCGAACCCTGCCGACCCGTTCGAGGAACTGAAGAAGGTGTTCGAGACGATTGCCATGGCCAAGGTCACGACCAGCGCGTTCGAGGCAAAGAACCTCGGCCTGCTGCGCGACAGCGACGTGATCGTGTTCAACAGCCACGAGCTGCTGTACATCGCCAAGCAGGTGGCATGCTCGCTGGCCGAAAGTGGCTACCGCCCGCCGATGCCCGGTCGCAACGTGCCGGTCGCCGGCGACGTCGGCACCGCCACCTTCAAGGCCTCGCTGGCCAACCTGCAGGCCGGCTACTTCGCCTCGCCGCATGACATCGCCATCGCCACCCGCATCGCCGACTGCCTCTGCGGCGGTGCCATCGAGCGCGGCTCGATGGTCGACGAGGAATGGCTGCTGGCGCTGGAGCGCAAGCACTTCGTGGCGCTGGCGCAGACCGAGAAGACCCAGGCCCGCATCGCCCACACCATGACCACCGGCAAGCCTTTGAGGAACTAGTGCAGCGCGCATGCGCGCAGGAGTGAGAAACGAGTCCATCAGCTGCTGCTTTTGCTCTGCTCTCACTCCTCTCCACTTTTTTCTTCTTACCTTTTGGAGTTCCCCATGAGCAAGCAAGTGCAAGACGCCTACATCGTCGCCGCCACCCGCACCCCGGTCGGCAAGGCGCCGCGCGGCGTGTTCCGCAATACCCGCCCGGACGACATGCTCGCCCACGTGATCCGCGCCGTGATGGCGCAGTGCCCGGGCATCGACCCGCACCGCATCGGCGACGCCATCATCGGCTGTGCCATGCCCGAGGCCGAGCAAGGCATGAACGTGGCGCGCATCGGCGTGCTGCTGGCCGGCCTGCCCGACACCGTGCCCGGCGTCACCATCAACCGCTTCTGCTCCTCCGGCTTGCAGGCCGTGGCGATGGCCGCCGACCGCATCCGTCTGGGTGAGGACGACCTGATGCTCGCCGGCGGTACCGAGAGCATGAGCATGGTGCCGATGATGGGTCACAAGATCGCGATGAACCCGGCCATCTTCAGCGACGAGAACATCGGCATCGCCTACGGCATGGGCATCACCGCCGAGAACGTGGCCAAGCAGTGGAAAGTCTCGCGCGAACAGCAGGACGCGTTCGCCGTGGAAAGCCATCGCCGCGCCCTGGCTGCCCAGGCCGCCGGCGAGTTCAACGACGAGATCAGCCCGTTCGCACTGGATGACCATTACCCCAACCTCGTCACCCGCCAGATCATCACCGACAGTCGCAGCATCAGCATGGATGAGGGCCCGCGCGCGGGCACCACGCTGGAAGTGCTGGCCAAGCTGAAAACCGTGTTCCGCAACCAGCAGTTCGGCGGCAGCGTCACCGCCGGCAACTCCTCGCAGATGTCCGACGGTGCCGGCGCGGTGATGCTGGCCAGCGAGAAGGCGATCAAGGAATACAACCTCACTCCGCTGGCCCGCTTCGTCGGCTTCTCGGTCGCCGGCGTGAAGCCTGAGGTGATGGGTATCGGCCCGAAGGAGGCGATCCCGAAAGCGCTCAAGCAGTGTGGTCTGAACCCGGATCAGCTGGACTGGATCGAGCTCAACGAAGCCTTCGCCGCGCAGGCACTGGCCGTGATGGGTGACCTCAAGCTCGACCCCGCCAAGGTCAACCCGCTGGGTGGCGCCATCGCCCTCGGTCATCCACTCGGCGCCACCGGCGCGGTGCGTATCGCCACCCTGCTGCACGGCATGCGTCGTCGCAAGCAGAAGTACGGCATGGTGACCATGTGCATCGGCACCGGCATGGGCGCGGCGGGTATCTTCGAAGCACTCTGATCCTCACCGTCATGCCAGCAAAAGCTGGCATCCCGCGACTCTTGCTGGAATCGACAACGGCGCCGTAGTGATACGGCGCCGCTTTTGCTTGCAGCACCATCCTGATGCTTTTGACGTATTACGCAAGACGTAATATTCTCACGCCATGATCAGGAGCTTCCACTGCAAGGATACGCAGGCGCTGTTCGAGGGCGGCGAGCCACGACGCTTCCGTTCCATCAAGGATGCAGCCATCCGCAAGCTCGCCCAACTCGACGCCGCACATACGCTGGAGTTCCTCCGCTCGCCGCCAGGCAACCAGCTGGAAGCGTTGAAGCACGACCGCACCGGCCAGCACAGCATCCGCATCAATCGACAATGGCGCGTGTGTTTCGTCTGGACAGCCGCTGGCCCGGAATACGTTGAAATCGTGGACTACCACTGAGAACCATCATGAATCCACCCGTCAATCGCATGCGCCCCGTCCACCCCGGTGAAATCCTGCGCGAGGACTATCTCGTGCCGCTGGAGATGAGTGCCAACGCACTGGCCATCGCGCTCAGCGTACCGGCCACACGTATCCATGAAATCGTCAACGAGCGGCGCGGCATCAGCGCCGACACCGCCGAGCGCCTGGCCCGCTACTTCGGTGGTGATGCCGTGTCGTGGCTGAATTTGCAGGCGATGCATGACCTCAAGACCTTGCCCACTCGCAAAGAGATCATGCGTCGGGTGGAGCCGCGGGCGGCGTAGGCGGCGGCTCTCAAGTCGGCATCTCCTCGAACCGGGTCGGGTTCATTTCCGTATCGCACGCTGGCGTTCCCAAGCTGAAAGTTCGAAGCGAGGAACGGCGCCGTTTTTCAGAGGGACGGGTAGTTCCAGCCAACTTCAGACGTATCCCATGGTTGACGGCATGTTTCCCAAGGGATACATTCCGCAGATGATCGAAATCCGTCGAACCGAGGCTTTCACATCATGGCTGGACGCCCTGCGCGACGAGCGCGCCAAGGCACGCATCGCCTCGCGCATCCGCATGATGGCGCTCGGGAACTTCGGCGATCACAAGGCGGCTGGCAGCCATGGCGTGCAGAAACTGCGCATCGACTACGGCCCCGGCTATCGCGTCTATTACATCCAACACGGCAAGCTGCTGGTCATCCTGCTTTGCGGCGACGACAAAGGCACACAGCGCAAGGACATCAACGCCGCCCGGAAACTTGCCACCAGCCTGTGAGGTGAAACATGCGCACGAAAACCCAACCCTTTGATCCCGCCGAACACCTGGGCACAGCCGTGGCCCAGGCCGAATACATCTCCACCGCACTCGAAACCGGCGACCCTGCCTTCATCGCCGACAGCCTTGGCGTCGTGGCGCGCGCCCGCGGCATGTCCCAGCTCGCACGAGACACCGGCCTGCGCCGCGAAAGCCTGTACAAGGCGCTGTCCGCCGAAGGCAACCCGGAGTTCGCCACCATCATGAAAGTCGTGCAGGCATTGGGAGTGAAGCTGAGCGCTGAGGCGGCTTAGCGGGTTCCATGAGCCGTTCTGCGGCCAGTATCGGTTGGGGGCAGCCCATCGACTTGACTTCCTCTGTCCTGTTGCGAGGACTACCCGATTCGTCCGGTCCGGTGCGGCCAGCCAGCCGGACGGCCGCCGACACGTTCAAATTGTCCCTGACACCATTTTTCCCTTTTTCCTTGGGTGACTGGCGTGAAAGCCCACGCGCTGTCGCCACCTGCAGGCAATAGATAAAGAAATCGCATGATGAACATCAACGGCATTTCGGGAAATATCTACCCGCTTTCGCCCATCCTGCCGGGCTACAAGAAAATCCGCTTCTACTCACACGAAAACATCGGCTACGGCCCGGTCAACCTGCCCGACCAGGAACTGCACACCACCGCCGTGTGGTGGCAGCTGGAGCAGGCGGTGCTGGACGCCGCGTTCGAGGATCGCCAGCAGGCACTCGATGGTTTTCTCGGTGCCGCCAACGCGCTGCACCTGGTCGCCACCGTGGCGGTGATGGCCGAGGCGCGCGACCTGCAGAAATCCGTCGGCAGCGGCGATGGCGCGTGGTTCGTCAGCGCCGACATCACTGGCCGTGGCCAGCTGCGTGGCACGGACGGCCAACCCGCCGCGCTGGCGCCGGAGGCACCGTTCACACCCACCGTCTATCTGTACGACGCCTTCCCCGGCGGCATCGGCCATAGCGAGCCGCTGTTCCAACGCCGCGAAGACCTGATCGTCCAGTCGGTCAGCCTGATCGAACGCTGCGACTGCCGCGCCGGCTGCCCCGCCTGCATCGGCCCGGTGCTGGCCACCGACGAACGTGCGCTCGAAGCACGCGCGACCGATCTGCTGGGCGACGCAGCGGAGTCCGGCACACCCAAGGCTTTGGCGTTGCGCGTGCTGGCCCTGCTGGTGGCGCTGTGAGTGCGTTGCACGCCCGGTTGCGTCAGTTGCGCTCGCAGGCGGGACACGTTCAGGCACCATCCCTGCCCGCCGCGGTTTCCACCGGGCGCAGCACGGCCATGGCAAACGCCCACACGCCGGCAAACTCGTCATTGTCACCCGAGGTACGCCGCCTGCTGCAACGCCATGCGCAACTCAACCACGGGCCAGCCTGTCTCGCCTCCACCGACCGCGACGTGCCCGGCATCGAACTGTCGCCCGGCCTGCGCTACACCGAGTCGCGCGTCAACTGGCTCGAGCCACCCGACATCATCGACGCCACGTTCGCACGGGTGCAGCCGGTACATCACCAGCACCTGCTGCATTTCGACACCGAAACCACCGGCCTGGCCGGCGGCACCGGCACCCGCGCCTTCATGATCGGCGCCGCCGACTGGATCGACGGCCATTTTCGTATCCGCCAACTCACCATCACCAGCATGGCCGCCGAAACCGCCATGCTGCGCCGCTTCGCCGAATGGATAAGCGACGACACCGTGCTCGTGAGCTACAACGGCAAGTGCTACGACGCGCCGCTGCTCGCCACCCGCTACCGCCTCGCGCGATTGCCGAACCCGCTGGCAGGCCTCGCCCATATCGATCTGCTGCATCCCGTACGTCGCCACTGGAAAGGCCAATGGGAAAACTGCCGCCTGGCCACGGCGGAACGGCAATTGCTGGGCGTGGTGCGCGAGGACGATCTGCCCGGGTCGGAAGCGCCGGCGGCGTGGCTCACCTACCTGCGTGGTGGCTCGGCGAGAAACCTGCGGCGGGTTGCCGCGCACAACGCGCAGGATCTGAAGAGCCTGGCTGGGGTGTTGGTACGTATGGCAGGAATGGCGTCAGTGAATCTGGCCCTCTCTGGTCTACCAACGGCCGTGCTCACTCACGGGCCATAGCCATGGCAGGCCGCAAAAAATCGTGTGCAGGCTCGGCGGCAACCACGCGTTCCAGCGCTGCAAAACAGTCCGCATCGATCGCCGTGCCAACGGCCTCTCGCATGATTTCCAGCGTGCGCTCGATCGGGGTGGCCGCATGGTAGGGACGCTCGGCGGAGATCGCATCGAAGATGTCAGCCACGGTGATGATCCGCGTCTCCTGGCTGATTGCCTCGGCGGCAAGTCCCAGCGGATAACCGGCACCATCCAGCCGTTCATGGTGCGCGGCTGCCACCTGGGCCAATTCACTGAACTGCTGGATGCGGCCAAGGATATGTCCGGTATAGGCAGCATGCCGCTGAACCTGCTGCCATTCGTCCGGCTCCAGACGAGCCGGCTTGTCCAGAATCGCGTTGCTGACGCCGAGCTTGCCCACGTCATGCAGCAGTGCGGCACGCCGAAGCCAGCGCAGTCGCGCGGGGGCATGCCCAGCTCGATCGCGACCTTGACCGCGTAGTGGGCCACCCGCGCGCTGTGGCCAGCCGTGAACGGGCTCTTGGCGTCGACCACCTGGCCGAATGCCTCGGCGATGGCGTCCAGGTATTCCTCATCAACCTCGATCGCGGAACTGGCGGGAGCCAACCGGTTCACGGCGCGCTCAACCTGATCACTGGCCAACATGACCCAGAATGCCGGCTCACGCGCGACCTGCTCGAACGCCTGCACCAGTGCCGGATCAAACCAGCTGCCGGCGCGCAACCGCAACTCGGCAAGCGCGGCCTCGGCGTCACCGGAAAAATGGAAAACATCCACCACTTGCGCCATCAGCGCGATCTGCGAGGCCAGAGGAATCGCCGAGGCGCGAAGATGGTCGGGGCGGCCGCCGCCGTCGAAATGCTCGTCCAGCGAGTGCACCGCTTGCGCCACCGATTCGGGAAAGAGCAGCTGCCGGGCAATGCTCGCACCCCGGTTGCATCGGGTCTGGATCAGCTCCTGCGCCACTTCGTCACCGTTGCGCACGATGTTGAGAATGGCGCCAAGCCGTTGTCTCCAGCCACTATGCTGACCCGTGTGGCTGACCACGAAGCCAAGCATCTGCCGTACCCCGCCGCTGCCGACGCGCTTGAAGTCCCGCTTGAAGGCCAGGTCGTCGGCAAGGTAGAGCTCGCAAATTCGCGCGGCGTTGCTGCTGCAACCCAGATCCTTCAGCAGCAAGGTGTAGTAAAGCGACCACAGTTCGTCTTCGGGCAGACCAAGCTGGTTACCCACGTGCATGCCGATCCAGCAGCAGCGCACGCAGTGGCCTTCCGGCTGGCCCTCGGTAAGGTCAAGGGCGTAGCTCAGCGAACCGATCAGCTCTGCCAGATTGAGTTTCGACATGTCTCGCCCTGCATGCGTGATCCATATCAAAACGGCCGACCGCGTCGGATCTTGAGTCTGAACTCGTCGCGCCGGCAGCGACCGTTGAGCGCAACTCAGCCCAACATCGCATACCGTTCTGCCATCGGTGTGGCCTTTCCCGCCCGCTGGGCATCGCGCCGCCGCATGTACCAGCGGAATGTCAACGACCGAAGATGGTCTTCAGGTGATCGTCCGAAGGCATGCCCGACAGCATGCGCACCTGCCCCGTGCCGTCCTTGTAGACCACCGTGGGCGTGCCATGGACATCAAGCTTCTCCATCAGGGCAATATTGGCGGCTATGCGCTTTGCGGTAGCGGCAGGCACGGTTTTGGCAGGCTTGACGCTGCTGTGGCCAAAGCTGCTCTCATGCTGGCGAAAGGTGGCTTGGGGATCGCCCGAATCGAGTACCGCCGCCGCACGATTGAGGCTCTGCGGTGCAATCACCGCCACCACGATGTTGCGTACCTGCACGTCGCTCCCCACCAACAGGGGCTGGGTCGCCAGCCACAATTTGTGGCAATACGGACATTCGGTATCCGTGAACACATAGACGATCCGCTTGGGCGTGGCCGAGCCTTCGGCAATCCAGGTGGATTTGCCCAGCTCGTTCCAGGTCGCTTCGGTCAATCCGGGCCTGCTGGCGACCTGCAATGGTGATTGCGTCAGATTGTTGCCGTTTTCGTCAAAGACCGAACCAATCACGACATGCTTGCCGTCGGGCAGCAGGTAGATCGGGAGCTTCTCGCCTTGATAGCTGCCGACAAACCCCTTGAAACCCTCGGGTGCCGGCAACGTCGCCGTGATCGCAATGCCTTTGCTGGCAAGCGCGCGGATCGGAGCCGGGTAGTCCTGCGCCTTGGCACAAGCGGTGAGTGAAAAAGCGAACAGCAGCAGCCAACGTTTCAATGCGTGTCTCCGGATTCGGGTGGGCCCGTGGCGATCACGTGACTGAGCGATTCAGCCAGCGTGGCGGCCGAAAGCTCGCCCATGTGGGTATCGCGCAGGTGACCCTGCGCATCGAGGAACAAAGTGGTGGGGTAGGCGCGGGCGTTATAGTGCTGACTCAGCTGCATGCTGTCATCCAGCAGCACATGATCCAGCCTAAGCTTCCGCGCGTCCAGAAACGTGCGCACGACAACGGCCGATTCACCCTGATTGGCAAACACGAAACGTACGCCGGACATGCGCTGCTGCGCCTGCGCCAAGACGGGCAGTTCACGCCGGCAGGGACCGCACCAGGTAGCCCAGAGATTGATCACCAACGGCCGCCCGCGCAAGTCGTGCAGATTGACCAGGTGGCCGTCCAGATCCCGCAGCACCAGCGTGGGCAAAGGTGCCTCCGTGGAAGTCTCGAGTCGCAACGCAACCACGCTTGCAAACCCCCACACCAACACACCCGCACCGACCGACCACGCCAGCGGTGCGCGCAACGGCCCGCGCCGCCACGCGGCCAGACCGGTCGCTACCGCCAGCGCCAACACAGCGGGCAACAGCAGAAAGCCGCCATCGCGAACGTTCACCAGATCCAGCGGATGCGCGAGATAGTCGGGCCACCAGCGCAGCACAAAGCCCGCCCGTGCAACCAGCAGGGTCAGCGCGAGCAGCCACCAGAGCGTGGGCTCCACCGATACCCTGCCCCGTCGCTGGAACCATCCGCCCACCAGAAATGCCGTGATGGCGCCCGCCAGCAGGGCGATCACGCTGGCCGAGAAGGCCAGCGGGCCAAGCGTCACCACGGACAGCGCCTGGCCTGCCATCAGGAACAGATCCGTGCCCACGCGTCCACCTCGGCACGGGCGGGCAGCAACAAGGCAGGGGCCAGGGTGCACGTTCGCCGATCCCGGGTGATCCGCGAGTGCGACTTGCTCGACATGGGAAACTCCGTGGCAGGGGGAAAATATCCCGGCAATCTATACCAGCGACGGTGAACGGGGTGGAGAGGCTCAGGGACGTCGAACTTCGACAGCTGTTGCGCTTCCGAAATCACCAGCCCGGCCGACGGCATCGTCATGCGGCGCATGCCTGGGCAGCTGGATCAACGGCGACAGCGTGTTCATCAGCTCCCGCGGCAAGCGCTGTGGCAGCTCCGCTGCTGGCGCGGCGTTGCCGCGCGACGACCGGCAGATTCGGACGTGCCGGCAGCATGATGGCTGAGGTATTTGCACGGCGACTCGGCAAGAAACCTGCGCCGGTCGCAGGGTGCCATTGCTGGATCTCGAGAGCCTTGCCAGCGTGTCGGTCAGGCAGTACCCGGCACCGCCATGCCGGAGTTGTCTTCCCACCCTACTTCGTACAAAGTGAAGTGCCGGCCCGCCAGGTCACGGAACGTCGGCCATCCGGCGCATCCCGCGCATCTGCTCAAGCGACTCACGCCGCTGCCGGTTCAATCATAAGCGCACGCGCGGCCTGCCCGACGTGCATCCACGGGGATATCCATGAAGACACGCCGCGAATTCCTCACCCAGGCGCCGCTGGGCCTGCTCGGTGCCGTGGTGGCCTCCCGCGTTGCCGCACAAACGGGCGCGCCTCCCGCACCGCCACCTGGATCACCGGGCGCGTTCAACACGGCGCCACCGGTGGGGCCAAAGCTATCGGACGCCACCTTCGCCGAAGCGGAGAAGCTGGAGCAGGTCACGCTGACCGCGGCACAGCGCGCCATGGCGGTGAGCAGTTGGCCTACCTCGATGGCCGGCCTGCTCGAACGCCGCACGGGGCCGAACAAGGTGGCGCTGGCCGACAACCTCGCACCGGCCACCGTGTGGAACCCGATCCTCACCGGGCACACCGCCGGCCCCGCGCGCAACCACTTCGTGCCCGCGTCGCTCGCCGCGACGCCCCTGCCCGCCCGCGACGAGGACATCGCCTTTGCCAGCGTGGCCCAGCTGGGTCAGTGGATCCGCGCGCGCAAGCTCAGTTCGACCCGCCTCACCGGCATCTACATCGAGCGCATCAAGCGGCTCGATCCCATGCTGCGCTGCGTGATCACCCTGTGCGAAGCGCACGCGCTGGCGCAGGCCGACCAGGCCGATCGCGAGATCGCTGCCGGCCGCTACCGCGGCCCCCTGCACGGCATTCCGTGGGGTGCCAAGGATCTGCTCGACACCGCCGACATCGCCACCACCTACGGTGCCGAACCGTTCCGTCACCGCGTGCCCGGCGAAGATGCCGCGGTGGTCAAGCGGCTCAACGCCGCCGGCGCTGTGCTGGTGGCCAAGCTGAGCATGGGCGCGCTGGCGCTCAACGACATCTGGTTCGGCGGCCAGACGATGAATCCGTGGCTGCTGCAGGAGGGCTCATCCGGCTCCAGCGCAGGCCCCGCGGCAGCCACCGCGGCCGGCCTGGTCGGCTTCGCGATCGGCAGCGAAACCCAGGGCAGCATCATCAGCCCGTGCATGCGCTGCGGCACCACCGGCCTGCGTCCAACCTACGGTCGCGTCCCGCGCACGGGCGCCATGACGCTGTGCTGGACGATGGACAAGCTCGGGCCGATCACCCGCTCGGTCGAGGACACCATGCTGGTGTTGCATGCCATCAGCGGACCGGACGCAGGCGACGTGGCCAGCCTGCCCAGCAAACTGGACTACGACGGCAACGCCCCGATCAAGGGGCTCAAGGTCGGCTACTTTCCGGCCTGGATGAAGGGAGGTCCGGCCACCGCACTGGACCGCGCTGCGCTCGACAACCTGCGCAAGCTGGGCCTGGAGCCGACCGAAGTATCGCTGCCGAACTGGCCGTATGACACGCTCAACCTGCTGCTGTTCGCCGAGGCCGCCGCCGCGTTCGAGGAACTCACCCTGTCCGGCCGCGCCGACGAGCTCAGCGTGCAAACCGCCGACGCGTGGCCCAATCTGTTCCGTGAGGCACGATTCCTTTCGGCGGTGGACTTCGTGCAGGCCGACCGCCTGCGCCGCAAGGTGGCGGTGGAGATGGCGCGCGTGATGTCCGAGGTCGACCTGCTGCTGATCCCCTCGCTGCACGACGACATGATGGTGATCTCCAACATGACCGGCCAGCCCTCGCTGACCCTGCGCACCGGCTTCGTCCATGTCTCGCAGGCCCGCAGCGACTGGGCACCCGACCCCTCGCATCCGCGCCCCACCTTCGCCACCCCGCAACGCGTACCTTACGGAGTCACCCTGATCGGCCGCCTGTTCGAGGAAGGCAGCATCGCCCGCGTGGGTCGCGCGCTTGAGCAGTTGGTGAATGTGGCGGGTGAAAGGCCGCCGGGCTTTTGATTCAAGACGTGGCGGGTTCAACGGCCAAATGTATGGGGGAGCTAACGGGGTCTGGTTCGAATCGCACTTACTTAAGCCTCTTTGGATGTCCAAACCGTCGTATTTTGTCGCGAGCGATGGCACGTGGTTGAGTGAGCAACGGCAACGGTAGTCCGGGTTGCGTCCGATCCAACGCCTGGATCTGGCTCTTCTCGTCGACACACAGCACCAGCGCGCGATCGGGCGGCGCCATATACAGGCCCACCACATCGCGCACCTTGTCGACAAAGTACGGATCGGTGGAGAGTTTGAAGGTGGGTTGAAGATGCGGCTTCAATCCAAACGCGCGCCAGATACGCTGCACCGTGGGGGCCGATACCCCCGTGGCGGCGCTCATGCTGCGTACGCTCCAATGGGTGGCATTTTTCGGCTTGGTCTGACGCACCTTGTCCACCACCGCTTGCACCTGATCATCCAGCACCGTGCGTGGTCGACCCGCGCGTGGCGCATCGGTCAGACCCGCGAAACGATACGCGGCGTAGCGGCGGCGCCATTTCGATACCGTTTGGATGCTTGTCTTCAGACGCTGTGCGATATGCGTACCCGATTCGCCCTCGGCGCAACCCAGCACCACGCGGGTACGCAGCTTCTCGTCGGTGGGCGCCTTGCGAACCGCCAGGCGCGCCATCAGCTCGGCACGTTCTTCGTCCGTCAGTGCCAGCCTGGTTGTCGGTCGTCCTGTTCGTGCCATCGAGGTAGTTTCCAGCAGACGGAAACCCAGTGACAGATGGTTCTTTACTTAGTTCAATTTATTTTTGAGACACCACACTACGCACCGTCACCCGTATGACTGCCAAACTTGCCAGGCCTCGCCGCTGCGCCGCCGGAAAGACCCATGGAAAAACTGCCGGCTCACCACGACGCGGGGCGGTTGCCGGGTTCCAGGACGCCAGCAGAGTGGCGTGCGCATGTACGCGTCGACTCGGCGCGGAACCTGCTACAGATAGCACAACACGATGGGCCGGATTTGTCGGGTCTGACGTGGGTGCCGGCGCGGATGGCGCGAGTGAAACTGCCCCCCCGCTACCCAGTTCATCCAGTTACCTGGCCGATGCATCCGGAAAGCGCGTCAGCTGGTCGATTGTCCCGGGCTTTCCGAACAAATAGCCCTGTGCCACATGGCAGCCCTTGTCGCGCAGGAAGTACAGCTGTGCCCATTCCTCGACCCCTTCGGCAACCACCCGCAGCCCGAGTTCCTGTCCGATCTCGATCGTCTTTTCCACCACCACCCTGGCACTTTTGCTCGTGAGCATATCGCGGGTAAAAGAGTGATCGATCTTGATCTCATTGGCGGGTACATGGCGCAACTGATCCATCATGGCGTAGCCGGTACCGAAGTCATCAATGGAGATCTGGAATCCCTTCAGTCGCAGCCGCATCAGGATATCCATCGAGCTGGCCAGATCCCTGATCAGGCGACTTTCGGTGATCTCCAGCACGATCTGTCCCGGGTTGACCGCGTATTCGTCGAGCGTCGAAAGGAACCGCTCGGGCATGGCCAGATCCTGCAGCGATTCAGCCGAGACGTTGATGGCCAGGTGCAATGCTCCCAGCGACGTGTTATCCCGTAATGCCATCAAACCCTTGTGCAGCACCATCCAGGTCAAGTCATCAGCCATGCCCAGCGCTTCGAATTGGCCGACGAATTGGTCGGGGTACGTGACACCGCGGTTCGGTTGTCGCCACCTCACCAGCGCCTCCATTCCGACAAGCTGATGGGTAGCGATGTCGACTTGGGGCTGGTAGGCCAGAAAAAACTGATCCGCCGCCAATGCCTTGACCAGCTCCTCGCGTGTCAGCACCTGTTCAAGCGCGACAGCAGCAGAGCGAGCGGGTGCGACTTGCCGTTCGCGCACAAGCAGGTTTTCCAGGTCCACCAGGCGTATCGGCTTGGCGAGGTGCCCGAGCACATCCAGTCCCTGTTTCCGGGCAAGTTCTTCGGCCATGCCCAACATCTGCTGATCGAATCCGCTGACCAGCACCAGTTGCGCTCGGCAACGGCGTTGACTCAACTCGCGGATCACCTGCACACCATCCATGCCAGGCATGAACAGATCAAGCACGATGTGTGTCACCGCGGCGTTGATCCTGCCCATGAAGTCATCGGCATCCTCCGCAATGATGGTCTGAAAGCCAAGCGACTGGGCGGCCAGTGCCACGTATTCGGCCATGTCCGGCTCGTCATCCAGGATCAGCATGACACGTGCGTGCGCTGTGATATCCGTCATGCGGAGGTGTCTCCCCCCATCTGGCGTTGCACGGCGTCGACCAGGGCCTTGCGCGAGAACGGCTTGTTCAGGACAGGTCCGTCCACAGGAAGTCCCGTGCGCAGGGTCAGGCCACTGGACGGAAACCCGGACATGTAGAGCATCCGGATCGACGGATGCAGGACCCGCACGGCTTTGGCCAGCTCCACGCCGTTCATGTACCCCGGCATGACGATATCGGTAAGCAGCAGATCAATGCGCTTTTCATCACGAGCGATGTCAAGCGCCGATTGTCCATCCGCGGCATCAAGCACCTGGTAGCCCTGTTCTCTGAGAAAGAGTGAGGTAACCTCCAACAGGCCAAGCTCGTCATCGACCACCAGGATCGTGCAATCGCGTGCCGCGGCGGTCATCCGCACGCGCGGCGCCAACTCGCCGCTCTGGTCGGCAATGGCTGCATCGCTCTGGCTATCACTGGCCGTACGTTCATCCACCGGCAGATGGAGATTGATCGTCGTGCCCTTGCCTACCTCGCTGTAGATCGTGGTGTGCCCTTTCGATTGCTTGATGAAGCCGTAGACCATGGCCAGCCCCAGGCCGGTTCCCTTGCCCCGCGGCTTGGTGCTGAAGAAGGGTTCGAAGACGCGGCCAAGGATCTCCTTGTCGATGCCCTGGCCGGTATCGCTGACCGACACCAGCACATAGCTGCCGGCAGGCACCTCGTCGCCGATCACGGCCACATGGTGATCACCCAGCTCGATCAGGCGGCTGCTGAAGGTCAGGGTGCCGCCATACGGCATCGCATCGCGGGCATTGATCGCCAGGTTCAGCAGTGCACTCTCGAAGCCACTGGCATCGATCAGCACCGAAGGCAGGTTGCCCGCCAACTTGTGCACAAGCCGCAAGTCCGGCCCGAGGGTTTGCGGCAACATCGCGAGCAACTCGATCAGCAGTGCATTCACATCGTGCGACTGGGGCTTCAGCGACTGCCGGCGCGAGAACGCCAGCAAGCGCACGTTGAGATCGGCGCCGCGCTCCGCTGCACGTCGCGCGGCATAGACGCGCTTCAGCGCGGCTTCGTTCTCGCCCAGCGCCCGCTCCAGCAGATCCAGATTGCCCAGGATCACGCCCAGCAGATTGTTGAAATCATGTGCCATGCCCCCGGTCAGCTGGCCAATGGCCTCCATTTTCTGGCTGCGCTGGAGCTGGGCCTCGACCTGCTTTCGTTGACTGATGTCGCGGACCATGCAGCCAACGAATCGATGGTTGCTCACCGACGCCAGCCCTACCGACATCTCCAGCGGAAAGGTGTGTCCGTCCTTGCGCAGGCCATCGAGGACTTGCAGCTGACTCACCGCCTCCGTTGTCACTTGATTCGGCTCAAACAGTGCCTGCAACTTCCCCAGAAATCCCTCCCGGACCGGCTCCGCGACCAGCGCGTCGATGGTGACGCTGGCCATCTCGTCTTTCGTGTAACCGAAGAGCCGCAGCGCGCTGGCATTGGCTGACTCGACACACCCCTGCTGATCGAGAAACACGATGCCATCGGGCGCCGCATCGAAAATGGCCGACAGCATCGCCGCATGGTGCTCAGCGTCGCCTTCGGCCTTGATCCTTTCGCTGATATCGGTTTCGATCGCCGCGATATTCAGTTGGCCGGTATCCGGATCGGTCAATGGAAATTTGAAACTGGTGTAGTGGCGATCCCCTGCCGGAAGCCGGAGCTGGTGCATGAATTCCACGGCGGTTGCGCGACGCACGACCTCGTCATCTTCGGCCCGAACAGTCGCAATCTCATCGTCAGCGAGTAAGGAATCGCTCTTGCGGCCAAGCAGATCGCTGGGCTGCAATCCAAAGCGCGCGGCCTGGGCGCGATTGACATAGAGATAGCGTCCAGTCCGGTCCCGGATGAAGATCGCAATCGGGTTGTTGTTCACAAACGCTTCAATCAGCGCGCCGCTTTGGCGCAACTGCCGTTGGTTGCGCTGCAATTTGCGCATGGTCGAAAACAGCTTCGCGCCGAAGAGCGCGCCGGTGAGCAGCAGCGCCAGCAAGGCCAGGTATATGATCATGAAGGGCCGGTCGCGCCCCCCCAGCAGCGAGGGATCGTAGCCACCCTGGCCTGCTGTGATCACGCGCAGCAGACGCCACGGCTGGTCGCTGGGCAGAAAGGCGGTACGGGTAGCGTCGTCGTGCTGACAGCCGGACGTCGTGGCGCACAACATGACCTGGGTCAGCAGCGCGCCATGCCGCATCGCCTGCACCGAGCCATGCCGCCGTGCCCACGCGGCGAGGTCGGGGTCCAGCTTGCCCGGGGCGGCCGTGCCAGTCGCCGATGACGGCGGATGGCCACTGACAAAAAGGATCTGGCCGGCCTGGTTGAGCAGGTACAGCCGCCCGGCCAGCGCAAGATTCAGTTTCCCGAGTTGCTGCCACAGGCGCTGCGCGGAAAAATCCACCGCGATGACCCCATGCACCTGGCCGCTATCGTCAACCAGCGGGGTCACCAGTCGCATTGTCGACGCCGGCAACGTACCGGATAACGGCGCCAGGGGCGAAATCCAGACCTGCCCGGCGCGTCCCGCCAGGGATTCCCGCACGTGGTAAGGCGCAAGCGCCGCGGTCGAATAAGGCAGTGCACGCGTGCTTGCGCCAGTCGGTGACCGATCGAACGCGACCGCCCGATGCTGGTCGGTGTCGATCAGGGTGATTGACTGATAGTCCAACTGCTCGTCCAGAAAGGCGCCAAAGTCATCCTCCACCTCCTGCAGTTGAGCCATGTCCCCGGCCGCCAGCCCGCGGACATTTCGCTTGCGCGAGAGGTAAAGCAGGCCATGGGCCTGAGTGGCGATCATCCTGTCGATGACCAGGCCCTGCATCTGCACCACGGTTGCTTGCTGCTGTTGCAAGGCATCGCGTGCCTGCCGCGCATCGCTTTGCACGACCCACACGACCGCCATCGTGGTGGCGATCGCCAGCCCGAGCATCAGACTTGCAAACAGGATGACCTTTTTAAAGGTGGAAAGATGCACCGATGGACTCATCGTGGTTGCAGCCTGCTTCAGATGTCGAACGGCATATTGGGAGCTTCCTTTGGCCAAACAGTTCACCGCGTCAGCAGCTCAACGTCAAAGCCTGAGCGCACCCGCTGCCCGGAGAACTTGGCGCGCCGCGGCCTGCGGGGTGATAGCGCACCGATGGTATCGATACCAGATTTGCATGTGAAGCGCATTATCATTGGATGAAACTTAGCCGTTGCTTAGCTTGGTGGCCACATGCAAGTACCCAGGTGCCTTTGCGCGCGCCCCAGACGCAAGATCGCAAGAACTTGCCGAGGGAGGCCGGGGTTTAGCGCAACACCAGTACAGCGAAGTCAGCCCGTCGTGTTCTGTCGCGGCGGCCAAGGCGCGGCGCGCCAGCAGGCGGCGTAGTAGTCCTTGAGCTGCCCGAACACGGTGTGCAGCGGCATGCTGAAGCCGTCGCGGAAGGCGCCGCTGCGGCCACTGACCCAGGCACCGAAGGACCAGCTGGAAACCAGGTCCACCAGTTCGGCGGATGGGTAGGAGCGGCGGATCATCAGTGCGTTGTCGGCCACGCCCGCGCCATCGCGCGGCTGATTCAATACCTGTTTGTCATTGAGCTGAAAGTAGGAGCGCGTGCCGCGTGCCACGACCTGACGGGCGCGCTGCAAACCCACTTCGTCGTAGGCGGTCACGATGGTCTGGCCGGGCTGGCACTGGATGGTGAGCCGGTGGCTGCCCTTGCGCACGACCTGTCGCAATTCCAGCGTGGGTGCCGGCGTGGACAGGTCGACGGTCGCCGTGAGCGGGAGCCGACCGTTGTTGGCCAGGCCGGCGGACAGCATCGGGTCCGCCGTCATCCACACCAGGCCGCCGCTGGACGAGGTGACGGCGCGTCCGAACGCGGCGAGATCGATGCCCATGTCCTTCAGGTACCTGGCCAGTTCAGGCTGCACCTTGCTTGCGGCTGTCGGGAGCGAAGTAAGCCCGATGCGATCCCTGCCGCTGGGTGTCCAGCGATACAGGCCACCAAGATAGGCATAGACGCAGGCATCGACGCATACGGCCGTCTTGGCTGCCACGCTGGCGCGCCGGGACTTTCGCGGCGTACCCAGATGCGTGGCCATGCCGTTTGCTCGAAATATTCGACCCAGCGCCATGCCGGCCTGGGGGTCACCGCTGGCCGCGTTGAGATAGATATCCGAGCCGGCGGGAATGCGCCCGGAGCGCATCAAGGCCTCGAAGCGCTGCGGCGCATCGGCATCGATCTGGCCGTGCAGATACACCTGCGGGTAGCGCGTCACCGCGAGGGTCAGTCGGTCCCGGATGACAACGATCTTCAGTTGCCCCGGCGTGTCCCGTGCAACGCGGCCCAGCACCGACGTGCTGACGCCGAGGGTCAGCAATACACACCACAGCGCATGCCGGCAGGCGCCTCGAAGGGTGGCCAAACGTTGATTCGCGTTACCTGGCTGCACTCGCACTCCAACCTGCAAATGGGTCAGTTTGTTGTTTGTTGGATGTCCCCCGAGTGAACGCCCACGCCGGCCAGACATGGCGATTGCAACGGCGACGTCGCGCCGGCAAGCACGTATCCGAAGTGGATCAGGTTCATTTGCCTCGGCGGCTTCGATACTTGCGGGACGCGTTGACTCCGGCCCGCGGATACATGGCAGCGGCGTTCACCCCGCGCTGCATCGTCATCTCTCCCCCAACCTCGGCCGAGCGATAGTGCAGCAGAAACATGACCGTACCCGCGGTTACCCAGGACCACGCGAAAACCGTCGCCGCTGTCCCCCCCCCGCAGCCATTGCCCCTATCCTGCACCAACCGTGTCTTGTCGCACGGAACAGCACACGAGGACGATGGCATGCGGCGTTGGAATGGTTGGGGCGAGGAGTCCACTTCGGCGGCGCTGCCGGAACAGGGCGCAGCGTTTCTGGCGGCGCGGATCGGTGCCGGCAGGCCGCTGCCGGATGCCAGCCTGGACAGCGTGCTGGCGCGGGTGCCAGCGTCGCGGCTGGCGGCCCATCCGCTACTGGTGACTGCCGCCGACGACCGGCTGCGGCATGCCCGCGGGCAGAGCCTGCCGGACTGGCTGGCGATGCGTTCGGGTGACTTCGGCGTGTTTCCCGATGCGGTGGCCTATCCGGAAACCGCCGCGCAAATCCGTGAATTGCTCGCCTTGGCGTCGGTGCAGGACATCAGCCTGATCGTCTATGGCGGCGGCACCTCGGTAGCCGGGCACATCACGCCGCAGGCTGGCGACCGACCGGTGCTGACGGTGTCGCTGGCACGCATGAATCGGTTGCTCGAGCTCGATGAGTCGAGCCAGATCGCCACCTTCGGCCCTGGCGCCAATGGCCCGCAGGTCGAAAGCGAACTGCGCGCGCGCGGCTTTACTCTCGGCCATTTTCCGCAGTCGTGGGAACTGTCCACGCTAGGCGGCTGGGTAGCCAGCCGCTCCAGCGGCCAGCAATCGCTGCGCTATGGCCGCATCGAACAAATGTTCGCCGGCGGCACCCTGGAGACCTTTGCCGGGCCGCTGCAGATACCGACCTTTCCGGCGTCATCGGCAGGGCCGGATCTGCGCGAGATGGTGCTGGGTTCGGAAGGACGATTCGGCATCATCTCCGAGGTCAAGGTGCGGGTGAGCCGGCTGCCCGCGCAGGAGCATTTTCACGCGGTGTTTCTGCCGTCGTGGCCGCAGGCGCTTGAGGCCGTGCGCGAACTGGCGCAGGCGCGGGTGCCGCTGTCGATGTTGCGTCTGTCCAGCGCGATCGAGACCGAGACCCAGCTCGCCCTGGCCGGTCACCCGCGGCAGATCGCGTGGCTGGAAAAATATCTGGGCTGGCGCGGTGCCGCCCACGGCAAGTGCATGTTGACGTTCGGTATTACCGGAAATCACCGGCAGAACGCTGCCTCGCTCAAACAGGCGAAAAAGCTGCTGCGACATTTCAGCGGCGTGTTCACTGGCACCTTGCTCGGCAAGAAATGGGCGCAGAACCGCTTTCGGTTTCCCTATCTGCGCGAGAACCTGTGGCAAGCCGGTTACGCGGTGGACACGCTGGAGACAGCGACCGACTGGAGCAATGTCGACAACCTGCTCAACCGCGTCGAGGCGAGCCTGCGTGGCGGCCTGACCGGCGAGCCGATACACGTGTTTACCCACCTGTCGCATGCCTACGGCGAAGGGTCGAGCCTCTACACCACTTACGTGTTTCGCGCGGCTGGCAGTTACGCCACAACGCTGGCGCGCTGGCAAACCCTGAAGCAGGCGGCGAGCCGGACTATCGTCGAGCATGGCGGCACGATCAGTCATCAGCACGGCGTCGGTCGCGACCATGCGCCGTATTTGCCGGTGGAGAAAGGCGAGCTGGGGATCGCCGCTTTGCAGGCACTGGCCATCCATTTCGACCCCGAGCGCCGGCTGAATCCCGGCGTGCTGGTGCAGCCGTGACGATGATGGCCTGGAATGCCGTCTGGCGCGAACAGGCCCTGCCCGGCCTGGCTGCCATCGAGTGGGATCTGATCGTGGTGGGCGGCGGCATCAGCGGTGCAGGCATCCTGCGCGAGGCGGCACGGCGCGGCTGGAAATGTCTGTTGATCGAGCAACGCGACTTTGCCTGGGGCACCTCCAGCCGCTCGTCGAAGATGGTGCACGGCGGGCTGCGCTATATCGCCAAGGGCCAGTTCAAGCTGACCCGTGAATCGGTGCACGAACGCCAGCGCCTGCTCGCTGAGGCGCCCGGACTGGTCGACCCGCTGAGTTATATCTTTCCGCATTATCGCGGCGCCTTTCCCGGGCCCAGGGTGATGGGTGCCCTGCTGACGCTGTACGACTGGCTGGCCGGCAAGCGCAACCACCAATACGTTGCGCGGCCACAGTTGGACTATCTGGCGCCGGGCCTGAAAGAACAGGATCTGCTCGGCGGATCGCTGTTCGGCGATGCGGTGACCGATGACGCGCGGCTGGTGCTGCGAGTACTGGGCGAGGCGCGGGCCGCCGGTGGCGAAGCGCTGAACGGTCTGCGTGTGGTCGAGCTGTGTCGCGACGGCGATCGAGTGGTCGGGCTGCGGGCTGAAGATAGCGAGGGCGGCCAGCGTCTGCGCTTCACCAGCCGGGTAGTCGCCCTCGCCACCGGCGCCTGGTCCGACCGGTTGCGCAAGGTCAGCGGCCCCGAGCACATTCGGCCACTGCGCGGCAGTCACCTGTTGTTGCCAGGCTGGCGGTTGCCGCTGGCGCATGCCTTCAGCTTCCTGCACGCCGAAGATGGTCGGCCGATTTTCGTATTTCCGTGGGAAGGCGCCACGGTGATCGGCACGACCGACCTGGATCATCGCCAGGACATCGACCTGGAACCGCACATCAGCGCGGTCGAAGTCGACTACCTGCTCGCCGCCTGTGCCCAGCAATTTCCGGCGGCGCAGATCGCGGCGGCCGATGTGCTGTCGAGCTGGGCCGGGGTGCGCCCGGTGGTCAGCAGCGGCGCCAAAACCCGCCCTTCGGATGAAACCCGCGAACATGCGCTGTGGATCGAACCGGGCTGCGTCACCCTGGCCGGCGGCAAACTGACCACCTTTCGGCTGCTGGCGCTGGATGTGCTGCGCGCCTGCGCGCCGCTGCTCGGCAAGGCCTTCGCCGATGATCACGGCGCCACGTTCGCACCGCTGCCGCCGCTGCCCCTGCCAGCGCGGCTGACGCCGCACCAGCAGCAACGACTGCGCGGACGTTACGGGCGCGAATTGCCGGCACTGGCCGCGCTGCTGACGCAAATCGGCTGTGAAAAGGTGGGCGCCAGCGAGACGCTGTGGGCCGAACTGGCGCTGGCCGCCGAACAGGAACTGGTATTGCACCTGGACGACCTGTTGTTGCGACGGACCCGGCTGGGGCTGCTGATGGCCGGCGGCGCCGCGGCCGAGCTGCCGCGCATTCGGCAGCTGTGCCAGCCGCGGCTGGGCTGGAGCGATGCGCGCTGGCAGCACGAAGAGAGCCGCTATCTCGTGCTATGGCAGCGCGGCTACAGCCTGCCCGCCCCGGATACCGCATGAACCGATCGTGTCAGCCACGACGAGACGACGTTGCCAGCACGAAAAACTTCCGGAAAAGGATGGGCACGTGAGCGAAGAAAGTTACCTGCTGACCATCGACAACGGCACCCAGAGCGTGCGCGCGCTGCTGTTCGACCTCCACGGCAACCTGCTGGGCAAGGGCAAGGTGGACCTGCAGGCCTATGTGTCACCGCAGCCTGGCTGGGCCGAACAGGACCCGGAGTATTACTGGCAGAACCTGGCCGAAGCCTGTCGGCGCCTGTGGGCACAGGTGTCGATCGACAAGCGCCTGATCAAGGGCGTGGCGCTGACCACCCAGCGCGGCACCGTGATCAACGTCGACACCGAGGGTCGGCCGCTGCGCCCGGCCATCATCTGGCTGGATCAACGTCTGGCCGAGGTCAGGGGCCGGATCAAGGGACCGTGGGGCTGGCTGTTCAAGCTGGCCGGCGCCACCGCGACGGTGGATTATTTTCGCGCCCAGGCCGAGGTCAACTGGATCGCCCAACGGCAGCCCGAGATCTGGGGACGCACCCACAAGCTGTTGTTGCTGTCGGGTTTCCTGACCCATCGGCTGACCGGCCAGTTCGTCGATTCGGTGGCCTGCTGTGTGGCCTACCTGCCGTTCGACTACAAGCGCCTGCGCTGGGCCGCGCCGCACGACTGGAAATGGCAGGCGATGCCGGTGCGGCGTGAGCAGTTGCCCGATTTGCGCAAGCCGGGCGAACTGCTCGGGCACATCACCACCGAGGCCAGCCGGCTGACCGGCATACCCGAAGGCCTGCCGCTGATCGCCGCTGGCGCCGACAAGGCCTGCGAGGTACTCGGCGCCGGCGGCGTGGAGCCGAGCACGGCGTGTCTGTCCTACGGCACCACCGCAACCATCAACACCACCGGCCGCCGCTATCGGGAAACCGTTCCGCTGCTGCCGCCCTACCCTGCGGCGATCCCCGACCACTACAACAGCGAGGTGATGATCTACCGCGGCTTCTGGATGGTCAGCTGGTTCAAGCAGGAGTTCGGCCTCAGCGAAATGCAGCGCGCGATTGAGCTAGGCGTCGAGCCGGAAGCACTGTTCGATGAACTGGTCGACAGCGTGCCGGTCGGCTCGATGGGCCTGATGCTGCAACCGTACTGGTCGCCGGGGATCCGCGAGCCGGGACTGGAAGCGAAGGGGGCGATCATCGGCTTCGGCGATGTGCACACCCGTGCCCATATCTACCGGGCGATTATCGAAGGCCTCGCGTATGCCTTGCGCGAGGGCAAGGAGCGCATCGAAAAACGCTCGGGCATCCACATCCACCGTCTGCGCGTCTCCGGGGGAGGCTCGCAAAGCGATGCCGCGATGCAGCTGACCGCGGATATTTTCGGCCTGCCGGCCGAACGCCCGCACACCTTCGAGACGTCCGGCCTGGGCGCGGCGATCGACTGCGCGGTGGGGCTGGGGCTGCATGCGGATTTCCCCACCGCGATCACCGCGATGACCCGCGTCGGCGACGTGTTCACGCCCCGCACCGAGGCGCAACGCACCTACGAGCGCCTCTATCGCGAAGTCTACCTGCGCATGTACCGGCAGTTGCGGCCGCTGTACCGAAGCATTCGCGAGATCACCGGTTATCCGGCGCACGGCAGGCACGAATCCGCCGGCCGAGACGGAGCTGGCTGACCCCGGACACCCGCTCCGTCCTCGTTGCTTCAGGAGGCGTCAGTGCTTGGCCGGCCGATGCTTGCCACTGCTGCTGTCGCGCGAATGCGACGAGGCGCCGCTGATCAGATGGTGCTGGTGGATGTCCGACGAAAGTTCAACCACCGGAGTGAAGCCACCGAAGATCAGCCGCTTGCCGTCGAACGGCATCGGATGGGCTTCCATGTTCATGCGTGGGTCGTTCATGACCTTGGGCATGCCGACGTCGCGGGTCGCCTTGTCGGGCCATTCGATCCACGAGAACACCACCGTCTCGTCGTCCTTGGCCTGCACCGCGCGGCGGAAGTCGGTGAGCTTGCCAGTGGGCACGTCGTCGCCCCAGCATTCGAGTACACGAGTGGCACCGTGCTCGACGAATACGCCATCGCTGTCATTGGCCTGGGCGATGAATTTCTTCTTGTTGGCGGTGGGCACGGCCAGTACGAAACCATCGATATAAGACATTTCGCTCTCCTGTCATCGCCCCGCAGCCGGGGCTGGGCAGAGAAGTGTGCGCGCGGGCTGGTTATCGGCGAGTCACGGGATGGTTAAGCCCTCAGCCCCACAGCATGTCGCTTGACTTTGCTGCAGCGCCGCATCAGTTTGAACCGACGTTGGGGGAGCATGCGCATGGGGTCAGGTACGGCGATATTTGACGAAATGGGTTGGCCGGACCAGGTCCGTACACCGTACGCCCTGATCGACGCGTGGCTGAAATCGGTGCCGCCGGACCAACTGGCATTGAAGCGCCGCGAGGCCGAAGTGTTGTTCCGGCGCATCGGCATCACCTTTGCCGTCTACACCGAGGGTGGCGATGCCGAGCGGTTGATTCCCTTCGACCTGATTCCGCGGGTGCTGGCCCAGGCCGAATGGCAGCGACTGCGCGCCGGCCTGGAGCAGCGAGCCCGCGCGCTGAACGCGTTTCTGCACGACGTTTACCACGCTCGCGAGATCATCCGCGCAGGCTGCATTCCCGAACAACTGATCCTGCACAACAGCGAGTTCCGACCCGAGATGGTTGGCCTCGATCTGCCGGGACAGATGTACGCGCACATCGCCGGCATCGACATGGTGCGCACCGGCCCCGACGACTACTACGTGCTGGAGGACAACTGCCGCACACCTTCGGGCGTGTCCTACATGCTCGAAAACCGCGAGGTGATGCTGCGCCTGTTCCCTGACCTGTTCCGCCACAACCGGGTGGCGCCGGTGGCGCATTATCCGGACGAACTGCTGGCCACCTTGCGTTCGCTGGCCCCCCCGAACTGCGCGGGGGAGCCGATCATCGTGCTGCTCACCCCGGGCATCCACAACAGTGCCTACTACGAGCATGCGTTCCTGGCCGACGAGATGGGCATCGATCTGGTCGAAGGCGCCGACCTGCTGGTCAGCAAGGATGTCTGCTACCAGCGCACCACCGCCGGGCTGGAACGGGTAGACGTGATCTACCGGCGCATCGATGACGATTATCTCGATCCGCTGGTGTTCAAGCCCGATTCGATGCTCGGCGTGGCGGGCCTGCATTTCGCCAATCGCGCGGGCAATCTCACCCTCACCAACGCCGTAGGTGCCGGTATCGCCGACGACAAGGCGGTGTACATCCATGTGCCGGAGATGGTGCGTTTCTATCTCGGCGAGGAGCCGCTGCTGAAGAACGTGCCCACCCACGATTGCAGCAAGCCGGACGAGCTGCGCTACGTGCTTGAGCACCTCGACGAACTGGTGGTCAAGGCGGTGCATGGTTCCGGCGGTTACGGCATGCTGGTCGGCCCGCACGCCAGCAAGGCCGAGCTGGAGAATTTCGGCAAGTTGCTGAAGACACGGCCGAACGACTACATCGCGCAGCCCACGCTGGCCCTGTCCACCGTGCCGACCTTTGTCGACTCAGGCATTGCGCCACGACACGTCGACCTGCGCCCGTTCGTGCTCTGCGGCGCCGACCGCATCCGCGTGGTTCCCGGCGGGTTGACCCGGGTGGCGCTGAAGGAAGGCTCACTGGTGGTGAACTCGTCGCAAGGCGGCGGCACCAAGGACACCTGGATACTGGAAAGCTGATGCTCGCTCGCACTGCTGACAACCTGTTCTGGCTGGCACGCTACATGGAACGCGCCGACTACCTCGCCCGCCTGCTGCAAGTGGCCGGCCACATGAGCGCGGTGCGGGTGGAAACCAGCGGCAACAGCGAATGGGAGTCGGCGATCATCGCCGCAGGCTGTCGCGAGACCTATTTCGCCAAGCACGCCAAGGCCAACGAAGCGAGCGTGATCGAGTTCCTCGCCTTCGACCACGACAACACGTCCTCCATCGCCAGTTGCATCGAGACCGCGCGTCGCAATGCACGCGCCGTGCGCACCGCGCTCACCGCCGACATGTGGGAGGCGGTCAACGCCAGCTGGCAGGAGTTGTCGGTATTCCGCTCACAGCCGATGAACGACGATCGGCTGACTGAATTCCTGGATTGGGTGAAAGCCCGCGTGGGTCTGTTCCATGGCGTGTGCTCGAACGACATGCTGCGTCGCGACGGCTTCCATTTCACCCGCGTGGGCCAGTTCCTGGAGCGGGCCGACAACACCGCGCGCCTGCTCGACGTGAAGTACCACGTGCGACTGGCGCAGGTCTCCGATGTCGGCGGCGTCATCGACTACTACCAGTGGCTGGCGATCCTGCGCGTGGTCGGTGCCCGGCGTGCCTACCGCGTGCTGTTCAAGGGCGTGGTCGAACCAGCACGGGTCGCCGAATTGCTGATCACCAACAGCGTGTTTCCCCGTTCGCTGGCATTCTGCTATGAGCAGATCACCTCGCACCTGGATGCGATCCAGAGCCAGGACCCACAGCTCGCCGCCGAAGCCAAGCGCCAGGCCCACTCGCTGTATGCCGACCTGCAATACGCCACGGTGGACAAGATCATCGAAAGCGGCCTGCATGAATACCTGACCAAGGTGATCGATCGCACCGCCGAACTGGGTGCGCAGATCGCCAGAGGCCATCTGTTCTAGCCGGGCGACGTGCGGCAAGCCCCTCCCGCCGCTCGGCGTCCGTCAGCGCTGCGTTGTAAAAACCGCCACTGAAGGCTCATCGCCATGCAACTGCACATTGTCCACGACACCACCTACCGCTACGACCAGGCCGCCAGCCTGATCATCCAGGCACTGCGCATGTGGCCAGCCCCGTGCAGCGCGCAGCAGATCAAGGACTGGTGTGTGCGGGTCGACGGCAAGGTACTGCAATCGACCTGCACCGATGGCTTCGGCAACCCGGTTGCCACCCATGCCATCGACCGCAACGTGACCAGCGTGAAACTGTCGCTGCGCGGCGAGGTGGAGACCCACGACGTGCATGGGGTGTTTGGCCATGACCAGGCGCGCCTGCCGCCCATGTTCTACCTCTGCCCCACCCCGCTGACCGCCAGCTCGGCAGGCATCGAGGAGCTGGCGCGAACGGCGGTGGGCGAAGGCAGCGAGCTGGAGCGGATGCATCGGCTGACCTATGCCGTGCGCGACCATGTGGACTATCTGCCCGACGAAACCGATGCCGAGACCACCGCGGCCGATGCCTTCGCCGCAGGCGCGGGCGTTTGCCAGGACCACGCCCATGTGCTGATCAGCGCCGCCCGCTCGCTGGGCATTCCAGCGCGTTACGTCAGCGGCTATCTCTGCCCGATCGGCAACACGGCGGCCGCCAGCCACGCCTGGGCCGAGATCCATATCAGCGAGCTGGGCTGGGTGGGGTTCGACGCGGCCAATCGCCAATCCCCTGACCAGCGCTACGTGCGCATCGCCTGCGGTCGCGATTATCGCGATGCGGCGCCGGTGCGCGGCGTGCGCCTGGGCGGTATCGCCGAAACGCTTGAAGTGGCGGTTTCGATCGTCGAGGGCAGGCAACAGGCACAATAGGCACCTGACCGCCCGTGCCGCAACCGCCACAAGCGACCGCGCTGCACACGAAAGCCAAGGAGTCTCGCGTGACCTATTGTGTGGGCCTGTTCCTCGATGAGGGCCTGGTGATGCTGGCCGATACCCGCACCAATGCGGGCCTGGACAACATTTCCTGCTTCGCCAAGCTGCAGCACTTCCATGTCCCGGGCGAGCGCATGATCGCCACCATGACCGCCGGCAACCTGGCGGTGTCGCAGGCCGTGATCAACCTGATCCAGGAAGGCCTGCCGCATCCGGAAACCGGCCAGCGGGAAACCATCGACAGCGTGCCGAGCATGTTCGCTGCCGCGGCCTTGATCGGCCAAGCCGTGCGCCACGTGCATCAGGTGCATGGCAAGGCGATGCAGGAACAGGACGTGCCCTTCGACGTGTCGATCCTGCTCGGCGGGCAGGTGGCCAACCGCACCATGCGTCTGTTCCAGATCTATGCGGCCGGCAATTTCATCGAGGCCACCAACGACACGCCGTTCCTGCAGGTGGGCGAGCACAAATACGGCAAGCCGATTCTCGATCGCGCGGTGACCCCCGCCACGCCGCTCACCGAAGGCGTGAAGCTGGCATTGATCTCGATGGATTCCACGCTGCGCTCCAACCTCAGCGTCGGCATGCCACTGGATCTGCTGGTCTACCGCAACAACACTATCGACGGGGTGGAAACGCACCGCATCGGCGAAGGTGATCCGTACTTCCACATGATCCGCGAGCGCTGGTCGGCCGCGCTGTCGCAGGCACATCGGCAGATTCCCGCGCCGGACTGGCTGGACGGCGCGGCGACGCTGGGGTCGGCGCAGGACTTCGGATCGTCGAATCCTGCCAGCTGATCCCCTAGCTCGCGGCGGGTTGAACATGCACGCGCCGCGCCCCTGATCAAGGCAACACGGCAGCGTAGTAGTCGCCGTGGCGACTCAACTGCACGGATAAGCCGAAGGTCTCCGACAACGCGGTGTCCGTGAGCGTATCGGCCTTGCGGCCCTGGCTCACCACCCGTCCATTGCGCAGCAGCACCACGTTGTCGATCTCCGGCAGGATCTCCTCGACGTGATGGGTGACCAGCAGCAAGGTCGTGCCGCACTGCGCCAGCTCGCGCAGACTTTCGAGAAAATGGCGGCGGCTGGCAAGGTCCAGTCCGCTGCAGGGCTCGTCCAGCAACAGCGCACGCGGCCGATGTACCAGCGCCCGCGCAATCATCACGCGCCGCGCCTCGCCGGTGGAAAGCGTTGCCATGGCTCGCCCGGTGAGGTGCCCCGCGCCGACCTGGGCCAAGGCTTCGTGTGCGCTTGCGCGCATCGATCCGGTGACCCGATGCTGGCTCGCGAGGCCACGCGCTGCGAAGAAGGCCGACACCACCGCATCGAGAACTTCCACCGGTGTATCGCTGGTGTAGTCGAGCTGCACGCTGGGCGACACGATGCCGATCAGGCGGCGCAGCTCCAGCACCGCCCAACGCTCCTGGCCGAAGATGCGCACGCCGGCGCCGCCCTGCCCCTGCGCCAGCGGATAAAGCTGGCGTGCAACCAGCTTGACCAGACTCGACTTGCCCGAGCCATTGGGCCCGAGGATGGCGGTGTGCTGGTGCGCCGCAATGCGCAAGCTGAGCCGATCCAGCACCAGTCGCTCGCCCTGCATGACGCTGGCCTGGTCGATCTCCAGCAAGGCGCTATCAGCAACAGGGAAATCGGATGCGTGGTCTGTGGTCATGCCTTTGGCCTTTCGCTTCGGCGTCCGCCGAAACGCGCCATTGTCCACGGCATCAGCAGTGCGCGCCATCGCCCATGACGCGCCCGCGCGAGTCCGCTCAAGACGCGTGGTTCACCCGCCGTCGGGCACAACAGGCGCGCGCGGGCTCAGCTGATCGAGCCGCGCATGGAAGTCCGAATGCCCGGCCTGCGCCAGCGCGAATTCCGGGGTTGCTGGTGCCGGCAGCCGTGCCAGCAGACGCGTTGCCTGTGGGACGTTCGCCGCCGTGATATCCACGCAGTGCAGCACACCGTCGCTGCCACGGGACTTGAAAGCGAGCGCCTTGCCCGCACGGGTCACGTCGAACACGTCTACCAGCGCCACGATGAAAACCTGCTTGCTCGACAGCCAGCTGATTCGCCCACGGCGGCCATCGAACTCCAGGCGTGAGCCGTCGATCGTGATGCAGCCTTTTCCCTGCAGGCAGGAGGGGTCATCCTTGCCCATTCTCCTGCCTCGAACCAGACCAAACTGCACATCAAACGTCTCGGCAGGGTGGGCGTCCGTCGATGATGCTCGGGCTGTCTCGGACGCACGGGCTTGCTCGCGCCAGGGCGCGTTGTACTGATCTTCCATGGATTTCCCCTGACAACGCTGTGATGGCAGTGCCAGTCGATGCCAACGACAAGGCAAGTCAATCACAACATGCCGGGCAGCAGCCATACTGCCCTTGGGTTGGCCAGGTGTTCGAAGCCTCAGGCTTCCCGGCGTTGCGGCAAGCTGTTCTCAGCGCCGTCGTCAGGCGACTTCTGGCCTGCCGCGTCCATCACGTAACGGTATTGGCCTGGCGGCAGATACAACGGCAGCATGACGACGGCCTCCAGTTCCAGCCCGCGACTGAACAGGCTGGCCAGCCGCACCACCACATGCACGAAGCGGCGGCGCCGATCACTGTCCCAGGGTGAGCCGAGGTAATCGCTGAGTATCGCCTCGATCATCAGCGTCGAATGCATCAACTCGGCATACGCCGACTCGAATTGCTGGGTGGCCGCACGATCGCGCTGCAACGCCCAGCGCAGATACGGACACAGCAGGACACTGCGGGTCAAGCCGATCTGGCGGAAGGTGGTCGCAAAATGGCGCATGCACTTGACGGCCACGTCCACGTTGGTGTCGCGACAGGCATCCAGCATGGCGCGCATCTGTACTTTGGCCAGGATGTGGCGGCTCTGGATTTCACCGACCAGGGACATCCGGTAGCGGACGGTGATGCCCACCTCACCCTGCGAACTTTTCAACACTGACGGTCCGGATTTTCTCGAATCGCGCGCAAACAACCCGGTCAGAAATCGCTGTCTGATCATCTTCTTTCCTGCCGATGCCTGCTGTACTCGCGCGCCAGCAAATGTTCGCAGCGTGCGATTCCCCTCCGACCAGACGACGCACCCCTCGATGCACCGCCCCTTCATTTGAGCATAGCGCAAATGCAGTGGCGCGCTGGAGGTGGCAAGGGCACATGACCTTGTGCCCTTGCCGTCGCTGGCGTGGAAGCGAATAATCCGCGCGCTGCATCGCGCACCCCCGCGCCTCGCAACCCGAGCCGATCCTTGTCCCGACCTGCATGGTGGTGCGGGTAGGCCGTTCGCTCCAGGAAACCTCTCGTGACCTTGTTGACTGGGGACCAGACTGGCGCATCGGCTACCCCCACGCCGGCGCAGGTCTTTCCCGACTACCGCGTGACTTCGCTGATCGTTGCCTGCGCCATTTTCATGGAGCAGCTGGACGCGACCGTGCTGGCCACCGCCCTGCCCACCATGGCGCGTGACTTCCAGGTCAGCGCACCGTCGATGAGCATCGCGATGACGGTCTATTTGCTGGCGCTGGCGATCCTCATACCGGCCAGTGGTGCAGTGGCCGAGCGCTTCGGCATCAAGCGCGTGTTCAACACCTCGATCGCTGTGTTCGTGCTCGGCTCGATCGCCTGCTCGTTCGCCGGCAGCCTGCCGATGATGGTGGCCGCTCGCCTCTTGCAGGGCGCGGGCGGCGCGATGATGGCCCCGATCGGGCGGCTGATCGTGCTGCGCACGGTGGAGCGCCGGCATCTGGTGTCGGCGATGTCGTGGACGCTGATCCCCGCCTTCATCGGCCCGCTGATGGGGCCACCGCTGGGCGGCTTCATCGTTACCTACCTGGACTGGCACTGGATCTTCTACATCAACGTGCCGATTGGCGCGCTCGGCTACGGGCTGGTACGCCGCTACATCCTGGAGATTCCGGCCAGCGCGCTACCGCTGCGCTTTGACCTGGCCGGCTTCGTGCTGTGCGGGGTCAGCCTGGGCAGCCTGCTGTTCGGTTTCGAGATGATCGGCCAGAGTGGCGACCTTGCCCTGGCACTGAGCCTGATTGCCGCCGGCAGCAGCGCGGGACTGGGTTACCTGTGGCATGCAAAGCATCGCCGCGACCCGCTGCTGGATCTGTCCCTGCTGAAGATCGACTCATTCCGGCTGTCAGTGATCGCGGGCTCGCTGATGCGAATCACCCAGGGCGCCCAGCCGTTCCTGCTGCCGCTGATGTTCCAGATCGGCTTCGGGCTGAGCGCGGTGCGCAGCGGTGAACTGATCCTGGCCACCACGCTTGGTGCGATCGTGATGCGCAGCCTGACACCGGGCCTGCTGCGCCGGGTCGGTTTTCGCCGCGGCATGCTGGTCAACGGCGTACTTTCCAGCCTTGGCTATGCGGTATGCGCGCTGTTCCGTCCGGACTGGCCCTTCGCGCTGATGTTCGGGCTGCTGTTCTGTTGTGGCGCCTTCATGTCGTTCCAGTTCGCCGCCTACAACACCGTCGCCTACGAGGCGGTACCGACCGAACGCGTGAGCGCCGCGAGCAGCATGTACACCACCTTGCAGCAACTGATGCTGTCGGCCGGTATATGCAGCGGCGCGCTGGTGCTGAAGCTGAGCATGGGAGCGGGCGGGAACGCCGAACCGACGCTGCCGGATTTCTCGATCGCCTTCGTCGTGGTGAGCCTGATCTCGCTCAGCTCGCTCCGCTGGCACCTGCGCTTTGCAGCGGATGCGGGGCATGAGTTGAGCGGACATTCTCGCCGCCGGGGATAGCCGCCATGCCGAAGACAGCGTTGCCTGCATCAGATCCCTTGACGTCGCCTGCCCGCGCCCCGAAGATCCTATGATGCGCAGCAGCATTCCCCGTACGATCCCGATCAAACTGGCGCTGGAAGGCGGTGGCGCGCATGGTGCGTTTACCTGGGGCGTGCTTGATCGACTGATGGAGCTTCCCGGCCTGCAGATCGAGTCGATCAGCGCCACCAGCAGTGGCGCGATGAATGCCGCGGCATTGGCCCAGGGCTGGCAACAGAACGGCGCGGCCGGTGCACGCGAGTCCCTCGATGCTTTCTGGCTGAATCTCTCCAGGCAAAATGCCATGGCCGATTGGTGGTTGGCAGCGGCGGGCATGTTTGACCCGGGGCTGTGGCGGAAGACGCCGAGCGCACCCATGCAGTCGAATCCGCTACGCCGGCTGGTCGAAGAGTCGTTCGAGATCGAGCTGCTGCGCCACGGGCCGATCAAACTGCACCTGGCTGCCACGCGGGTGCGCGACGGCGCACTCACGCTATTCGACAACACGCAGCTTAGTCACGACGCCTTGCTGGCTTCAGCCTGCCTGCCGCAATGGTTCACCGCGGTGGTTATCGACGGTGAGGCATACTGGGACGGTGGCTTCGCCGGCAATCCTGTACTGGAGCCTTTGCTTGGCAGCGGTGCCGATGACTTGTTGTGCGTGCTGCTGCAACCGCTGGAGCGAACCGACCTGCCGAGCACGGCACGCGACATCGCCGAACTGGCCGCACAGATGTCTTTTTCCAGCGCATTCAAACGCGAGCTGCGCGATCTCGCGCGAACCCGCCAGCGCATCGGCCCACACCTGGTAATCAGTGCCGAGGTAAAACGGTTGAAGCGACTGCGACTGCATATGGTCACGCCGAATGAAGCATTGACCCTGCGTGAAGGCCATTCCGCCGTGGACACCCGCCTGCCCCAGTTGCAGGCGCTGCGCGAACTGGGTCGAGAGGCCGCCGAAGCCTGGTGCGCGCGTCATCAGGACGACCTTGGCCAGCGCGAGAGCTTTGCCCTGTCGAGCTGGCTGAACTGCGTATCCTGAGGCTCCGCCACCTCGGCGACATTGACACGACGGACGACGTGCTGATCAGCCTTCGGTAGTGAATTCCTCGTAGGCGCGCACGGCGTCCGCTGCGTACATCAGCGACGGGCCGCCGCCCATGTACACCGCTACGGCGAGCGTTTCCTCCAACTGCGCCCGGCTGGCGCCCAGGCGAACCAGCGCCTTGACGTGAAAGCCAATGCAGCCATCGCATTGCTTGGCGACACCAATCGCCAGCGCCATCAATTCCTTGTCGATGGCCGACAACACGCCCGGCTGCAATGCCGCCTTGGCCATCACGGAAAATCCGCTCATGGTGTCGGGCTGGGCGGCACGAAAGCTGCTGATCGCCTGATTGAGGTCCTGGGTGATCTGCTTGTACGACTTGCTCGGCATGGTGCGTTCCTCAAGTGGATGGGGGCATGCCTTCAATCTATGCCCGGCGGCAACGATTGCCAGCGGGTGCGACCGCATGTCACGCCAGCCACTCGATGCTTCGGAAACCCCTGTCAGCTTGTCGCGGTCCGGAAAGCGGGAGCGTCGACGACGTCACACACGTCACCGCCTGATCAACGCAAACGAGTAAAAAGAGACTTCCTCCCCTTTCGGCCTCGAGGGCCATGATGGTGTTGCGAAACAACCGTCAGCAGAAGAGGAAGTCTCCATGAGCACTATAACCATCGGCGTGGATTTGGCGAAGAGCATGTTTTCGGCGTGTGAGATGGGCGGCATGGGCCATGTGCTGCGGCGGCAGG
>Ga0307375_10000468_pt1 | contig 50369 bp, 94 predicted proteins | sample TR1MG_FD_202531 | JGI IMG/M metagenome (GOLD analysis project Ga0307375, IMG submission 202531) | Soil microbial communities from Risofladan, Vaasa, Finland - TR-1 | ecosystem: Environmental > Terrestrial > Soil > Coastal area > Acid sulfate soil | place: Finland: Risofladan, Vaasa | collected...
AAAAATGCCAAGGAACAAAATAAAATGTCAGAATTTAATGTTATTACCTGTTATATTATGAAAAGACTTGATGTATGGATAGGTGATTATAATGCCTAACATTAATGTAACTAAATTTTAAATTTGGTATAAACTTAACAAAAGACCACAAAGACAATGTTTTATACATGTTGATATGTGGCGTTAATTATTATGAGATTTCACGTAAATAAATGGAACAAACGAGAGAAGGATTATACTATGTTAATTCTCACAGAGGAAGATATTGAGAACGAAAGTAATAAACATGTTGGTGCTGGTTATGAAATATTAATTCTACCATCTAAGTATAAGGAAGTTCATTCTCAATATCTGGATATGGTTAGAATGTTGGCAACTGTTAGATGTGGTGAGGTAATCTACGTTTAATGCCACATAACGTTGAGTAGATGAAATGTGGCTAACATTAATGTAACTAATTTTTAAATTTAACGTATAATCAAATGGAAACAACTATTAAACAATTTTTATGTGATGTTTGTGGAAAAATAAAAATTGGAAATAAACATAAAATGTATGATGAAAATTGGAATTTAATATCTGGCTGTTACGAATGTGATGATTGTTTTAAAAATAGATTAAACACACAGATTAGTGATGATGACGGTTTAGAATATAAGTAATAACCGATTTGAAACGATAAATTTGAAATTAAAAATAAATGTTAAACAGAAGTAGTAACTTAAATAAACAACATAACTCGGTTATTACTTATACACTTTGTTAGACACAGTTTATTATGGCATATAGAATTTACACTGAACGAAATTTGGCGGACACGACCAGAGACCCAGATGAAATGGTATTTGAAGAATTGGGGTATAGGTTTGATTTAGATGAAGCAAAGTCAGTTGCGACTAACTATATCAAAACAAAGTTCTTCCATAAAGATACTGAACTTAGAGAACGAAAGGATGGTACATATACTGCAACTGATTTTGCGAGTTATGGTGTAACAGTTATAATAGAACCGATTACCATTTCATAAATTGTGCATAACGGTTGGCGATATGGTTATGTGTGCCTACTATATCGCTGTCAATTTACTACAAACTTTCAAAGGCACATTAATTATATCGCTTGTTAGCGGTTGTTTTTGAGTAAATTATGGATATAAGAATAGTTGATAGAAAATATTTAATCGGTGGCAAATGGCTACGATTTCAGAAAATGAACGGAGTAAAGTTAGTTGGTTGGAAAATCGCAATAGGTCGTTACGAAATACGGTTCTATTTAAAATAACCGCTAACGGCTACGTGTATGGCACGTTGCTAACACAAAATTAAATTAGAATTACAAACTTAAAATAAATTAAAATGGAAAATACGAAGAATGAAAAGCAATGTGCTATACACGATGTTAGCAACAGTTATTGCGTAAGAAGACATATGTTTTTTGCTGTAACAAATCCAATTATGTGTGAAAATTTAACCAAAGATGAAGCAGAAGCATTATGCGAAAAACTGAATTATGAGGAATTGGATAATACATATGTTCACTATGAGGTGCATAATTGTTACTAACGGTTGAGGCTAAGAGCAGTTGCCTTAAATACTGCTCAAAATTTGCACTATGCTTGATGGCAATTGCTTTTAGCCTTTGTTAGTGGCTGGTGCGGTAAATTAAACTAAAATGAAAATAGAACTTAAAGATTTAGAAGTGGGTAACAAAGTGTGGTGTGGTGGTGATAGCGGATTTTGCCACGATGACATAGAGCAAGTTGATAAAATTGATTGGAAATTCGATGAAGATACTGGTGAAAAATACAAGGTAATTATTTTGAGTGGTGGTCGAAAATTTGATAGCAGAGATGGAAATCCAATGACACCACCAACGGCATACTATCTTATGGCAACGGAACAATAGCACTTGCCACTAACGTATGGTTGTATGAAACGTAGCCTTGCACGACACTTAACATTAAACACTAACCTTAATTGGCTATGTTTTATACAACGTGTTAGGTGCTGTACGGTAAATAACCGATAAACTTAATTAAAAGAACAAAACTATGAGTAAGCAGAAAACTAAAAAAGAAGCACGGAAGAAGCAATTGAATATACACGCTGTTATATGCAGTACTTTGAACGATTTTAGAAACAACGGTGCTGCTTGGCAAAGTCAAATAATGGCTGACCGATTATTGATAAAATTAAAAGAATTACTACCTAAAGATGACTGGTGGAAATTAAAAGTAGCACACAGCCATTATTTGACTGGTGAAGGTGCTGAGGAACTATATGATGTATGTAAGGAGCTTAGTGAAAAGTATTGCATATAACGGTTGCAAATATAAGCAGTTATTAACCAAAGTTAATTAGAAGAACAAAAATTAATATTAACCAACAACATTTATTTGAAAGTAATGAAATAATTGCTTATATTTGTTGTTATAAACAGTATTTTTATGAATGAACTTGGAGAGTATTTAAAAGTAATAAATGATAATATATTTATTGTTATTGTGCTAATATCAGTTATTATTGTTGGTGTTATGATAACAATAAATATTGGTAAATGGTTAATTAAGATGTTTAAAAAATATTGTTTATAACGGTTGGGTGTATGAGAAGGTTTGCTTAGATGGACTTTCAATTTACCACAACTGCCGATAGCAAACTTTCTTATACACCTTGTTATGCTCTCGTGCCGACTTATTAAGAACAAAACTTAATTTGAAACACGAAAGAAAAACAAAAAGAATTTTAGGGTGGATTTTTTAAAATTGAATATTTATATATAAATATAAAACTATGAGTGAAGATATACGCAAAATGATTGATAAGGTAAAAAACTTTAAGCAATTTGTGAATGAACAAGTTGAAACTTTGGAAGATAGATTGAAAACTAAATTACTTTCAATTGGTGGAAATGATGTTAAATTAGGATTAGATACCGAAGAAGAACAAAGTAGAATGCTTAATGATGGTAGAATATATAGTGAAAAAGTAAATTTTGTTAGTGGAATACCAAACCAATGCCACAGAAATGTATCTGATAAATATCAGAAATCTGCTAAACATGGATTTAAAATTGTAAGTGGGTATGCGTTAAATAATGGTGGTTGGTTACAACATTCATGGGGATTTAATAAAAATGGTATTATTGAAACAACTAAAATAAAATTTGATGCTTATTATGGATATGAATTAACACCAGAAGAAAGTGATGAATTTTGTTTTTCAAATTATTAAAGTGCGTTGGGAAAATTCTTTTTGTTTTCATCACGAAACTCAAATTGAAATACTGAACTAAGGCATGGAGCATAACGTTTCGCAGGTATAACCAGTAAAGGATTAAAAACAATAAATTTTAAAATATGAAAAAGTTAATAGAAAAGATTAAGGCTAAATTCAGCAGAAACCCTTTATTGGTTATACCTGCTGTTAGCGGTAGTTGTGAACAGCCACAATCTAAAGGAGATTTAGTTCCGCTTATTTGGATGATTGAAGAATTACGAAGAAGAGAAGGTGGTTGCACAATGAATGAACTTATTGCAGAGGCAAAGCGGAACTTTGAAGGTATTGAACAGATTAAACACCGTACAATCAATTACCGCTAACGCCATAGCAGCTTTGCGTTCGTGCTGCATTTAAAAAACGAACGCTTCACTTAAAAACAAATTTTGATATGAAAACGAAACTTGACAACACCACTAAACCGCAGCATGACGCAAAACTGCCTGTTATAAGCCGTGCTTCTAAGATTAAGAAAGCAAGGGATATAGCTGGTAAAATATTCGTGTTGTATGATGAAAAGGACAAGACAGGTGATTGGGAGCTGAACAAGGCCACAGATGCTATTTACGCTTACATAAAGGAATTGGAGCAGTCATAGCATGGCTTATAACTCGTTTATATATACACTTTTACTTAGGAACAATTATCTTAATATCAGTATATTATACCATAAAAAATCAACTATGGAAAAGCAATTTGTTAATCATGAAATAGCATTAAAATTTAAAGAATTAGATTTTAATGAACCGTGTTTGGGTGCATATATGGGGAATAAATTAGTGATTTTAGGTGATAGTCCACTAGAATTATCTATAAAGGCACGTGAAATTAATAACTATATTAAAGCACCACTTTGGCAGCAAGCAATTCAATGGTTTATTGATAAACATAATATCTGGATTGGAGTAGACACTTCATTAATCCGTTTTTATAATGATAGTCATGAATTATTACCTCGTAAGTTTCAATTTGTTATTGAAGATTTAAATGATAATGATTCTAACTATTTATATCATTCAGCAGATGAAGATATGTTTTTTGATAATCCTATAGAAGCAAATACTCAAGCAATTTTAAAAATGATTAAGATAATTAGCAATAAGCAAAAAATTTTGTAACAAAATCAAATTTCTTTCGTAGAGGATAAAAACAATTTGTTGAAACAGTTATAAGTATATTATATAAATAACTTGCAGGTTTCAATATTTCTCAATACATTTACAAACACAAAAATTAAATATATGAAATTTTTACTTGGAATTAGAAACAACGTTAAAAGATTATGGTATTCAGTCATATACATGATTGTAAACTTCATAGTCATTTTTGGATTAGTATGTCCATATCTTATTAGCTATGATGACGATGCAATGGTATTCATAGGTGTATTCGTATTTATTGCGGATATTTCGCATCTAATGTTCTTTTTTGTTAAACTAATTAAATCCTTTAACTTAAATAAAAATGAAAATGAGAAAAATTCTTAAATTGATGTTGGTAATGATGACAACCACTTTAATGCTATCAAGTTGTTCGAAAGTTCCAGCAGGTTATGTTGGTGTTAAAGTTTACCTTTATGGTGGCAATAAGGGTGTTGACCAAGAAGTTCTGGGTGTTGGTCGATACTGGATTGGTATGAACAAGGAATTGTATATCTATCCCACCTTTATGATGGTTTATCCATTTACTCAGGATAAGACCGAAGGCAGTCCAAATGATGAGAGCATTAGATTTCAATCATTAGAAGGTATTAGTTGTAATGTTGATGTTGCAGTAATGTGTCATGCAAATCCAGCAAAGGTAGCAACACTATTTCAAAAGTATCGAGAATCAATGCCTGACATTATTAAGAATTTTATACGACAGGACATCAGTAATTACTTTGTTGAAAATAGTAGCAAATTAAGCATTTCTGATCTCTATAGTTCTAAAAAAATTGAACTGATTAGAGGCGTGAAAAATGAACTACGCACAAAGTTAGATACATTTGGTTTAATAATTGACGATATTGCATATAAGTCAGATATTAGATTTCCAAAGGAAGTGTCTGCAGCAATTATTGCTAAAATACAAGCAACCCAAATTGCAATTCAAAAACAGAATGAGTTGGTTCAAGCACAGGCTGATGCTAATAAAGCAGTTGCACAAGCAGAGGGACAAGCAAAATCAATTCTTGAGGTAGCCACTGCGCAAGCACAGGCAAATAGATTGCTGAATGCTAGTATTACTTCAACTCTGGTTAACTATAAAGCAATTGAAAAGTGGAATGGACAACTACCTACCTACACTGGTGGTGGAGCAATACCTTTTCTAAATCTTAAACAATAGTATTAAACTGTTGTAGCAATAAAAAAGGAACCATTTAGGTTCCTTTTTTTATTTGTAATATATGTGAATTTAAAATCCCTTTGGTTCGTCAAAGATAACATTCCAGTCGTTTAGTGATTGCCAACCGCTATTTTTTGTTAATATTTCTAATTTTGTGGATGGAATTGCATCGAAAGTAATATACTCATCACCTTTATTATTTTTTATCCTTGGTGAGAGCATAAATTCATCATCTAACTTAGTTCGTAAAACAACCATATTGGTATTACCACCTTTTGCATTGGCATAATAATTGGCGTAATTTAAATCGTTTGTAAATGAAATGGATGGATATGCTTCGCCAGTTCTATTAGGCTTCATATACCCATCCTTTTGTATGTTTAATGCCTGTCCTTTGCCTGTTCCATGATAAATATATTTATCATGCTGATTGTTTTCATTTAAAAATTCGATGATTATATTTGAAATGAATTTTCTATTATATTTCATATTACGCATTTGTGTATAAATAGTGTTTTTTATCACAAAATTCGATGATTATATTTGAAATGAATTTTCTATTATATTTCATATTACGCATTTGTGTATAAATAGTGTTTTTTATCACAAAAACGGACTATTTATTGTATCCTCCATATCTTCATCAGCAAGTTCTTTTAGTCTATCTGCAATCATATATAAACCTTCGGGTCCATATTTATCTAACAGTGCATTAAAATTGATTTCCCTATCCATATCTTCCAATATTTCACGTAACCCATCTTCATTCACGGACTGCTTTAGCATATTTTTAATATCTTCCATATCTTGGGGTTTATTTTTGGATTCTATTTCTCCTAAAACTAAATCTGTAATATCTTCATCATAAAGATAGGTGTCAGTACCATCCCAAATTGACCACGAATACTTATATCCAAGTAAATCGAAGCATTCTGCTCCATCATAAGTATTTTGACATAAATATACCGTTCAAAAAAATCTAAGAAAAATTATGTATCTTAGTTTTTTCTTCTTGTTTCAACCAACCACTACTTTTTAGTACCTCATTACTGAGTTTGTCATCCATAGTTGGGTTGTCCACAAGCGTAAATTCGGGATAACGTGTCCCTATTTGTTCGTTATATATTCTAACTCCCTCTCTTTCAATATTGATTGCTGCGTTCATATCACGGTCAATAACATTTCCACATTCTTCACAGACAAATTCTCTATCTTTTAATGTTAAATTGTTATTTTTCCATCCACATTCACAACAAGTTTTTGATGATGGAAACCACCTACTAACAAATATTAATTCTCTTCCATACCACTTTGATTTATATTCCAATTGTCGCCTCATTTCGTATAAACCAAGTTCTTGAATAGACTTAGCTAATTTATGGTTTTTCATCATCCCACTAACATTCAAATCTTCCAATACTATAATTTGATTTTCGTTAATTATATTGATTGTAATGTTATGAAGGAAATCTTGTTTTTGATTTTTAATACTTTCGTGTAACTTAGCGAGTTTTAATCTTACTTTATTACGATTGTTACTACCTTTTATTTTTTTGGATAGTTGTTTCTGTACCTTTTTTAACTTCTTTTCGTTAGTTTTAATCCATCTTGGATTATCAATGGTTTTACCGTCAGAAAACGTTAATAGTGTTTTAATACCTAAATCAATACCTACCGATTTATTTGTTGGTTTAACTGTTCTTAACAAATCACCATCAATTAATAATGTCGCAAAGTATTTGTTTGATTTTGTCTTAGTAATTGTAACAGATTTAATACCTTGTTTGTTTTTATATAGATATTGTTTATCTCTGTCAGAACATTCAAATTTTAATCCTTTAATTGTTTTAGTTAGATTCAGTCTTGAAGTTTCTTCATCAAATGTTTTAGATGCAACAGCTTCTTGTGGAAATCTAACTTTTTGTTCATCGTGCTTAGATTTAAACTTAGGGAAACCTTTATGTTGTTTAAAGAAATTCTTGTAAGCTACTTCTAAGTTGATTATGGACTGTTTCAGAACTTTAGTGTTATGTTCTCTCAACCAATCATATTCAGTCCTTAAATCACCGTGGAAATAATGACCTAAATCAGATAAGGAAGTGTTTTTCTTATCTGCTTCGTAATTAAGTTTTTTGTAAGCAAGACATTGATTATAGACAAAACGATAAGACCCAAGCAAACTATTGATATTGTTTGTCTGTTCATTGTTTAAATATAGTCTTACTTTTATCGATTTTAACATTTAATTATTGGTTACTTTTTCGTTATTTTTATCTTCTTTTTTCTTTCTTCTACGTTCAGCACTTCGTTTTCCATAAACCTTTCCACTAAAACTCGCCATTAATGAAATAATATCAGTAACCAAATCTTCTTGTTCACCAACATCATTATTTTCAATATGTATTATTTCAACACCATAACTTTTAAACATTTTTTCAATAAAGTTATATTGAAATCTTGTTAATCTATCCTTGTGCTCAATAATGATTTTACTTACCTTCTTTTCAATAACTAAGTTAGTTAACCTAATAAAACCATTTCTCGTATCAGATAAACCTGAACCCACATCTTTAATTATAAAACCAACATTTAGTTTTTTCTTGGCACAGTATTCACTCAAACGTTGTGATTGTCTATCCAAATCACCTTTTTGTTTTTGTTCGTGTGAACTTACACGAGAGTATGTTACAACTAAATCAGACGTTTCTACAATACTTCTACCAATTCCAATATATTCGTCCAACAGTTCTTGTTGATAACGTCTATGACCACCTGTTGTGGTCAACGGAACTAATTTATTAGATTTATTCCATTTTCGTAAAGTATCGGCACTTACATTAAGATATTCTGCTGCCTGTTTTGTTGTTAATAACTTACTCATTCTTACTTTCAATTTTTTTCATATGGGATAGAATCAATGTCTTAGATTCATCTAATATACTTTGAAACTCTTCAACAGTTATATCTTCATCCAATTCAAAAACATTTGGATATGTATCGCCATTTTCAAGTTCATATTCGGTTTTAGTAACACGAACCACTTTCATATTTTTATCTTCCATTATTTTTATTAGTTTGTTCTTCATATAAATAGTTTCTTTTTCGTAAAAAGTTTAATTATTTGTATATATATTATTATTTTTTCATAGTTTTTCTTAATTTCTATTGAACTGTTGGTTAACCCGTGAATCTTCTATCTGAACCTTACCTTCAACTACCTGTCCCCGCATCTTACAGGTGAACTGCTGTCCTGCTTTGTAGTCTTTAAATTCCATAGTAGTTATTTATTAGTTGTTTTCATTTTTTATATATTAAAGTCTATCAACTTGAACCTCGGTATTTTCAAACCCAAGTCCATTATCTTCATCTCGATACTCCTTAAGAAATTTATCAAAACATTTAGATTCCATTTTGCTTAATTAACATACTCAATCTCTTCAAATCATCAACTATGATGTTTAATAATTCAAGTTCATTTTTTTTAATTAGTTTTGATTTGCCCAATTTTACTAGATTGCCAATTCGTCCATTAATTGACGCATATACTTGTTTTCTATAATCAAAATATGTTTTATGCATAGTAAATTAGTTTTGTTTATGCTCATTGTAATAACAATAATTACATAATTCATCCATCATTTGTTCATGTTTATGGCACTTTTTACAAAGTAAAACGATTGTTTTACTTTGATTAGAGTCAATATTTGAATTATTTTCTGTTGGCAATGTTGGTATTAAAAATATATTACCGAAGTATAGGGGATTTATTTTCTTCTTCAAATAGTACTCATTTTTCAAATATTTTGGTTTAATAATGAAGTGCTTTATCTTCAATAAAAAATTTTTCCATCTATTTGCATACCATACTGTTTCATCATTAATTGATGACTTTGTTGATTTAAGTACATATGGCACATATACATATCCTTTATTGATGAATGAATTATCGTTAACTATCGATATGTTATATTCTTCGTCTTGTGATTTCATATTATTATTTCTATTTTCATGTTAAGAAACTATATCAATCTCAGAAAGATTATGATATGACTTTTGAAATCCATTTGTAAATTTTATGTCAATTGTTGTCCAATCTCTTGATGGTGGCCACCAATCATTTTCTCTCGTTGCTGGTGCTAAATCTTCGCTGTGGTGAGTTTCTTCGGCAGTTTCAATTTCTAGTTGAACGACAACCTTTGCATCAGTCATAACATTAACCAATTTTCCCTTTAATAAATCTCCAATTTTCATTTTATATCTAAAATTAATATTTATTCAGGTTTTTTAACTTTTCTCATTGTTTCCGTATCGTAATACCAAATACCCATACTTCCTTTTTCAGGTATTGGAGTTTTCCAACGATCAATTTTTTCAAGAAACAGACCATATCTTTTTGTATTGCATTCAATCAATGCCATTTGCGCTGCATTGGAAGTCAATTCTCTAAAATCACTTACAAAAACACTTCCCAATATATATCCATTAACTATTTCAGTGGGTTTATATTGGAGTTGTTCTTTAGTAAGATAAGAATTATTAAATGCTTCCTTATCCGTCATACGTCCTGCATGAATCAATATTGTTTGACCATCGAGGCATGCAAATCTATCATGAGTTCTGGTTTCAATTGTTTTCCATTCTCTCATAATCCATGTTGCCCACGGCTGATATAATGTAATTACTGGATAAATCATAATTTATTAATTAATACTATTCTGATTTTACTTGATTCATTTCATTCTCCAATTTCAATACTCTTTTTTCCAATTCCTTTTCTTTGCCCATCCACTGAAAAGCAATATCATAGTATGTATCTACAGTCCATTCTCGATTAGGATACTTCCATTCAGAATGTTTTTGCAACCGATTAACTAAAGAATATAGACTATTAGTTGTAATTGTTTTAGTAAAATTCTTCATTGGTTTAATTATTATTATTATGATATAGTATTGTTGTTATGATTTTATTAATTTCTTCTAATGTGTGTTTGCCTTCAGTTTGGCTAACACCACTAGAAGAATATAAATCATACCATCCATACTTGGATATTCTAATAGTCCATCCTTTTAGACCACCACTTTTAATTCTTTTATATATTTTCATAGTAATTCTAGCATTACATCCATTCCATCATTTTATATTACGCGTTTATTAGATTTCATAGTAATTACCACCATAATCCCATAAATATTTTCGTAAATTTCTTAAGTCCTTGCTTAATTTGTTTTTCTTCCGCATCATCATAAATTGCAATTCCATTATTTCTTGCAATTAATTTCATTGCAGTTAAAAACTGTGTAATTTCCTCAGTTTCCTTTGTATTATTAACATAATTTTCAGATACTTCCAAATATCTTTCAAGTCTTGGAATAATAAATTTGGCAATGGTATCTCTTAGACTCCAAGTTTCGCTATCATCGAATCCTCGGCTCAACCGTTGTTGCTTAAATTCTACTTCTCTCTCATCATTGTCATCTGTTAACGAAAAGCAAATATTGGGTATTCCCATATATTTAATATCATTTTTTTCCATAGTAATACTATTTTAAATAGGTGCAACCACATCGATTATAATATCATAATCCACATTAAATTTCTCTTTAGTAACAGTCTTTACTTCATTACCAATAATAAGAACATTGCCATTATTTAATGCGGTATAATTTTCAGGAAAGAGAATTAAATATCCTTGATCTTCACAACCTTTATATGCAACAACACCCCTAAAAAATCTACTATGTTCATCTCGTGGTGTTAGTTCTGTCTCAAATTCCTCATACGTGAGGAATTCAACATTTTCTCGTTTTATTGCTTGTCCCATATAGTTTAATTATTTTTATTATCTAATTGTTTTGTTTTAATACGTCTTCTGAATTTAGTCCATAGAAATTTGTTGTAATTATAACCAATTTCCTTTAATCTACCAAATTCTTTAGAATTTATTTTTTCTTTTCTATGTGTTTTCATTTATTTACCATATTTTAATCCAATATTAATTCCTTCAATAATTATTTGCCGAAGAATTTTATCACTAACTTCATTCAGTACAGAATTTTGAGTTGCAAGTGCTTTCATTTCTGACAATCTAATTCCAGCCAACCTATCTTTTTCAATCCAAGACAACTTATTTATGTGCAATGTGTTCACTACTCCAGAAGGATATTCAATATCAATAAATTCCCTTATACTACCATCTTGATTAATGACCAATTCTTTTGGTATTTTGCATATTCTTAATGCACAAATGCCCTTTTCATTATTAAGGCGTAAAACCATTCCATTTGGTTTTTCATCTATTTGAAATTCGAATATTCCACTAAATGTTTCCATAATTATTTTTATATATACATTAATTTATATTATACCACTACCACTCTATTGACTGCTCTTCTTGTCTTAATCGTTTCGCAGACATTTCTAATTTGTCTGCCAATGCCAATTTTGCTTCCTGATATGTTTTTAAATCTTGATCTAAAATTGCCTGTAATTTTTCACCATAGATTCTAATTGGGTTTTCACTGGCATCAATTAAAATGTGATATTTTCCATGTCCTGTTGGATGTATGCACAAATATTTATAATGTTTTACTCGTTCAGAGTCAATATCATAAATTTTGTCACCTTGGTTTAATTCGCACAACTGTTTCATATTGGTTTATGTATTTGTTAATATCTTACACACTATACGAATAAAATTCTAATTAGTTACATTAGCATGAAATTATTTTGTAATTTCTTCTTTTCACAATTATTATTTTTTAGAAATCATTACTAAATTACTTCACCAATTTCATTATTACAGATAATTTTAATACGATTAGTTAGAATGCCATTTAGAAACATCATCGCCATTTTTGAAACTATTAAGAATTAGTTTATTTTCAAGTGTATATCTGAAATCAAGTTTATGTAATTTTATATACCAGTTCACAAAATCAATTACCTTATCGTCATTCCAGATGAAGTTGTTATTTGCGCTGCCATCGTATGGTTGTTTTTGTGGTTTATTTAAACTATCTGTGACAGCAATTTTTAAATCATCCACCGATTGTGTGGTAAAAATGCTTAAAATTTCAAACTCCCAATCCTCAGTTGGCTTTGATAAATGTTTAATTAGTGTTGATTGAGTTCGTTGCCACTGCAATGATTCTTCTGGTGCTTTATAGGATGCATCATCAAAATTCCATCGAAGGTCTTTAATTAGTTCTGTTTTGTCTTGTGGTATTTTCACCATCATTTCCGCTATTACTGCACAACAATTTCTTCTTTTCACAATTATTATTTTTTAGAAATCATTACTAAATTACTAATACCATTAAATGTTTTATTGTCTACAAGGCGAGCATAACCAGAATACTTGTTTCCATCAATATCCTCAAACAATAAATAGAAATGCATAAATAATCTTGAGTTGGTTTGATGCAGCAATGCATCAGGTTCTATTGTGGCAGTTGTTAATTTCCAACTCATAATGTCTTTATAGATATATACAGGTAATTTATTTGAATCACACTTCTCAATCACGTTATCAAAAAGTATTTCAACCTCGCATTTTACTTTTTTGAAGATAAAATTACACAGAGTGTCGTCATCATAAATCTTTAAATTAATGCCATTGATTCAGTAATACAAATATGAGTTTTTTTTTCATTATCATAGCCATAGTAATACCCAATAGCATCGCCATTCACAATATCATTTTTCATTGAGTTATCATATTTCAGCATGTTGTTAATATACATAACAACAGTTGCTTTAAATAGGGTCGTTCCATCGTTAAGAACAATCCATCTTGTCGGGAATTCTTTCATAATCATATTTTTTACAAATATATAAAAATAATTTCAATTAGTTACAAAATCATAGTATGTTCTAAAATGGACATGCATTGTTAGTAATTTTTACTAAATGGCTGCGCAAGTATTGTAATGAATAAAATTTACTTCGAATATTATATCCAATACATCTGGCATTCATCACTTGCTTTAAAACTACATTTCTTTTTGTATTAATACAAATGCCATCAATTGTCCACTTATATTCAGGAGCAAAATCTAGTTCCCAAACCACAGCATAATTAATTGATACTGAATTCATTTTGCTTGTGCTTTATTGCATATATAAACGAGTTAGCGGTAATTGATTGTACGGTGTTTAATCTGTTCAATACCTTCAAAGTTCCGCTTTGCCTCTGCAATAAGTTCATTCATTGTGCAACCACCTTCTCTTCTTCGTAATTCTTCAATCATCCAAATAAGCGGAACTAAATCTCCTTTAGATTGTGGCTGTTCACAACTACCGCTAACAGCAGGTATAACCAATAAAGGGTTTCTGCTGAATTTAGCCTTAATCTTTTCTATTAACTTTTTCATATTTTAAAATTTATTGTTTTTAATCCTTTACTGGTTATACCTGCGAAACGTTAGTTGCAATCTTGCAAATATCTCTTATCACCTTTCTTACATGTGCAATATGCTGTTTCTCCGTATTTGGTTTTTACCAAGCCGTTATCACATAATTTGCAAGACTGTTCGCTTCGCCAACTAACACGTAATATAAATAATAAAAATACTAAGCAGTCTGCTATAATATCAAACAGTAGTATTAATATTAAAATTGGCAATCCACCAACTGCAATTATCCACCATTTCCAGTTAGTTAAATAAAGCTTGTAATAAGTTTTTAATGTGTTTATTGTTCTCATTTTATCCGTATTTTTAAAATTCATATTACTATCCGTTATGGTTAATTAACCACCTCACGTTTAATCCTAACCCATTTTTCATATTTAACCCATTCATACTTACTAAATGCAGGGTGATAAAATGGTCTACCATCTTCTGATACAATATTTTCAACTGGTTGAATCTCTCTTTGTTTTAACTGTTGATATTCATACGTATCTTTATATGTTTTCAACCAGATAAATTTATTACCCTTTAGTTTATTACTCATTTTTATTGGGAATAATGCAAATTTTATTCTTTCTTTTTTATCTCCTATTTTCATACGTCAAAAATAACTAACCATAACAATGTATATAAGGCATTGCCTCTGTGGTCTTTTTTAAGTTTATACTAAATTTATAATTCCGTTCATTTTATCAAAGTCAGTTAGGGCAACGCCTCATATACTAGACGTTAGGCAACATACTAATAGTCACCCGACAAGTATTCGATAATTTGAGGCTCTTTTAAAGCCAATTCATTTACAACTATTTCGGTTGTATGAGTTATCGTTTTACGTGCCATTTCTTCGGCTTGTTCCTGGTTGTATGCTGCTAATACCAAACAATTTCCAACTGGATATAACCCTTTAAATTCTACTCTGAATATTTTTAATTTTTTGTTCATAAAAGTACGATTGCCTAACACGGTGTATTTGCCATGCCAGATAGTTTTAGTCGTGATTTGAAAGTTCTGCGTTTGGCACGGCACATACACCAAACGCTGTTATAAGTAATAGAAAGTGGTGGTTGGCGTTCATTCCCAACGTACCTCCGTCCCACGGGTTGGTTACCGTGCTGGGTGCTCCTATACTTTCTGAGCTACACCACTTTCAAAACTACTTATAACAACAAATATAAAACATTTTATTCTTCTTTCAAAATAAAGTTTATATTAATTGTTAAGTTATTCGTTTTATTTTAATTTAGTTTTTAAATTACTGTTAACAAAAATATTATTCTTATTTAAAAAATTTTTTACTCTTCTTCATATCATCTACAATATTAATACAATGAAATATTGCATTTTCTAGCACGTAATAGTAATCGCCTAAAATTGGATTATCCACAAATTTATGACTATTGACATATAAGTTTGTAGTATGAATTCTATATTCATATTCTCTCTTTATCCATGAATTGATTATGATTTGAATATGAATATCATGTTTTTCTCTAAACCAATCTTGAACTTCATTGAGAGTTAGTTTAGGGTAAAGTTCACCTACTCCATCTATTTTAATTGGTTGCTGAATATCGTATCGACTAAAGTTTATTGTATCTAACTTTAATGCTAGTTCTTCTGAAACTAGATTACTTTTCATTGTCTTCTTTTTTAGATATCAATAGTAATGCCTGATATAACCCATCTTCAAGGGCTTCTTCAAAATTAATAAAGTCAACTTCAGCGTTTGCCCAAACTCCATCTTTAAATAGGAAATAGGAGTAAGATTTATTAGGAAGGTATAGTTCAAAATTGTCAGTTCGGTATCCCTCAACAAATGGCTGTGCCCATACATCAATGTTATGTTCTTCTCTAAGCCATTTCTGAAGAAGAGATTGGGTTGGTGCTGAATATAAACTTACATTCCATAATTCTGAACAATTATGATTATACAAAGCACCTCCAACAATATCTGAATCTTCACCTTGGTATCTCCAAAGTGTTTTCCAATCAAACCCTTTCTCTTTAGCCAGCTTGGCTGTTATAAATGTGATTAATGGTTCATTCATGGTATTTTATTTTTATTATTAATAATACGAGAGTATTTTCATTTTGTTGCAAAACAAATGTAATTAAACATTATTTTCGTTAGATTTAAAAGATTCTGGATATTGAGACTTAGCCAATTCAATCCAATGCAAAAAATTTTCTCTTTTATCTTCTGTTCTCATTATGATTTGCATTGTCAATGACATTTCGTACCATGCCTTTCCAATTAAAAATGCATTATAGTTATCTATTTCCTTATCATCCAAGTATACTTCCTGTCTATAGCCTTTATATTCATTATAGGCATCCTTAAGTACAACATCTGGAAATTTTTCCTTTACTTCTTTTATAAAATCTGTTTGGTATTTTAATGATGTTTCATCATCTTCATTACCAAAATAAACAACATCCATCATAATATTTTAAATTAAATTTATCATTTTCTTTCAGCATTAATCCAGTCCGACACAAATTTAAATTGTTCTGTATTTAGGCGAATTTCAGTACAACTTCTAATATCAATACCAAAATCTCCCTTTTTATATCGTTTAATTACCATAACATTTTGACTGCTTTTTTCTTGAACCTTTAATAAGTTGTCTGTTGCAGCTAGAATACTTAATGCTGTAGTATCATTTGAATGTAGTAATTCGCTAATATTCATATCTTATATCTATATTATTCAATTTCTGTTTTGTGGCTTGATTCGAGATAGTCTGCAGCATCATATAAGCCCAATTTATTGGCTGCTATGCGAAGTTCTCTGAGTTGGGCATACAAATCATAACGAACCTGATTTAATTGTGGCATTTCGCCAATTACATTCAATACTGTTTTTTTATTCATTGCAATTTTTTATTCTTATACGATATAAAATTGAAAATGTTACAAAATATTATATATCAACAATACTATTTTGCATAATATTTAACAACAGTTTTTGCGCTTAAATTATTATGAAAAAAATATAAACCTCTTGGATAGTCACCATTATCAATCAATTTCTGAAGAACTTTTAATGTTTCAGGATGTTGTGGTACTAATTTTGTTTGGCGACATGCTCGTTTTATCAAAGAACAATACCATTTTGTTACTTTTCCATTTTTAGCATTTTGACCATCCTTTTGTGCTTTAGATAGTATTATTCTATACTTTTTAATTGCACGTATTTCAATCTCAGATAATCCAGTGAAAGACATTAATTTACGAAGCACTGCAGCCTCATCCTTATTAGGATAATGTTTGGTGGAATCATGCAATATTTTTTGCATCTTCTTTATACTTCCTTTACAGTAAGTTTCCATTGCAATTTTTTATTCTTATACGATATGAAATTGAAAATGTTACAGATGTAATGATAATTATTAAAAACCAGTCTGTGTCGTATAAAAATTAATATTTTGCCCCAATAATTTTCATTAATTGCTTCAAGTAGTTGTTCTTTAGTAAGTTTGGTAACAGTAGTATTACCATCACTGTTTGAAATTACAAAATATGTCTCTTCCATATTCATAGGTTTAGTTCTATGCAATATTACGAAAATTATTTTAATTTGTTACTAATTTTAAGGAATATTTTATATTGAAACAATGTTTTTATCAATAATCTTTGATTTTCTTTCAATAATAATGTAGGGCGGTTGTTCATAAACAATATAGTCTGGTCGCATATTTTGCTTAATATATGCCATATACATGTGGTATCTTCTTAAATCATTTTCATAGTTTTGTTCTGGTTTGACAAAAATGCCGTTGGGTTTATACCTATCAATAAAATCATTGGTTATTCTTAACACAGTTGACATGACCCTCTCTCGTCTTCCTTTATTCATGACAACGTCCTTATCCTGACCAACAGCGTTGAATTGCATATCCCAAATTTTCTTAATTCTATCTGTCATTCTAAACTTAACAATATATTCGTCCTCTTCCGTATCAAAATTAAAATCAACTTCAAAATCGCTATAATTATCAATAGTATATTCATAAGGTGGAACATTACCTTCACCATATTCATCTAAATTTAAAAGACGTTCCCCAAATTCAGGATAGTTTGCAACATTATCACTAATTTCTTCAAAAAATTTTTGAACTTCTTCTTTAAGAATTTTTAATATATTATGCATATAATATTTTTTAACATAAATACTCTAAACTTCATTACAAATACAGTATTTATAGTAAAATTAATAACTATGGATATAAGTGAAATAAAAACAGGTGACTCCTTCTTAGTAAGAGGAAATTCTTGGATTAGTAAAACTATTTGTGCTGTAATGAAGCATTGGGGCAAAAAAAATAAACAACCAATATCTCCGATTTATAGCCATGCTGGAAGATTTATTTGGATTGCGGGTGAACTATATCTATTTGGTAGTGTAGAAAATGGGTATAATCCAATATTATTTAAAAATCATTATGATTGGAATGCAGATGATTTTGCTATTATGAGACGCAAAACACCCCTAAGTGATATTGAAACAAATCAAACCACTAACTATGTATTACATCTTGATACAGTAAGTATTAGTTACCAGTATTGGAATTTCATTCAATGGCTGATGCTGGTCTATCTTAACATTAACACATTTAAAAAAGATAGCGATAAATTTACGTATTGCTATGAAAGTGAAAGAATGGCAAGAAAAAATTTAAATCCAGAATGGTATGGAAATGTTGCTGAAACAGATATTTTTGAATTGCTTTATGACCCAAATTATGACATTATTTACAAATCAAAACAATAAATAAAAACCCACAGATATGTGGGTTTTTTAAATTATGGTTACATATTTATTTCAAAAATAGTCAAATCATATTTTAATTTAGAGTAATCGGTAATATTGTCATTAGAATCTTTAACAATTGATGTACTTCCATATTCATCATAAGTATATTCACACGAATAACCCCTAGAATCCTTATATGTTAACTTATTTCCATTTTCATCATAGGTATACACTTCAGTATAACCACTTGAATCCTTAACAGTTAATAAATTTCCTTTTTCATCATAGGTATATTCATATGAATAACCCCTAGAATCCTTATATGTTAACTTATTTCCATTTTCATCATAGGTATACACTTCAGTATAACCATTAGAATTCTTAGTAGTTAATAAATTTCCTTTTTCATCATAGGTATATTCTTCAGAATAACCAGTTGAATCCTTAGCAGTTAACTTATTTCCATTATCATAAGTCATTTCTGACCAATAACCATCAGAACCTTTATAGGTTAACTTTCTAACAGGCAGTTTACCTTTTAACTTATTAACTAACCAACCAATATCATTAAATAATGATACATCACCAACTGTAATTTCAGTTGATTTTTCAATATTAACTGAATGTAGTTCAGGTGTATTGCTAAACTTAGCGATTGCTTCATCACAAGCCTTAATTGCCAGAAGATAATCTGTTGTAATTTTCATAGGTTTTTATGATTTGTTAGTTAATGCTAGTTATACGAAAATGATTGTAATTTGTTACATTATTTATCCAAATATAATAGGCAGCATTGTTTATATTTTTTACCTGAACCGCAAGGACACATATCATTTCTTTGGGGATTTTTCATAGTTGGCAATTTATAATCACGGTCTACAACTGTTTCTGCAACACCATTAAGATGATTGATTTCATGCTGCCAAATTTGTGCAGCAAAACCTTTAATTGTTTCGACATGTGCATTTCCATCAATATCCTGATAACTAACATCGATTGCACGACTTCTTTGCGCAACAATTAGTTTACCATTCCAAGTAAGACAACCTTCAAGATGTAATTCTACCATTCCGATGTTGTTGAGAACGTTAGGATTAACAATTAGTCTCCAACCATTATTTTTCATATCACGCAATGCAAATAGATTATGCATAAATCTATTATTATCAAGACTACACTGATTGGCTGCAAGACCAACTGCATTATTATGCTTTGAAGCAAACTCAAGAAATGAATTATATGTTTCTTTATTGGCGATTAATTCTTCTGGTAATACCAAATTATGAATACATGGTGTTTGTTCGTTAGGTATAATTTTAAAATTCATATTTTTTGTTTTAGTTTAAAAAAAGTCACTTAATAACAGGTTTATATAGATAAAAACAATGATAATGTCACAGACAATGACCTTCTCTTGCGCAAAGTAAAATACAAAGGCAATGTCGTTTTTTCGAATTAATTATCTTCAACCTATGTTGAAGTAACTTAACCCAAATCAAGGTTGTTTTATCAAAACACCTTAAAAAACTTGAGTTTGCAAGAGAAGCGATGTTTTCTGTCACACACTATTCGCATCACGTATGATGCAAATAGTTTGCAATATCGTAAGTTTTTATATTATATTTAAAAGAACCTGTTATTAAGTGTAAAAAGAAATTGATTATGCTTATGCTTTGTCAATTTCTTACCTTATTTTATTTCAAAAATGGTTAAATCGTATTTTAATTTAGAGTAATCGGTAATATTACCATCAGAGTTCTTATAAGTTAATAAATTTCCTCTTTCATCATAGGTATACTCTTCAGTCCTACCACCTGAATTCTTAGCAGTTAACTTATTTCCTCTTTCATCATAGGTATACTCAACAGAATAACCATTTGAATTCTTATAAGTTAACTCATTCCCTCTTTCATCATAGGTATATTCTTCTGAATAACCTGTTGAATTCTTATAAGTTAACTCATTCCCTTTTTCATCATAGGTATACTCTTTAGTATAACCATTAGAATCCTTAACAGTTTGTATATTTCCTCTTTCATCATAGGTATACTCTTCAGTTTTACCTTTTGAATTCTTAAAAGTTAATACCTTTCCTTTTTCATCATAGGTTCTCTCTTCAGCATTACCATCTGAATTCTTATATGTTAACTTATTTCCTCTTTCATCATAGGTATACTCTTCTGAATAACCTTTTGAATCCTTATAAGTTAATGCATTTCCTTTTTCATCATAGGTATGCTCATACCAATAACCATCTGAATTCTTATATGTTAACTTATTTCCTCTTTCATCATAGGTATACTCTTCTGAATAACCTTTTGAATCCTTATAAGTTAATGCATTTCCTTTTTCATCATAGGTATGCTCATACCAATAACCATCAGAATTCTTATAAGTTAACCTATTTCCTTTTTCATCATAGGTTCTCTCTTCAGCATTACCATCAGAATTCTTATAAGTTAACTTATTTCCTTTTTCATCATAGGTATACTCTTCAGTATTACCATTTGAATTCTTATAAGTTAATGCATTTCCTCTTTCATCATAGGTATACTCTTCTGAATAACCTTTTGAATCCTTATAAGTTAACTTATTCCCTCTTTCATCATAGGTATACTCATATGTATAACCACTTGAATTCTTAAAAGTTAACATATTTCCTCTTTCATCATAGGTATACTCATACGAATAACCATCAGAATTCTTGAAAGTTAATACCTTTCCTCTTTCATCATAGGTATACTCAACAGTATTACCATTTGAATCCTTAAATGTTAACATATTTCCATTTTCATCATAGGTATACTCATATGTATAACCACTTGAATTCTTAAAAGTTAACATATTTCCTCTTTCATCATAGGTTCTCTCTTCAGTATAACCTTTAGAATCTTTATAAGTTAACTTATTAACAGGTAATTTACCTTTTAATTTATTAACTAACCAATTAATATGATTAAATAGTGATTCATCACCAGTAATAATTTCAATTGGTTTTTCAATATCAACAGAATGAAGTTCAGGTGTATTATTAAACTTAGCGATAGCTACATCACAAGCCTTAATTGCCAGAAGATAATCAGTTGTTATTTTCATTGTTTTTATGATTTTTTAGTTAATACTAGTTATACGAAAATGATTGTAATTTGTTATGGCATTTCTACAATTTATTCTTGTGCTTGAAGTTGGTTTAAGAAAATATTTATTACTTCTTGAAATCTTGAATCGATTTCAATTCTCATGCTTGCAATTTCCTTAATCTTTGCTTGACGAATTTTTTCAAATTCTGCTTTTGCCGTATTAATTGATTCATTTATTTTCTTAATTTCAGTTTCATAAGCAATCTGCATATTATTATTTTCTTTTTCTGCAATAATCTGTGCATCAGCATTCTGTTTTGCAATTTCGGCATTACGTTCAGTGACAAGATTTTTTACCTTTGCTTTAAAGTAGTTTACTTTCTGTTCATGAACACGATGAATGGCAGCAAGTTCTTCATGAATTCCCAATAATTCCTCAGACGTGTGATGCACAGTTATAATAACAGGTGATTTAGTACCATCGCCCTTAACTACTTGCCATTCAATGGCAGGGATACTATTAATTTCATTACGAAGTCCAGCAAGAATTGATTTTTCATGAATAAATTGACCAATATGTGAAGCATATGCTTCTGCTTCCAAATATTCATTGAATTCATTAGCACTTAATTGCTCCCAACCATAATCCTCAGTTACTTCAGGCAAACGTTTAGGCACAATAAATGCTGGTGTTTTGGGCATAGTAGATTTCAATTCATCAGGAATTTGATATGCCTCATTTTTGGTTATATTCAACATCCTTTCCTTCGCCTTCATATTTTCCATTAAAAATGCTTGACAAGCATGTAGTTTTGCTTTTTCATTAAGCAAATCAACAATGTTTGTAGGAATTTTGATACCTCTAACTGTTTCATACGAAATTCCATCAACAGTTATGAATTTACTGTAATTATTAACAGCAATTAATTGTTTAGCGATTTCGCTTGCTCTTTGATTACAAAGATTTGAAATTGATTGTGCCTGTGAAAGGCTTAGACCCTTATTTGGTGTCAATGAATTCTTTTTCATATATTTCAGTTTTAGTTTTTCTTAATTGTGACTGCAAAGATAGTATAATTTCTTAAATCTATGGCATATTTTTATTTTGCTACAAAATAATAGTTAAATTTTCCCTCCACACCAAATTTTTCAAATACCTGTTGCTGAACAATCAGTTCATCAATTTTATTTAAATTGGGTATAATGAATGGTTTGTCAGTACCAAAACTATCACTCTCTACTAAAATTTTACCAAGAATAATAAACTTGCCATCTCTACCATAAAATATTCCAAAAATATCATTTTGTTGCCCATACATTTCAATCAATTCTTTCATATATGGAACAACAATTCCATAGATAATATATTGTCTTTTATCTATATTCCAGTCACTATCACTATTTTCATCCCAATTACTTCCAAAAAATGACATATGTTAATATATAATTTGGTATACTAAATACATTATTATTAAATGCAAACTGTTATCTGTAATGGTATAGACTAATGAAGCAAATCCACCTTCAAGCATATCATAACGATTAAGAACAACATTTTGTTTGTCTTTAAGTAGATAGTCCTTCATTCCACTACCTTTAATATAGTGCATATATTTTTCTGCAAGACCAAATTTATCGATTGGAAAGTGTGATAGAAATACAACAATAATCCAAATCATATCAAAATTTTGCATAAACATGCATATTGAAAATGTATAAATTATACAATGAACAAAAGCAGCAAGCCAACCAATCCAACTATTCTTAGATTTATTAAGTGCCATCCATTGATTTTGGAGCAAGTAGTCACCGAGTAGGTGACCAAGTAATAGTTTTTCAAACATTGCAATAGTTAATTAGTTGTAGATTTATACCGTTAAAATAAATCTGCACAAACTTGCACATCCTTTATTTCCTTGTAACGAGCACCGTATTGTCCCGTGAGAAATCGATTCAAAATATTCTTACCTGCATTTATATCTGCATTGTCTTTGTGACCACAACTGAGACACAAGAACACTTCTCCTAATCGATTTCCCCTATCAGAATGACCACATGCTGGACAGGTAGTACTGGTATAATAAGGTGCTACGCTGCGAAAACTAACACGGTTAATTTCGCATTGTGCTTCTAACCTTTTCAACCAATACTTCCAATTCCAAGTTCCGATAGAACGCCTGATACTTTTAGCCAACAGGCGTTTGGCTTTACTCTTAAATCCCATCTTCTTTAGTTGCTCCACAACAATCAAATCTGGGTTTTCTTTTACTAATATTTCTTTTGCTGTTTCATCAATCCTTTGTTTCAATGCTCTCTTAGCAACATAATAACCTTTAGACTTCTGCTTACATCTTTTAATTCTCTCAATACAACCTTTGATGTCCTTACCGTATTGATTGCCGTTGTTTAATGATGCAAGAGCATTGATGCCTGTGTCAATACCAATACACTTCAGACCTTCTTTCTTAGGTTGTGTTATAATCTCAAAACTGAACTGAACATAGTTCTTAGTAATGATATACGAATTCAACCTCTTACCGAGATTATTGTATTTGTTGAAATGCTTATGGTATTTAATAGGTAAGTCCATTATCATCTTATTACCAACTGAGGCTATGTGTAACCAAGCATCAAATAACCTGCTGTCTTCGGTTTTATAACCATTGTTTTTAGTTGATACTAAGTCAGCAATGGTACAACTAACATACATTCTATTACCTTTGTGAACTGGCTTAACTGCTTTCTCTTTCCACCTTTGCTTCGAAGCATTAATCATATCGATGGCTTCTCTTGCTGCAACCTTGCGTAATCGTGCCGATAACCAACTTTCTTGCGGTAAATCTACAATAGGTTTAAGGAGTTCTCCTTTTGTTGCTTTCTCAGGATTCAACCAGAAATAGTCAATGAAGATATTAACCACCTTTGAGTATTCACTCAAGATAGTTAATAAATCATTTCGCTTCTTTGTTGTTGCGAATTTCAAACTACATTTGGTTGAACGGATTAGTTTCATTATTGTTAGTGATTTCTTATTAAAATCCCGAAAATTTAGAAATTTTTGAGGTGTCGATAAGAATTTTCTCAAACGATTCCTGTGACCAAAATTTTGGATGCATATAACCATGTACTGTACTATTCCTATTATCACCCTCATCAAATCTTGACGAACTTTTAAAGTATTTTTTGATTTCATTTAAACACTTTAAATATTCTTCATTATCTTGATTTTCACTAATTGCTAAATTAATTAATTTTATTCCTACTCTTTTTCTTTCACCATCTAATTGACAGCCATATTCCGATGTTGTACTTCTAATTATTTCTTCTAATAGTGAATATATAAATGGAGTTAGAATGGAATATGAATTAGGAAATTGTTTATAAATCTTTTTTGTTAATTCAATATCAGGACACCAATTCCAAAAATGGGAGTGTTCATAAATAGTATTAAATGCTTCTTCCAATTCTTTTTTCATAAAAACTTTTTATTATTTAATCTAATAATTTATTTCATGTGTTGAACACATTCATCAAACCACCCATTTCTTTTTGCTGCTGCATAGGCACTATGAGCATTTTTTAACCAATCAGCAGTTGTTTCGTATTTTAATGAGCAATCAAAGCATAACTCTTTTGTCCATATAAATTTTCTTTTCATATGTGTTGTGGCATCTTTAAACCAACCATTTCTATACGCAGCATTAAACGATGCTCCATCATTTTTTTGCCATTGAGAAGATGTATTGTATTTTAATGCACATTCAAAAACCTTTTCTTTTGTCCAATAGCCATCAGGATTTGATTTTAATGGTTTTGTCATGTGTGAAGTACATTCATCCAACCAATTATTTTGACGAGCAATATCATACGCCCAATTTTCATTCTTTTTCCAATCATTTCTTTTATCATATCTTAATGCGCTTTCAAAAACTCTTTCTTTTGTCCAATATCCATTTGGTTTGTGTTGCGGTTTTTCATCCATATGTGAAGTACATTCATCCAACCAATTATTTTTTCTGGCAATATTATATGCTCCGCCATCATATTTCGCCCATTCACTTCTTTTATTAAATTTTAACGCACTTTCAAAAACCTTTTCTTTTGTCCAAGAATTCATTATTGTTTCCATATGAGCATAACATTCATCTAACCACCCATTAATATATGATGCGCCATATGCACCACGTTCATTATCCTGAAATTCTTTTCTTGTTTGATAATTTTGAGCGGTTTCAATACATTTTTCTTTCGTCCATTTTCCTTTAGTAATTATCATATGTTTGGTACATTCTTCAATCCATCCATTTTTCTTTGCAACATTATACGCTCCCATATTACTTACAATCCAACGCCCAATTTTATTATATTGTAGTGCATTTTCAATACACTTTTCTTTTGTCCAATAACCATTTGGCATTTGTTTCATAAATTCGGCTCTTACATCCCTTATTGTTGTGTATGTATATATATGGAGTAGAGCATCCTTTTTATGATAAAGGTCTTTAAAAAACTCAAACACATGTAGACCTTCAAAATCAATTGGTTTTAATGTCTTCGGTCTTGGTTTACTTCCACCATTATTATTTGGCTCGTGATGCTCCCTTTTGGTTTTTATAACGGGAATAATCATATCTGAAAAATTCTTACCATTGAATTTAGTGAAGAAGGTTTCATCTGCAAGTGAAAGTACTGCGGTCATTATGTATTTGTAGTAATCGCTATGGATGTTCGGGGCAACCTTAAAGAACAATTTTTTGTGACCTTCAGGATGCTTGCGGATGACACGACATAATAATTGGTATATCCTGTCAACATTTTGTGATGTAGTCATATCCACGACATTCACAAGTTCAGGGTAGTTAAAGCCAAGTATACCACGACCTACAACAATAAGAATAAGACAGTCTGATTCGTTTTTAAATCTCTCAATCTCTTTACTATCGTAGTCAATATCAGATATACTGAGAGCCGATGTCACACCAATTTTATCGAAATACGATTTAACCTGCATCGCTTGATGTTGACTACGGCAAGCAATCATAGTCTTCTGTAATTTCTTCAAGGTCGGTAGCCATTCAGGAAGTAAATTCTGATATGGGTTATCTTTTATGCTCTTGAGTCTATCAACAATCTTACTTATAAGGTCATCAAGAGTTTTTTTAGTTTCAGATTCTTTTATATAAACACCTGTTTTAAGTTCGTCATCCCTATTAAAATCCGTCATCGGGTCAATGGTATATGAAGATGTTGCTATTTCAACAAACAAGTCAGAAATCATACCTTCATCGAAAATTGTGTTGAGTGTAATGGGAATGATTTTAAAACCTTTTCTAATGAACGGTGATGGCGTACCAGTTAATAACAGTTGTTTCTTCGGTTTGGCTTGTTTGATGATTTCCTTCATCATCTTCTCAGCGAAGTAAAATTGATGTGCTTCATCGACTATGAGAAGGTCAATTTTATCGAGAACATTTCCTGCGAGAGTCTGAGGAAGACAGATATTAACATCTGCGGTGACATCATACTGAGTGAATTTCTCAACAAGGTTGTAAGTGAAATTTGGTTTAGTTTCTTTAAGAACATCATGAAATTGTGTACGGAGAATTGTTGTACCGTGAGCCAGCACCATTATCTTACTATTGGGATTCTGATGAAGCCACTCTTCCATCATGTAAATTGTCATCAGAGTTTTCCCTGCTGACGGACAAGCAGCGAGGACTGTTATCTCACGCTGTTCAAGACTTTCTTGTACTTTAGTAATTGCGGTATCTTGGTATGTTAATACTCTCAGATTTCTACTTTCAAACCACTGGTTGTTCATCTTTTTCTTTTAATTGTTGTAATTTCAATTTTTCTTCTTTCAGTTCCTTTTTACGCTTCACACTACGCTTCCCGTAAAGTTTTCCAGAGAAGGAAGCCATTAACATCATAATATCGTTCACAAATTCTTCCTCATTGGATATATTGTTGTTATCCACACATTCCAGTTCAACATCATAACTGTTAAAGAAAGTCTTTATCAGGTTATATTGAAATCTGGTAAGACGGTCTTTGTTTTCGATTACAATTTTACTAATTTTTTTCTTAATAACCAAATCCACGAGTTTAACAAATCCAGTTCGGGTGTCCGAAAGTCCAGACCCGACATCTTTAATGATGTGTTCCACGCTATATTTTTTCTTCGCACAATATTCAGAAATCCTCTGTGATTGTCTGTCCAAATCTCCTTTAGTTTTCTGTTCATGTGAACTGACACGACTGTATGTGGCGACGCCTGTTATTACTACTTCAACATTGTGTTCACCCATATAGTTGTTAATGTCTTCTTCACGGTATTTACGGTGTCCACCAACGGTTTTAACAGATATGAGTTTACCTTCGTTATCCCATATCCTTAATGTTTTCTTGGTGACACCAAGAGTCAGAGATACTTGTTGTATGGATAATAACTTATTCATTTGACTGTTCAAGTATCTTTAGCATCAGTTCTTTTGACGAATCCAGAATCTTCTGAAATTCTTCAACGCAGATATCTTCATCAACATCCAATTCGAAAGGTATTGGATATACATCGCCATTATCAAGTTCGAACTCGTGTTTATCAACACGGACAACTTTCAACGATTGGTTCTTCAAATTTTCCATAATTTTGTCAATCTTTTTCATATAAATAGTATATTTTTTGTAAAAGTACGAAAAATTTTGTTAATTATTATTAATTTTTGTATAATTTTGTGAAATATTATCGTAGCAGTTGATTAACCCATTAACAATTTTACCGAAAAATTCACCAATCATTTCTGGATGTAGAAATGGTGCTACAATTCCTACAATTATTGCAATGATCATTAGAATATTAACAATAATAATAATCTTAACACCAAGCCTAATTCCAATATGTCTCATCATATTTTTTATTTATTATACGAATATAATTGAATTATGTTACAAAAAAATTGTAATGTGTTAACTATTATAGTCAATTTCATTACATTGTTTTTTATAAAATATTGTTGCTTCATCTAAATTGGCAGCGTAAATTACCTCATTATAATCTTCACCACTAGCTAATATTACAATTCCTCTTTTTAATCCTTTGAGTGTTTGCTTAAGTGTTATAAAATTATTTGTTGTGTGATATTTACCCAGAAAAACAGTTATTGTATTCACTGGCTTACCAATTTCAATTATTGGCATTTTTTTATTTCTAGGCAATAACATTTTGTAGGGAGGATTTACAATATCATTATCAATATCATAAATAAATTGTTGTTCAAGAACAAATCTAACTTTATTTAGTGGAACATGATTTTCGTTTAGAATTTTTCTACAGTTTTTAATAAGAACCTTTTGGTTATTAGTCAACTTATTATCATTATAAATAACTGTTTCAAAACCAAAAGGTTCTTTAGTAAAAATAAAAAACGGAAATCTTTTAACCAACGAAATCATATATTAAAGTTTAATTTCAAATTTATTTCTCATTTTATCGAGCGTTTCATCTGGAACAGAATGTATGTTTTTTGTTGACATTCTATTCTCGACAATAATACTAAACACGTTATATCCGTATTCTTTTGCCATATCAAAATATGGCTGCATTGACTTTGCAGTTACATTGGTATTGGCAATAACTATGCGCTCTGCACCAATTTGCATATACCTATTACATTTACGCTGACACCAATTATGTGCATCGCCAATATGCTTATAATTCCAAACATATGTGCCATTTCGCATAAACCAGTCGTCTGCACAGCAAATTGCTTTCCCTAGCAATTCAGCAAATGTTGATTTACCACTTCCTGATTTAAGGAAGACCTCTCAAAATGATAACACACTTCGAAAGGTCTTCTTTTCTATTTACAATTCTTTTCATAAAAAAATTATTATTCATATTATGATACGAAAAACATTAAATATTGTTACAAAATATTTATTCTCGTAGTTTCAGTTAATTAAATTTTTGGTATATTTTTAAACATATATTAACACCCAATCAATAAATTCTCCAACAGTATTAAAAGAAAGTTCATCATAACCTTCATCATCAATATTGATATAAAAATTTTTTTCTATTTCGATTACTAATCCAACAAAATCAAATGTGTCATAGCATAATCTATAAAATAATGAATCTTCATTTATTTCCACATTATCATTTGACACATTTCGACAAATAAATAATATGCGTTCTCTAACGCTATTTTCATGATTTTCGGTTCCCATTTTATTTAATGCTATTTTAATATTCAATAATTTAATCTATCTTTTCAAAATAAATGGTTTCTGGAAAATCACCCAATACGTGCTTAGTTACATTACAAAGCCAAACATCTAACTTTAGCTGATAATTCTTATACATATCAATTTTATAGTCAGCACCATTAAACCAACATTTCTTAATCAAATCCAAATGACTTGCACCTTCAAATTCCATTGTATCTGCAAGTATTGTAACTTCACGTCTACCTTCAGCCATATAGTCGAGCAATATATCTGCACCGCTAACCATTTGAAGTGCAGATTTTTTTCCCATCCAGTCTGGCAAATCAATATACCATTTATTGCTAGATTCTTTTACAAATTTCAGTATCATCATAAATTTATATTTACTAATCAATACGAGATGTAATGGATTTTGTTACAACAATAAGCATATATTAACAATCCATTCCATGTTTTTCTTTTACAATTTCATTGAAAATATCAATTGTTTCCTGTGGTGCTGGTAATATCATAATTCTGTCAGCAATGTCAACCAATCCAAAATCAGAGTTGGTCTTTATTTCTTTTTCGTATTCGATAAACTCTTCTCTGGTAGGTGCTTCCCATAGTCCAATGAAGTGCACAACCGCCATATTATCTTCTTCGTCCAACTCTAAGGTGTCTACTGCAATAATTCCAAAAGTAAATTTTTCCATTATTTATCAATTTTTGTTGTTAATATGTGTGCTGTTAAACTAGGTCGAGTTAATGCTACATATAAAATTTGATTTCTTTCCTTAGCAAGCCAATTTTCGTAAATATCATTTTCCAGTACAAATACATGTGAATATGTACTACCTTGAGATTTATGTGCAGTGATTGCATACCCATAATCCAAATCTTTTACAATAACATCTGCTGAACTTCTATATAAACCATTTTTATATTTATCAATAGTCTTCATCAGTAAATTATTGCGCCTGAATTCATAATATTTATTCCATGCCTTTTTATTGGCTTTACCCATATCACGAAAAAAATCATGCATTTGTGCATATAGATGTAGATTTTCATAATCATTGGTGTCAATAACAAATACATCCTGAAATTTAAATTGACCTTTTGCTAAATCCTCTCTTAACTTAACGTTATATCCTAAAATACCATACTGATTTTCTTCTTTAGCTGTCTTATCTACAACACGATAATCTGCACTATTTTCTATTATATTATATCTTTGATTTTCTGCACTAACGCTTCTATATCCCATAAGTATATCACCAACTTCGATAATATCAACATTGCCAGAAAATAACTCATCTCTAATCACCCTATTTGACTTCATAATTGTATCATTTTTCCATCCAATTACCTTAGCAAAATCAGTGTCTTTCTTAAATTCCTCAGAACTATACTTATCTAATATTGCTTTTCGAAACATCCGCTTATTGATAGTGAAATTAGCACCTTCACCCAAATCGTTCATTACTGTACGTCTGATAATACCACCATCTAATTTAGATAAGTTATTTCTTAGTGCATCGTAAATAAATGCAAGTGGATTGGTATCATTTTGTCTTTCAACTTTAGTTAGTTGATGAAATTCACCAATTTCAGTATGTTGATTAAACACTGCACTTATTTTTTCACCTACAGGTGGAATTTGTGCTGGGTCACCCATAAATAGTACTTTAGTTTTACTCTCACGTGTTTTGTCAACAATTAGGTTATATAATTCCTGATTCACCATACTGGCTTCATCAATAATAACAAAGTTATAATCGGTAATTCTAGGAATTGCAATAGGATTAAATTTGGGGTCATTCGGATTAAAATTATCCAAATCAACATCAGGTCTTAGTCCAAGTAATGAATGTAATGTTTGACCATTTTTATTTGTTGTATTCATTACAACTTTCTTAGCCTTATGTGTTGGTGCAGATACAACTACACCAAAACGATAGGAATCTAATATTTTTTTTATTATCGTGGTATTATGCGTAACAGTGAAATTATCAGTGAGATATAAATTATCCTCCGCTTCTACCTCAATACATTGCTGTTCAACATCACTAATATATTTGATTTCAGTTATATATCTCGGTGTTTTATATTTTGTCTTATTATGAACTAGATTTTGTTTTCTACTTAGTGAAAATATATTAAAATCATTTGTCTGATTAATACTAATAATATAGCAACCTTGATAATTATTTGATTTATGGTTAATTTTTGCTACACATCCTAATGATTGTACCAATTCACACATATCGTTAGCAAGTTTAAATGAAGTTGTAGCATATGAAATATAACATCCACGTTTATCAACAGTTCCATCAGTATCCATCAATCCCTGTAATAAACTAACCCTATCATCAATCGAAGAATATTTGTATATATCAGGAATAAATTTTTTTTCTGATTTAACTGTAAGATTTAACTTACGTAAATTCTCAAGTAGTTCATTTTTTTTACCTTTAACGCCTGAAATTGAATATCCAATAGTATTTGATATTTGTTTCAAAGTTAAATCACAATATGTTGAACCAACGATATTATATATTCTATTAACAATTTCATTATCTGCTGTAGTAAATTTTACACTACCTTGAGTTAATCCACCATCACCAATCAATACACCTAATAAATATGGGTCAATTGGTAAACATTTCTTTTTAAAATTAACTGGAGAATTTACCTGTATTTTATAGTTTAACTGAATACTTTCATTGTTTCGAATATGATATATATTATCAATCATATCTTTAGTCGATAAAATTGAATAGTATTCTTTTTGTTTATTAAACTTATGTATAAAACTTCTTTGACAATTTCTATCGTTAAATGTTTTTATTTTCCATAAATGGTCTTCACAACAATCCACATGAAAACCATCAGAAAATGTTACTCTATACATTGGTTTAATTCCTTGTGGAAACACATTTATTACTTTTGTTGGTTCACCATTACTACCAATTACAAAATCACCAATCTTTACATCACCCATAGTAATATAACCATCTGGAGTATATAATTTAGAATAAAGTGGTTGTGCTTTTCCAGTACCTGCATATCCAGCTAACGTAAAAAATGTATGATTTCCTTTTGCACTAAGCCAATCATTAATCTTTTTCAAGCCCTCAAACTGTTCATCATTAAACGTAATTAACTTACCATTTGGAAGCAATAACTGGTTATCAATTGTTTCAATTTTAGGTAATTTATGTTCGTATAATGATTTAATTATATCATCATCAAATTCAATCATTCTCCAAAATGTTTATTATAGAACTGTAATGCAGATTTAATTGTTTCGTCATGATTAAATGCCCATTTCTGTTCGACAGATGTATTGTAAAATTCTAATAGTGGTAACCATTTTACCCAAGCAGTTTCAACACAAGTATATTTTTCAATTTCTGTTGGAAATTTATCCGCATTTCCACGAAAATCGTAAACACTGACATATAGTTGTGAAACATTTTGACGTTTATCTTCGTTAGGATTATCTTTAATACGAAATGGCTGTTTATCATTATCAAATATAAGAAATTTCCTATAATCTGGAAGATATAGTGATGTTTCTTCATATACTTCACGTATCATTGCATCATGACAACTTTCCTCCCAATCAAGATAGCCACAAGGCACACCTAACTTACCTGCTTCATCATACATTTTACTAGACCTTTTTGTAATCAACACACTAATTGAATTAATATCAGTCATAGCAAATATTACGCCTACAACAGCAACGGCACGACTAATCCAATAGTCATGGCTGGTTACTCTATGATATTCATCAGAAAAGTAATATTTAACGTGTGAATTAGGCCGATTGTTAAATTTTTTTATCTCTACCATTTCTTATATTTTTCTCCTTTAAACTCCAAATCCTCATTGCACCCAATCTAGCAATTTTCATTTGCTCACGTTCAGTTAAAATTCTGGCATCTTTAATTCTTTTTGCTCTTTTCTTTAAACTAGCCGTGATAATTTCAACATTTTTGTAATTTGAATGCTTTTCACATATAATAATTCCTGCACTATCTGGTATTATATCCCTACAACTTTCATATAAATAATTTGGTAATGCGTAGTAGAATTCAGCAATTCTATGTTTTACATCATAATGATTATGCTCTTTCTTAAAATCTTTTAATAAATCAGATCGGCTAATTTTAATTTCAACTTCAACTGCAAATCCTGAATTACGTATTACAAATAAGTCGCATTCATGTATATCAAATCCCCACGAAATATTTGGTACAATAATATTTTTTCTAAAATTGAAATACTTAGCGATTGCAACCTCCATTTCAATCGTTGTAATTAATGTCGGTTTAGCCTTCATTAAATTTTATCTTAGATTTTACTTGCATTTCTTTTAATGTTATTTTTAAATTAGGTTTAATCGCATTAGCTTTTTCCTCAAAATTACTACTTTCTTGTTTGTAATAGCGTAGTATTTCGTCTTTCGCATATTCAGGGTGATTTTCAAGTGATAGTTCAACCTCATAACCGCTTTTACTCAAAAGCCTTTCAAGTTCAAGCATTATTGTAGATTTTCCGCTACCAGTATTTCCTGCAACAATTATTGTTAATTCTCTATTCATAAATTTTCTAATTTAACGTTAGTTATGCCAAATTTTTATCACGAATTAGTTCACGAAGGAATACATTCTTAAGTCCGCCTACAAAACGTATCCATTCCTTATAGAAATCGGGATGTAATTCAGATGCTAATGCATTACACTCAGGTTTAGATTCTAACAACCAATCATTAAAATCTGGATATTTTTTTGTGTTAAAAACTCTTTCATCGCAAATAAAGCAAATTGCGGTTAACGCATTATTTAAATCTGGTTCATTAAAGAATGAAAATGTTATACCATTTTGATGCAATTCTTCTCCAATTTGATTAAGACTACCAATATATTGATTATCATATTTTTGCAAATCATTTGTGGTTCCACCATTAAGAATAATCCAAGTTTTCCAATTTGATATAAAATCAATAAATTCTTCTGATTGCCCATATTCGTGAGCATATTCTAATGCAGCATGACCACATTGAATTCCTGCTTGAATACCTTTTAATTGATAGATTGTAAAAAAATACATTCTTAGTTCAAGTGGTTGATAATTTTCCATGTTTAAATGTTTTAAATGATACTACAAATATATAAAAAAGAATCTATTTTATTCTAAAAATTTTTTTAATTTTTGATCATATGAATATATAAGTCTATCATTAATGTTTTTTTGTATTAATTGCATGCCATGTTCATTACATATGGTTATGAATTGCTCGGATGAAATACGATTTAAGCCACTTGCAAATCGAATAAGTTCTTTAAATACTAATATATTTCTATTTAACAAATCTCTCGCACGATTTTTCTCTTCAAATAATATGTTTTCAATAACATTATTTGTTTCGTCAACACTATAATTTAATTCAGATGTTGATGGTGTATGTTGTTTTATAATTCTTGATACATAGCCATCCATTCCATATGCTCTAACATAGTTACCTGCAACGCTAGTTGCAATGGAAATATCTGAAGCAGCACCATTTGATTTAAATTCTTCACCAAATACAATTTCCTCTGCAACCAATCCTGCTAAATATATTGCAATTTGATTTCGAATAAATGTTTTGTTGTCAATAGATGCATGGTTAATTACAAATCCATCAGAAAATCCAGAACTATTAAGTATTATTTGCCTTGGTGGTGTATTAAATAAAAGTGCGTATAGTAATGCATGTCCTAGTTCATGAACAACAACCAATGTTTTTTCATCAACCGATTTATTTTCACGAATACTATCGATTTCTAATATAATTTCCTTACTATATTCATGTTTACCAATTTTTGCAAATAATTTTTTATCATTAAAGTCAATGTATAAGTCATTGACATTGTTAATTAATGCATAATACATAAAGTATGGTAAATTACTACCAAGTATATTTGAAACTGTTGATATTACAGGTCTTACTCCTTGAGTTGGAAATACGCCATTTCTATATATTATATCATATATAAGATTAGATAGCGTAATTTTAATGTCGTGCTCTTTTGCAATTCTATCGAGAATAAAATCACAATTCATTTTAATTATTTTATAGTAACTTTGTTTATCTAAACAAGGATAAATAATATGATTATTACCAAATCTAGCTATTTGTTCTGGTTTAAATTTTACTGAAAGTGCATTTTTTATGTGAATGATATTAATTCTTTTGCTTAATTCATGATAAATATCTGCATCACGTTCGCTATCCTCAACATCCTCAGCCATTCTAAACGCTTCATCAAGATTACCAGAAATAAAAATTAAAAGTTTTTCATACGATTTACCTTCATTAAGACTACTTGACTTTAAGCTACTTTCCATAATTTCCATACGCTGCTCAATATCCATCTCCATAATTTCATCAACAGGAATTTTTAAACCAAGTATTTTTCTAAATCTATTTGCTGTCCAATACGATGTTTTAAATTTATAATTTTTAGATTTATTTTCGACATTATTTGTAGGCGTATCTGGCACAGATTCAGAATTAGAATTGTTTGTTGTTTCTTTAGGTCCATCATTATCATCTCTTCTATCATAATAATATTTTTCATCCAACAATAATTCAATAATTTCAATTCTTCGTTGAGAATTATTCTGAAATTTTCCATCAGATAATAGCATCCAAACATCATTAAAATACTTATTATCAATTTGATGCCCCATTTCATCAAGTGTTCTAAAACGTTGTATTTCATCAAGTAATAGTATGGCAGGTTCATTACAGTCAACTCCACTATTTTCCAAATAATTTTCAATATTTTTTGAAAAATCGTTTTTCAAATCCATTTGAATTTCAATAAATTTATCGGTAAAGTCCAATAGATTTACTAAAGTACGAACTAAATCAGTCTTGCCCACACCAGTAATTCCCCATAATGATATGATTAATGGTTTAAATTGAATTTCTGGTGTTAAATACCATAATGATATATTATCAATAATTTTATCAATAACTTCGTCAATGCCAATAAACTTATTTTTTAGAATTGATTTTACTTCTTCAAGTTTCTGTTTTCTCAGGGTAATTTTTTCAATAAATTCAGATTTTGTTGTCATATTTATAATTTATTTAATTATTATCGTCGTTATGAATACTATTAGTTATAACCCAAATATTTACTCCAACACTAACAATTAATGCCAATATATATACAATAATAATTGCAGTTGTTGATGGTTCAACGTCAAGATAATCAAATTCTTTAAACGTTCTTCTCTTAAATCTATTAAGATTTTGATTTAAATAATTATAATAATCATTCCAAGTCACTTCATTCAAAACTGGTGAATTTGATTTAATTTTAATTGTTGTATCAGTTTTTGATTGAATCGGAATTGGTAAAATATGTGCAGGTAAATTTTTGCCTACTTTGCCCAATATTTTATTTTGAATTTTATGTGTTACTGGAAATACTGCCAATGCTGGTTTTTTAACAACGCTATCTCTATATGTATATAAATTTAATACTTCATTTTGAACTGCAGATGTTAGTTCATCTGATAACGACCAAGAAAATGCACGTGACCACATAATTTCATCACACCTTTTTCCAATACATATTACCAATTCGTTCATATTACCACCAACCCAATAATTTTTTTGATAGTCTACAATTGACATTGGTTTATTCTCAAAAACTAGTATCCATAAACGTAATTGATTACTTACACCAAACTTACCATTTAATCTTTTAAACTTTTCTTGTACTTCACTACTTACATTTCCACCTAAAATTGTGGGATAGTTAATGCCAGTATTATACTCAGGATAATTAAATAATCCAAGGCTATCTGCCTGTTTTTTATTAACTACTGTCATATTAAATATTGATAAGTCAGTGGCCTTAATCTTATTTATATATGAATGTCTACTCGTATATGCTTCACGAGTATCATCACTACCACTCCAAGAAGTTTGATAAACATAGGATATTTCGCCCACACGCTTGCCTTCAAATTTAGTGCCTCTGCTTCCACTACATTTATCTCTTGGTGAATAATTATGCCGTGAATTTATAATAGTTTTATGTGTTCCAAATTGCGCAACAAGCTTATCATGAAGTTTTTCAGAAATATTAATTTTTTCATTTAAATTCGTTACTGCATACCATTCTGGACCTTCATCAACTTGATGTGAACAGTCATAATAGTGTGTAGTTGAATGACCTTTACCATCACTAGTGGTGTAACTACAGGTTTGATGATGCCAATAATTATATGGCTCTTCCTCATAGACTGCAGTTATTGTTGAACCCCAATACTCTGTAAAATATATGCTACTCGTTTCAATAATCACATGTGAAACAATTATTGCAATAAGTGTTGCAGCAATTGGAATAAAAAATTCCCACCAAGCAAATTCTCGTGGTTTTAAGAAATAAAAAATTCCTGTTATAAACAATGGAATTAGAAGTGCTAAATAAAGTATTGACATAACTTAAGTTTTTATATTAATACGAAAAAGATTCCTGCTTGTTACAATAGCAGGAATCTTTTTATAGATTTTTTGGGATATATTTTAATAAAAATTCCCTATCTTTTGTAAATGTTGGTGGTTCAATAACTGTCCATACATGCCTCGTATAGATATGTTGTATCTTATCCTCAGCAACAAATGGTGTATTTAATTGAACTTCTTGCCTACAAATAACTCTACCTCTTTTATATTTGGGCGCAAAATCATTCCAATTAATTCCCTTTTGAAATATCATTTCTTGCTGCACATTCATATTCTTACCTTCAAGTTCTTTGTGACTATAAAGACTTTGTGCAACGCTTGAAATACTGTTTCTTACCGTATCTTGCTGCCTAAAGATGAAGTAATTTTCAACTTCATAGCCACTAGGAATTGTGAATACACGTGCATCAAATTCTGCTAGATTTTGATTTAATATTTTATTATATGCTGTTTCACCATGCGCATCAACATCAATACCATTAAATGTTCTCAACATTCTTAATTGATTAAATTTAGCAGTTGCCATTGAAGCAGCAACACTAGTAATTTTCTGAATATTACCATCAAACCAAGCATCAGTACCAATCTTATCAAAATCTGTTAGTAGTATACTAATTTCATCTGACTGCACAAATGCAAACTTTGCACCCTGTATCTTTCTACAAAGATAAGATGCTGTTTCATTCATATCGTTCATAAAATCATCGTCAAATGGTTTATTTAAACCACTTGTATATGTGTGAAATGCTTTGCCATCAATACGAATGATAGTATATGTTCTACGAGGAAGAGTTATACGAGTTCTATTCTCATAATAGTTCTTCATTCTGTCTCCAAGTTCGTCTTTCATGATTGTAATTTTAAATGTAACGTTTTTGTTTTTCTTTCCCATGAAATAATTTCAATGTCATCCAAATCAATACTTTTAATATCAATCTCAGGATTATTCTTTTTATCTTTTAACGTTTTATTATTAAGATAAACCAAATTGCATTTTGTTATAAACTTTAGTAATTCAGTTTTAGAATTTTGTTTTTTATTTTTTCTCATGATTATAGTTCTTGTGAATTAAGATAATTTAGCCAATACTGTTTTGCTTTAGCACTAATTGCACTTCCGACTTTCTTGGCATCAATACCATTTTCATTCATCGTATCGCTTTCCTCTTTAACCACATCATTATATACCCATCTCAAGTAATCACCAGTAGATTTCATTTCCAATGCAATACCCATTTCTTTCATTTTATCAATGCCTTGTGCCAATCTGTTTTCGGTTACAGCATATTCCACAAATTCATTTATATTTTGAATTGCCTCAACATCCACCGCACTAATAGTTTTTACTTTAGATGAACTATGTTTTATTCCTTTAGACTTAAACACGTATCTACCTAGTGTACTATTATGCTCAAATACGATACCTTCACCAACACCAATAACACCAAAATACTTTCCAACAGGGCATTCATTTTCAACTTCCAGTGTCATATCAATGATATCATTTTGAACCAATTCTGGTTGATTAATGTCAATATTAATTTCATATGTCTTAAATTGCAAAATATTATAAATGTTTTGCTCAGGAATCATTAAATGCTTAAAATTATTCATTTCTTGATAAACATCATCGATTCTAACTGCAAAAATTACAAACATTTTAGGTAAACCAGTAATTGCAACACCCCTTTGAATATTATTTCCGCACCATTCACCATAAATTACACAGGATTCATTAAATTGAATACCATCAAATAATTTTGAATAGTCTTTCTTTAGCATTTCACGTAAAAATCCACTATTATCAAAGTCTAATGATAACTCACGTTCACGAGATTGAAATCTGTATGCTTGATTTCCATCAGAATCCCTATATAGTGCAATTGCTGAATTAGTACCATGTAACTTAATGGTTCCTCTAAATTTAAGTATTGGATATGGCTTATCATGAACATAAATTGCATCCCCATTATCATCTTTACCCTGATAATCACAATGAGATTTAATTTCTCTAATTGCTTGTCTAAATTGTCCAATTTCTGTAAATTTTTTCATCTTAAATATTTTATTTGTAACTTATGTTTTTGTCTTTCATTTTCTTTTAATTCTTTACCGTTTCTACCTAAATGCCATTTCTTACAAATGTTACATTTATATGGCACAACCTTATGTATTACGTGATCTTGTGAATTAACAAACTTAGCAAATTCAATTGCATCATCCTGTGTATTAAATGCTTTTTTTGGCTTATAAATAGGATTATGATCATCGTCATATTTCATAAGTGTCTGACATTCCATAACAATGAATTTTAATTAAAAACTACTTTCATTTATCAAGGTAGCAAAGTTAGGTTTAGTCGCGAACTTTCCTTTCAGTCGGTGCTTCTTTAATTATGGCATGTTATCCAACAATTTCAATACGTAGCCATCGTATTAGCAATCGTGCATGGAGTGAGATTCGAACCCACACGTTAGGCAGTTAATATTTGGTGCACCATCTGCCGTAGACCTTCGCTCTTTCGGGCGAGTACAATTACCAGTTCTGTCATCCATGCAAGTTGTGGGATTGCTCCCACGAGTTTTACTTCTGTGGTCGTGCAAGTGGGTCATCATTATCTTGACCCGATTTGAATGCAGCCTCTGTCTTAGCACTCGTTACCAATTTAATTTCTAAATCAGGACGATTACCAATAATAAGGCTGTTTGGAAATGTTGCTTTCAATGCCTTGTGTTGCCTATCGATATCGATAAGTTTTTCTTGCTGAAAAGTAAATTCTTTACGACTGCCTTCGATTGTATTCATCAAAGTCTTGTAAATGCTGGCATCTAATGTTGGATTGCTTTCGGTAACCCATTTCATTAATGTTTCTTTTCCTGCAGCACTGTCGTTAGCATAACGTGCATTCATAATACCGACATAAATTTCCTTAAAGGCATCTTTGTAGTTATCAGTAACGTGTGCTTCATCACGAATTGTCTTCCAAGTATTGTCAAAGATAACCTCAGTTTGTTGCTGAACTGCCTTACCAGATAGGTAAAGTTTCTTCTCAGTATTTGACAATCCGATTGCCCACATAGCAAACCATGCGCTAATAAATAGAATTACACCTAGTGTGATTAAAATTCCAGTTTTTCTCATTTTTTTAAATTAAGTTAGTGTTTGAATATTTTAATTATACGACAAAGATATTAAAATGTTACAAATAATTTAGAATTATTTTTAAAATAATTAGTTTAATGCTATATCAACCATAGTAAGCATACTTTCACAAGTCCAGATAGCACCACCGCTAAAGCATCTAATCGTATACCATTTCTCATTTAATTGTTCTATTGTGAATGGAATTTCTTGTAAATTTAACCAAGCATCCTTGGGGTCTCCGTTTATTATCTTTTCAATAGCATCCATTTTTTCGCTTTCATCATCAGGGTCAATTGTCACAAATTGTTGTTTAGTTTTTAAATCATTCCAACTAACAAATGTTTCAACTACCATTCCAGTATATCCATACTTTTTTTCTTTAACAATATTTCCATTTTGATACATTAGGCGCTATGTAATGTTAAGTAAATTAATTTTAATGCCAAAATTTAATATTTTTATCTGATTTACTATTTGGACAATTTTGATTATCACATTTTCTCTTACCAAACAATCCCAAAAATCCATTTTTTGATGCAGTTGAACCGCAATTATTACAAAAATATCCAACACCCTCTCTGATTATTCTAGTTAATGGTGGTGATGGTTTTGGTGTCAAATTATCATTAAAATCAATGTCGTTTCTACTAAACGTAAAATTAACTACAATATGTTCAATAGGTTTAATTGGTTGATAGTATATATCTAATATTTCTTCATTACATTCTTTCATAAAAATTCTACCAATTAGTTCATTTTTATAATAGCAATCATTTCCACATATCATATAATTTTGTGTATTTTGTAAATCATTACAAAAATATGCTAATATTGTATTAGTTATTATCATTTTATCTTTCACTTCCTATTTTAAAATAGCAGTAACTACTGCATTCAAATATTTCTTATTTTTACTGGTTACTTCTAGTTCCCAACTTTGAGCATTAGAATTTTATTTGCATCCATCATAATCATATTTTTTGGCTTTTCATTCTATTAAACTCTTTTTCATTAGCATATATAATATTTTGAAGCTTTCCTCTAAATATCATCTTATTAATTTTTAACTCAATTTTTCTTATTTTTTTATACGTTTTATTTTGTAACATATTATTTTAAATTTGTCAAATGTAAACAATGCTTTTGGAATAATTCCATTGCCATATAAATTTGAATTGAATATCCTGCATCTAATGCTGCACGTTGAATAAGTCTGATTGCTTCAACACGTTTATTATCATTATAATCAACATGTTCATTCCAAATCAATTCTGCTTTGGAACGTACATCATTTGTCAGCCATTCAGGAACACTATTATTTTCTTTAGATATTTCTAATAATTTCCTAAGTTCTTCCAATAAGTCTTGCTTATCATGCCAACTACTCATTGGATATTGATCATCATCAAATTTCCAATAAGTATCTACCAATTCTATTATCTTATTATTCATAAAACTATACATTTGTATTGAACTTCTTAACCAATTATACGAAAATATTTTAATTTAGTTACGTTAATTTAAAACCAATATTATTTCCTTTTTGATACTTCAACCAACTTCATTCCATAGTTATACACAACCTTAAAATTGCGTCCGTGCTTTTCTTTCGACTGTGCAAATTGTATCATTATGTTGCCCACCATGAGCAACCGTGAGAATCTCAATAATTTCAAATCCTTTTGTTTTACCAATTCCGTTGGTATTCCAGCCAAATGAAATTACTATTCCATCTGGTTTCGTTATTCGTGCTATTTCTTTTTTTAAGTTTCCCCAAAAACTTGCCTGTGTTGTTTGCATGTTTACAGTTTTACCTAGTTTCTTATAGCACTCACTTACTTGTCTTGGACTGTACGGTGGGTCATATAAAACAAAATCCATACTATTGTCAGCAAATTGTTTTAAAAAATCCAAAGCATCCATACAATAATCTGCTTTCATTTCAGGGTCTAAATCATTGGTTATTTTAGCAATCCTGTTTTTATTAGCAAACGGGTCTATGCTTTCATATTCAGGCTTAAAATATTTATATATCAATTTGCCAATACATTTAATATCAAAAGTATTTGAATTAGGCATTTCCCAAACACGTGAAAACAAAGGCTGTGTATAACACGTGGTATAGTTAATTGGGGTTGTATCTGTATTCATAATTTTCTGCATTTTATTAAGTTTCTACTCGGTGGATAGGTTAATGGTTTCTAATCCCCAACTAACCATACCACCAACGTTATTAATTACATCTGGAATGCATAGATTTTCTTTCAAAATAAGTTTATTTACTTTGAATGGTTTGTAGTTTACCTGATGATGCCATCGATTGAATTTCCAAACAACTTTTACAATATATGGATGTTGTTGCTGTAAACTTTCTGCAAACGCTCTTCTTTGATCACCTGTATTATAGATGGTATCTGTATTACCACCTTTCATTCTCAACGTAGTCACCTTTCCAATGTGTTTGCCATTCGTTTTCACTCATCTTTTATTTCTATCTAGGTTATTATTCTAATTTCAGTTGCTCTTCCTTGAAATCTACAATCTCATTAGTTTTATTTAAAGTTGCCTTCCTAATTTTCACATCATACTTGTGTCCCCAAATTTGACGTTCTCTTATTTTTACAATTGTACCTGTTTCATTAAACGGTAACAATACTTTATCATGAATTTTAAATGGCATCCTAACTTATTTTTTGTTAATTTTTCTCATATAAGAATTAAATTCCTTTAAATCACCAAACATTACTGGACTATACTTACCTTCAACAATAGGAAAATTAAAATCTAATTCAGATTTATCCTTTTCAAAATATCCAATAAACTTATATTCTGTATTCAAATCACAATAATTTATTGGAAGTAAACGATATGGTTCATTATCGTCTTCAGCATCTGTTGTTACCATAGCCCATAATACCAAATCTCCAATTTTTTTTGGTTTACCGTTGGCGTAAAATTTCGATTTTAGTAAACTGAAATTTTCTTCAGTTAACTCAACGCATTGTTCACGTAAATTTTTCATGCTTATGTATATTTAGTTTTCATTATTTTTCACAATTTCATTAACTTTTTTGCACAACAGTTTAAACTTATTGGCCTCTTCTTCATTCTCAATATCTATTTCACAAAGAGGTAGCGGAAATTTATTTCTAACCTCTTTTATAGTTGGAAATCCACAATCTCCTGATGATTGCTCCCACACACATTTTCCAGAATAACACATTATATATCCTCTCTAAATCTTAATCCAACAGGAAATCTTGGTTTACCATACTTAGTTAATCCCTGATATTTTACTGTAAGTATTTTTCCAATAACAAGGCTAGGTTCTTCGGCATATCGAATTAATTCGTCCATATTACCTTTTAACTTACAATCAAAAGTATTAACTGTATTAGGAATTTCACAAGTAAATACTGCTTTACCTGCCATACTTCCTTTATTACCAACCTTAATACCTACAATCTTAAATTCAGAATCATCAAATTCTTTTACCTTTTGAAGGTCATATGAACGTTTATTAACATACATACCATTTGCATTTCTTACCATACAACCTTCATATCCCAATTCAATAAAATGGTCAAATGCTTCCATTAATTCATCCTCATTATTAACAATAATGGTTTCAACAATATGAATTGGAGTATTAATAAATCTTTTTGTTAGTAATGCAAGTGCTGTTGCTCGTTCTAAATTTGTCATTGACCCATCAGGTATATCATATACGTGATACTGAACTACCTCATGACCTTCCATTGGTTTATCCTGACGAATTAATGAAGTTATTTTTTCAAACGTTATTTTTTCCTTTGGAAAATTAAAATTTGATTCGTTTTTAATTACATTAATATCTGGATGCCAAAGTTCTCCATCCAAATATTTATATGGAAGACTTGCTGCTTTTAATGCTTTAATAATATGTGGAACACTTTTAATTGGTTTTCTCGTTCTACTCCATAGAGAAACCTCATCAGTATTTTGACTAATACACCTATGTCCATCCAGTTTTGGCTGGGCAAGTGCTGGATATTTTATTTTATCACCCTGCTCTGAAAATTTATGTGCAAGCATTGGAAAAATGCCACCTTCAATAATTTCATCAATTTTACCCGCCATAGCATCCTCAATGCTATTTACATATCCCTTTTTTAACTGTTTTTCTCTCCTAGCCTTAGCCTGTGCCACTGCTTGTTCTATTGCAGTAGTGGCATTTGCTTTACCAGTATTTTTGCCTTCAAAAACCTGTTCACGGCTTTCTTGAATCTTTCCACCAACCTGACCATAGTAATTTATTATATTAGGTATGTCATTGATGATATCAACACGTATTTGCCACTCTTGAATAGCACCAGTGCTTGTTTTTTTATAAAGTTTTGGAAATTCTATCATTACATTAATTAATTATTCACAAATATACTGCTATATTTTGACAAAAATATGTGATTGATATGTAATTTAAACATATAAATAAATTTTGAAATTTTTTTCAAATAAAAAACCGTATTATACGTTCAAACATAATAGTCAACACTACATTATATATTCTAATTAAGATTCCATTTCAAAATTTTTTAAAAATTCATCCAATTCTTTTTTTGTGACTGTTTTTTTATTTTCAAAATTTTCAATGAAAGAATTTTTCATGTTGTTTGGTAGGTATTTTTTTTCCAGTTTAATACCTATTGTATTATCTTCATTTAAAACATTATTGAAATATGTGATCATAAAATGTTTTTGGTTGCCATAATCTAAATTCAAATTACCAATTTCTTCTTTATATGTTTCATCATTAATAGTAATCTCATCAAAAATACCTCTCACCATAAAAAAACGCTCACCTTTAACTCGATAATCTTCTGGTGAATCTAAAACATTTTTGAATAACTCAATTAATTTTTCTTTTTTATTACCTTCATTATTTACCAAATCATCCTGAATTTCTTCTGGTGAAAATTCAATACATATCTTCCTTGTAGGTTTAAATGATTGTGGATCATAAATAGTTGGAGTTATACAAGCACCATCTTTTACTGGATTATGTATGGTATCGAGATTAAAAACTTCTGGTGACATATTTATTGAATGTATATAACATTTATTTCCGAATTTCGTATCATCTGTTAATTTAAAATATTTTGATTCAATAATTTCGCCTTTTTCGTTTTCGACATCAGGTATTTCAATAATATCAAAATTTTCAATAGTTTTTAAGTCATCACATTCTAATAAATATTGTTTAATGTTTAATAGACATTCGTGGTCTAAAAAATCTAATTTTTCTTTGTTCATTTCAAACAAATCTAATTTTTCTTTGTTTATTTCAAACAAATCTACTAATAAATCAATTAGTTTCATATTTTTATGTTTTTTTATAAAGTTTTGGAAATTCTATCATTACATTAATTATTCACAAATATATTGCTATATTTTGATAATAGCAAACGATTTATAAACAATATTGGTTAATGAACTAATCTATCTTAATGTTATATCTATATCCATCCAGCAATTTTAAATGCTTAGGAATTGGCATATCTTAAAACATCATTTCAATATCATGTTTTAATTTAGATTTTAAATCTTTAATTAATTCATTTTTTTTTGATTCAGTAAAATTAGCAATTGTGCTTAATTTTACATTTACATTCAAGTTAATTTTCATTATTTTTTTTGTTAACATTAAAATGGACATATATATTCTACTGGATGAATCAGGTGTTTTCTTAATGTTTTCAAACTTTTAAATTTTCCACATATACAATATCCAATGCTTCCATTAGAATAAACTTGTTTAATTTTTCTTCCAGTTTTAATGTTAAAACATTGCTCTCCACAGAAACCATACTGAGGCGCAAAGTCAATTACATATTTTATGGTATAACATGCTGATATTGAGGTCATTGTTCCTAAGTAAAGGTGTATATATAAACGAGTTATAAAACATTAAAACGATTTTATAACAAAGTATAAATTCAATTAAAAATTATATTTAACTGTTCTGCTTTTTAAGAACTTTGTTATTTTCCTTGAACAAAATAATCGTTCAAACCAATTTAGTTCCATTATAAACTTTTCAGCATCTATATACCTTTCGGTAAGTTGTTCCATTTTGTTCAATGAAAATTCTGCAATCTTTTTTGTATTTTCCATATTATAATTTTTAACTAAATTTATACCCGACCGTTAGGCACAATACAACTTACGCAAGTCATCAACTTTGTACCAATATTTTTTAGTTCTGCCACCATAATCTAAACAGATGCAACGTAAATTATTATCTGTTTCAAATTTCTGTTTAAGAGTTTTTGCATCATCTAATTTGCGTGAATCAATTCCAAGTGCATCAATTTGTGTAAAGTGCATTCCGCTTAGTTCGGTCGATGAAATAAATCCATCAAGTTTCATTTCTTTAGAATATTCTCTTTTCTTTGTCCAGTCAGCTTTTTTAATTGAAATCATAACTTAAAGTACTGTGCCTAACAAGCGGTCATAAAGCATACCGCAGAAAGGCTTGTTAATAATTGGAAGCGTTCTACAATGCGGTACGCTTCATACCGCCAGCCGTTATGCACCATTTAGCGTAGTGCTAATAATTAATGCGTAGTATTATCCAACTTGGTTGTGAGTTAAAAAAGTTTTCATCACAAGTAATTGTTGCCCACTCTTGGTCAATACCCCAATTTATGTAATTTTCATTTACATCTACTTTCCACCCAGTATTATTACTTGTGTTGTATTCATCAATTAACATCTTTAGTTCACTTAATTGTGTATGTTTTGATAACCATATTGCATCACCATCACCACATTCAAAATGAATTGATGAATAAATTAAATCTAAAACTTTTTTATTAATATTTGTATTCATAATTAAACGGTGCATAACAAAGAATATAAGTAATAACCGAGTTATACTGTTTATTTAAGTTATTACTTTTGTTTAACATTATACGTAATTTTAAGTTTTTTGTTTCAAATTGGTTACTACTTATATTCTCAACCGTTATCGCCAATTTTAATAGCGGCATCGCAATTGCGGATTTGTTATATCCATTTTATATTTTGGTTTTGGTTCTGTAAGTTGAACATATTCCAATTCTTTTATGATTTTTATATTCTTTACTACTGGTTCGCCATAACTACCAATTCCAACTTGTTCTGCTTCTATTAAATACGCTGGTATTCTACCTTCTTGTAAATCATCCAAAAATCCAATTAAATCATATAAAAATCCTATACTTATTGAAGAAAGAACAATATTATAATTTTCACCTTGTTGTATAAACTGATAACAAGAAACACCTAATTCATCTCGTATTTTACCGCAATCTCCATCATATACACCACTTATTTCATTTTCTGGAATATTCTTAAATCGGATAAAAAACTGGCGATAACACGGTATAAAATCAATAGCGGTTTCATCGGTTATTGTTTCATCGGTGCTTGTATTTAAGTTTTTCATAATTTGATAATTTAGTTTTCAAAATCCGCTACTGGTCTTATACCCAACGTTGTTATAGGTTATTTAAAACCCAACGCACTCAAACGTTCATCATCTGGCTTCTTACCATCTTCTTTTTCGTCAATGTATTGCTTTGCTAATCTCTCAGCATCTTGTACGCACAATTCTAAAAATCTATCTTTAACTTCCTCTTTTTTATAGTAGTTATCAAAGTCCATACAATTAACTGTTACTGTATGCCATCGCTCGCCATCCATTCGCCTTTCAGCTCTTGTATTAAGTTCAACCTTAATATTAAACTTATATCCTCTGTAATCAAATTCTTTATTCATAACGCTCATTCCTTTAAAAAACAACCTATAACAAGCGGTCATAAAACATGCCTGTCAAAGCCTGTGCATAACTTGAAACGTTCTACATCGGCACGTTTCATACCGCCAGCCGTTAGGCATAATTACTATCAATCCATTGTTCTAAATCATGCCTATACTGTCCATGTGTTATTATATAGTTATTGAAAGTTACATACCATCTACCATCTTTTAACATTCGCTGAAACCTAAAGTGTGTTTTATAAACGTATTCATCACTTATCATGTCGCAACTATGCCTAACAATGTGTAAATTGCATTGCTCGTTTTGTAGGTTATTGTTGTTTTCTTCCATTTTATAAAGTATTTAAGTTATTCAAAATTAGTGCTTTCTATTCGCAACGTCAACTTACACTCCACGTTAGACACAATAAAAATATATCAACCATCGTCATTTTTAATGTCAATATATTCTTCACTTATTGTTTCATCTTCTAACTTTAGTTTTACCTCTAAGTGCGAGCCATTAAAACCAAATGACTTTTCGCATATCTCTAAACTTAGGTTGTTAATCAAGTATTCTTTTATTTCATCCTTATTCATAATTATATTTTTACAGATGCCTAACAAACAATATAAAACAGCTTGTCGTGTATCTAATTAATATTTGTGTTTAATTATTATTTCTTCTCATTTTTCAACGGTGGTTTTAGCCGTTTCATATTGCAATACGTTATGGTTAATTAAAAAATTATTTCGAGAGTTGTCCAAGAAAAAACATATTAACTAACGCTCTTTTTACTTCATCATATCTTTCTATCTCACCTAATTCAGACAAGA
>Ga0307375_10000472_pt1 | contig 50157 bp, 31 predicted proteins | sample TR1MG_FD_202531 | JGI IMG/M metagenome (GOLD analysis project Ga0307375, IMG submission 202531) | Soil microbial communities from Risofladan, Vaasa, Finland - TR-1 | ecosystem: Environmental > Terrestrial > Soil > Coastal area > Acid sulfate soil | place: Finland: Risofladan, Vaasa | collected...
ACTGAGAAAACTTACGACACGTCAACAGCGGTTCGCTTCCGCTCGCCTTCCTGACCCACACCTGACGCGATCATCGCCGCGCCTTTTCCGCAGCGCTCACCACGAACGGCACTTAACCGACGCAGCCCGCGGTGGTTTGAGGCCTCCCCCTGCAGGGCGACCTCGGAGGACCTGCCTCCATCTCCTGCACAGCACCGCATCCGGTGGCTTCTACATCGAACCCTCCTTCAGCGTTCGTGGCACACGACCTGGGGTTTTACGACTCCAGGTCATTTTTTTCGTGTCCGTTTTGTCCCCGTGGTTGCTCCGTGGTTGCTCGCGCGCACGGACCCAGCAATCCGGGGCTTGTCAAAAACGGCCCGTCCGGCGCCCGATGCGGGGGCATTCGCCCCGGAGCCGGGCCGTCTCGTCCGGTCGGTGCCCGCCCCGGGCCCACTAGACCAATGGTCTAGACCTTCACGGCGGACGCCGGGAGCGTGCCCGGAGTCCCCCTATGCCGATACCATCACACAGCGTGATACCAGCTGGTAATCGGCACTCGCATGGCGGATACGTCGGTGGCGCTGACGCCCCAGACCGGCCGGTTGCCTGCCAGGGATGCGCGGGACAGCAAGGTGTTCCAGGCGGTGGTGCCAGCTGCCGCCGGCGCCCGGAGCGGCGAGTCCGCTGGGCACTTCCGTCTTTACGCGCTTCCGGGCGAGGCTCAGGGCTCCGCGGGGACGGCAGCAGCGCGCCGGATGTTGACGTGCCCAGCAAGCTGGGGCGAGGACGGCCACAGCCGGGGCGACCGCCCCGGTCGGCATGATTTCCCGGTCCCTGCGGCGGTCGCGCCCACGTGGCGGCCGTCGGGCGGTACCGGGGGTGACCAGCCGGTGCGCCCGCAGCCTTGACGGCAGGAGCCGGATCAGCGCGGCGAGGACCGCCCGGTCGGCCCAGTCCAGCCGGGGCCGCGGATTGGCCCGGCGCAGCACGGCGGCCTCGTGCCGCAGCACGAGCAGCTCGGCGTCCTTGGAGGCTGATGACCGGCTGACCAGGACCAGCCAGCCGCAGACCCGGACGAACATGAGATAGAGCAGGCGCAGGGACACGGATGACCATGATGCCGTACGGCTGGCCCCGGCCGTCGTCGCAGGCCACAGGGCATGCAGACTTCTGGCACCCCACAGGCAATTCCGGCCGGCGTTGCGTCGCGGAGCCGGGCCTCGGTCTCATCGCGAACGCATACCGGCGTACCCGAGCGCATCTCCATGATCGTAGGGCGCAAGGTGACCGCGCAGACAACATGAAAGAAGTCGCAGGCCAGCATGGTCTCCGCCTGGGTGCGCAGGAACTGCCGCCAGGTCGTATAGCTGCGCCTCGGCGCGGGCGGGATTCCGCAGCCGCCGCACCGTGGAGGCGCCGACCCAGATGCCCAGGCCAGCAGCTCGCCCTGGATCCGCATGTAGCCCCAGCCCGGGTTCTCCCGCGCCATCTGCTCGATCAGCACCACGACCCGGGCATCCACGGGTGGCCGTCCTCCCTTGGGAGGATAGGTCCACCGCCAGGGGACCAGCCGCCGATGCCAGCCCAGGAGCGTGCCCGGCGTCACCAGGCGGCCCATCCGCACCGACCCCGGAAGCAGCCGGGCCAAGGCGGCGAGCACCGCCCGGTCAGCCCAGTGCAGCTTCGCCGCGGGTTCTGCCGCCGCAGCACGGCGACTTCGTGGCGCGGCACCAGCAACTCGGCGTCCTTCGACGCCGCCGAGCGCGCCATTAGCATCATCCGGCCAGCGGCAAAGATCCGGCAGGCCATCGGGAATGCCGCGCCACAGGCCGACCAGCTCGCCGTGGATGCACCGGTAGCCCCAGTCCGGGGGCCTGTTGCTGGTCAGAAGCTCCGCACGAGGCCGCCATCGCAGCGCAGCGCTATCCCCGTGATGTATGACGCCGGCGCACTGCACAGGAAGGCCACGGCGGCGGCCAGCTCAGCAGGCCTGCCATAGCGGCCGGCGGGGATCGCGGCCACCGATGCCCGCTCGACGTTGGCGACCGTGCAACCAGAACGCTTCGCGTTGGCCGCGTCTACCTCGGCGGTACGGTCGGTTTCGATGCGGCCGGGCAGCACGAGGTTGACCGTGATGCCGTCGGGAGCCACCTCGGCGGCCAGCGTTTTGAGGTACCCGGCCAGCGCGGCGCGGCCGAGATTCGACAGCGCGAGGTTAGGCAGGGGCGCGGTGATCCCACTGGACCCCACTGCGAGGATCCGGCCCCAACCGTTGCCTCGCATGGTCGGCAACGCTAGCGACACCAGCCTGATGTGCTGAAGCAAGGTGATGCTCAGGGCGTCCCCGGCATCGGCAGCGTCGATGGCGGCCGCCTGGGCGGGCGCGGGACCAGGCCCGTTGAGCACGAGAATGTCCGGTGCGCCGAATGCCGTGGCCGTCGCCTCAAGCAACTTGGCCGGACTATCGTCGGCACGAAGGTCTATCTCGACCCCGATGGCGCTCGGCAACTCGGCGGCGATCTGCCTCGCCCGGTGTCCCCGCCTGCCGCAAACTACGGTATTGGTCCCCTCCGCGGCGAGTGCCCGGGCGATTGCCTCTCCGATCCCTCCGGTCGACGCGCAGACCAGGGCGGTCCGCCCTGAAAGGCCGAAGTCCATCAGTCCGCCTCGCACTGGCCCGCGAACGCTGGGCTCCGCAGGCCGACCCGTCCCGCCATGCGCATCGCCCTCCCTTCCTTACTATCCCTTTTCCTCATCCCTCATCCCGACGGCGCACCGAAGCCACGAGGCGAACTCAAGCGAGAACAGCATGTCGGAGTGGCCGCCAGGGAATACCTTGCACGAGTACTCACTATCGGTGACGCCAGCCCATTCCTCGATTCCGCTGATGGGGGTCAGTGGATCAGCCTCGCCGCAGGCGGCGAGTATCGGGCAGCGGACTTTATAATGACACGATGCAATAAAACCACTGAGGGACCGGAGGTCGTGCATGGCGGTATCGAGAAAAATGTCCCGCCACTCGGCGGAAAACTCGTCCGACATAGAGCTCACGGCCGCTTTGTCGAGGAAGGCGGTGGTGGCAGACCGATCGACAGTGACCCACTCTGGCATGGAAAGCAGTCCTGGTGCCGTGGCACCTAGAACTACCAAGGCTGAGACTGCGGCTCCCCGCCTTTCCAATTCCACTGCCGTCGTGTAGGCGACGTAAGCACCGAAGCTATGTCCCACTAGCACCGGGTGGTCCGACTTCCGTTCTCCCAACTGAGCCAGGCATGACTCTACAACCTCCTGGAATGACCCGGCTGCCTTCCCGAAGTCCTTGCCGAGGCGCCCCGGGTACCGGACTAGCCACGCTGATGGTCCGCACTCGCCCAGCAACTGCCGGAACTCCGCGCCAAATGATCCGGCACCAGGGAAGGTGATTATGCCCGAAGGCTGGGTGCTCATTGCTCTCCCTTAGCCAGTTCCTGCGATGCTCATAAGTCAGAACCCGAGTCCCAGTTCGTCCATGATCATGGCTATGCTGATCGCGCCGAGGTTGAAGTCCCACTTGTCCGACTGCTGCCGGGACAGGGCGCCCTCAAGGCAGTCTCGGGCCAGGATGCCACTCGCCTCCACCAGGTCACGCCAGCGGACCCACGTTCGCGCGTCCGCAGCGGACTGCATGTCGTAGGCGGTAAAGCCGTGCTTTCCCCGCCGGAGGACTGATTCAGGAATCACGCCGGCATAGGCAGACTTGAGACAGAACTTGCCTTCGAAGTCAACTACCTTAACACTGTCGCCGATCCGTAGCGCCTGCGCGACGATGGAATTACTAAGGAACGGGTATCGGCCCTCAACCGAGTTGCGCATGAGCATGGAGTCACCATGATCGCCGAGCAGGTGGCCGGAAAGCTGAACGTACACGTCGGCTATCGAGCGCAATTGCATCATTGAGAGCTGCCCTGCCTCATCCGCCGAGAACGGGATCAGCCGCGTCCTCCAGAACTCATACCCCGCGAGCGCCTGGCGCGCTTCGGGCGAGAGATACTGGTCGCGCCGCTGGTGCACCCGCCGCCAATTCACCTCCCAGCCGAACTCCGCCCTTCCCCAGGCCTCCTCATTCTCCTTCAGGCACGTCCGGCCGGGCTTGGCTGCGCTGTCAAACGCATAGGAGTCGTAGCCGAAAAATAGCTCATCCGCCCCCTCCCCGGAAACTACGCCCTTGATTCCTGCGGACCGGACGCCGTCCGCCAGCATCATGGCGGCCACGTTATAGGTCTCGCGCTGGGGATAGCAGCAGTGCCGGACCATGTGCTCGAACTTAGAGGCGATATCGGCCCGCTTGCACAGAATCTCGTGATGCTTGCTGCCGACGGCCGCCGCCACTTCTCGCTGGAAACGCCCCTCGTCCAGTGCCGGGTCATCGAATACCACAGAGAACGTGCTGACCGGCTGGCCGGCGAGTGCGGCCGACTCCATCACGATCGCGGTGGAGTCGAAGCCCCCGCTCAGGTAGGCACCGACCTCCACATCCGCGCTCAGGCGGTCACGGGTGGCCTGCCTGAGACTCTCCCGGAGCTCTTCCCCGGCCACCGGTTCCGGCAGCGCGGCGAACTCGCCGTAGCGCCAATAGCGCACGGTCTCCTGCCCGGCGGCGCTGAAGTGAACGGCGCAGCCTGGCGGCACGGCGCGCACCCCGCTGACGAGAGTCCGCGGCGCGACGATATTGCCGAGCGAGAGGTACTGGTCGACCGCTCCCATGTCCACCTGCCAAGGCTGATGGACGCATTGCACCAGGGGCTTGACCTCTGAGCAGAAATGAGTGCCCGAATCCGTCACGGTGTAGTACAGCGGGCAGATTCCGAACCTGTCCCGTGCGAGGATAAGCGAGTTCCTCGCGCGGTCGAGGATAACAGTGGCAAACTGCCCGTCCACCATTCTGAATCCCTGGACGCCGTACTTTGCGACGAGCTCGGGGATGATGGCCACATCAACACCATTGCCCTGCGGTACTGGAGCCACCTTCTCACTGAGGGCCTGGTAGTTGAACACCTCGCCGTTCGTCAGCGCCACGTAGCGGCCGCTGCGGTCTTCCGCTGGCTGCCAGCCGCCGGCCAGGCCGGTCATGCCCAGCCGGCCCAGCTTCGCGGAAAGCGTCTCCGTGCTCAGTGAGTACGACTCATCAGGTCCGCGGTGGGCCAGCCGGGAATGCATGGCGGCCGCCACCCTGCGATCAAGCCGGCCGTCCGGGGCGAAGGTGCCGCACACGCCACACATCGGGATCAGGCGATCCTGGTACGTAGCTCGCTGATGAGATCCTGCAGGCTCTCCGCCCGCAGAACATCACGCACGCCCGCGTCCATCCACCCGAGTTCCTTCAGCTTGCTGACGAGGACCAGGGTGGAGGCCGAATCGCCGCCTATGTTGAAGAAGTTCTCGTCAAGGCCGGCGTCGCTTACACCCGTGAGGCGTCGGACCAGGTGCAGGACCTGCTCCTCAGGCGAGCCGACGGGGAACGCCGCCGCGGAGGAGGAACGCACCGTCCTGAGCGCCTCACGATCGACCTTGCCGTTCTTGGTGTAGGGCAGCCTTTCGACTTGCTGGATGAGGGAAGGGACTTTATACGGGTCAATGACCGCGTCCAGGTGGGACCGTAGCTGCCGGGGAGCCATGTCACCCTGGTAGTAGCAGACCAGGGCGTCGGCAGGGTCCTCCGCGCCTGGCCCGTCCTCGTGTGACTCCGCCACGACCACCGCGTCCATGACGCCAGGCAGCCGACATGCGGCCGCCTCGATCTCACCGGGATCCAGGCGGTAGCCGCGAACCTTCAGCTGCCGATCCAGCCGGTCGACGAAGAACACCCTTCCGTCACGGTGCTCGACGATATCGCCGGTGCGATAGGTCCGGCTTGCGAGGCCATCCGTAAACAACTGCACGCCATCCGTCGTGAGGTAGCCGACCGCGACGCTTTCGCCAGTGATGACCAGTTCCCCCCGGCTCGCCCGCGGGTCGGTCAGGTCTTCCCTGGCGTCCGGGGGCAACGGGACGATCTGGTACCCGCAGTCGCCCACCAGGTCGCCCAGTGGCACGGACTCGGCGCAGTCACTGGGATCCAGCCGACCGCTGAGGAAGTTGCAGACAGTGGTCTCCGTCGTCCCGTAGGCGTTGTGGAAGGCGGTCACGGACGACCACTTCCTGACGACCGAGGGCCGGCATGCCCCGCCGCCATTGATGACGTGCTCCAGGCTCATGGCCCTGGTCGGCTGGGTAACCGTCAGTGCGAACGGCGTCGTCTTGAGATGAGTGACCTGGAGATCCTCCAGGGTTTCCTGAAGCATCGGCCCTGGGCTGACCCGTTCCTGTCGCGGAATGACGAGGCATGCGCCAGCCGCCAGGGTCCAGAGGATCTCAGTAATGCAACCGTCGAAGGTGAGGCGGGCGAACTGCAGCGTACGGCTCCGGGGGCTGAGGTCAAGGCGCCGTACATGGTCGCGGATCATGGGGGCTAGCGGATCGGCCCGCACGAGCACGCACTTGGGCTCGCCCGTGGAGCCTGACGTGTGGATCGCGTAGCCGATCCTGCCGTGCCGCGCGGTAAGGTCCCCGCCGGGCGAGACGCGGTGTCCCCTCGTCTCGGCGCGCCATTCGGCCGGTATCTCAGCCAGTACGGGCGTGCGCGGGGACGATGGGTCGCCGGCGATGGCCCGAAGGCCAAGCGACGACACCTTCAGCCTGTTCGATGACTCGTTGTCCCGCGGGTCGATGAATACGAACGGCCGCCCTGCCGCGAGCGCGCCGACCATCGCGATAATCGAGGCAGCGGTCCGATTGGCCATGATTCCGATGAACTCGCCGGGCGCAGTGAGCGCTTCCAGCCGCGTGGCGAAATCGCGGAATTCCAGGCGGAAGTCAAGGTAACAAATCCGTTCGCCTTCTGTTTCGATTGCGCTGCGTTCAGGGCACTCCCTGACAGCACGCTCTACCGCGTCCAGCACTGACTGCCGTTCGGGCAAATCCTCACCCCTTTCCATGACGCGTCCGAGTCAGGAGATCCGGTTCCTGCCGCATTTACCGTACGGTGTGCACGAGGGTGCCCACGCCCGAGACAACGGCCCTGACCGAGTCGCCCGGTGTGATCATGGCAGCGCCTGGAGTTCCCGTGCAGATGACGGTGCCGGGAGACAGGGTGCGGCCGGCCGTGAAGTACTCCACGAGGTAGCCCAGGTTGTATTTCATGTCCGACACCAGAGCTGTAGCAATGACCTCGCCGTTGAGGATGGTCGAGACGCGTATCGATTCGAGGCTCGAATCATCGAACTCGTCCATGGTGACCAGTTGGGGGCCCACGCTGCAGAATGTGTCGAAGCCCTTGGCCCAGGGGATGTATCGGGGGTTCTCGCGAACGGCATCTTCCGCTGTCACGTCGAGAACCGCAGTGAGGCCCGCGACAACCGACTGCCAGTCGTCGCGTCCCACGTCCTTGCATTGGGTGCCTATGACCAGGCCCAGTTCCGCCTCCGCGGTGACTCGCTTGCTCTGGATGGGCAGTTCGATCTGCTGGCCGTTGCCGATGAGGCAGTTCCCTGGCCGCAGGTAGGAGCCGGGCCCGGACGCAGGCTGCTGGGCGTTCAAGTCGTCTGAATGCCCCCGGTAGTTCAGCCCGGCTCCCCAGATGTCGCCTCCGTCGTGGATGCTCGCGGCGTCGCGAAGCCGTACGTCGGCCCGTGCGTCAACGGGCAGCGAAGCGAGCAGCGTCGCGAGCTGCCTCCTTCGGGGCTCATCCAGCAGGTCGGTGACTCTCACCTCGGAGCCGAACCCCTCGATGCTCGCAAGGCTTACCCAGGTCTCCCCCTGACTGGCGAAGACCCGCTGACGGCCCGCGGTACTGAATCGCGCAAATCTCACCTGATTCCCCCAGGTATCGCCTTTCCGACCTGCTGTGCTGCGGCCTGAACATGGTCCTTTTCCACGCTCCGTGGAGCAAGCCGCACGGCGGCCTCCATCAGGGAGGCAGGGTCGACGCTGAACTCCGCGCAGAGGCTGCCGATGAGCGCAAAGAGCCCGGAGTGAATCCCGATTACACCGCCGAGCACCTGCATGCTTCGGTCCTCGGGAAGGACGTCCATTCTGTCCCGGCAGAACTTCGCCAGCTCGGCCATCTTCTTGTAGTCGTAGGTGTCGTCACCGGTGATGCTGAGGATGCCAGCGAGTGACTCGGTCTCCGCATTGCCAGCGCCTCGCCCGATACCGTCAAGCGTTCCGTCGATGATCGTGGCGCCCGCCTCGACCGCGGCGATGCTGTTCGCGTTCGCCATCCCGAGGTTGTCATGGCCATGGAACCCGATGACGGGGAAGCTCTCCTTCAAGACGGTCACGTAGCGGCGGACGTCATCGGGGAGCATGGAGCCATACGAGTCCACGGCGTAAACTCCGCTAATGGCCTCGGTGACCCCGCTCAGCAGGGCGGCTAGCTCTTCGACGGGCGTGACGCTCGTCTTCATGAGGTTGAGGTAGACCTGCTCGCACATGTCGGTTGCGCGCCCGATGTAGTCCAGGTTCTCCGGGACCTTCTCGGCCTCCATTCCGATGCGGACGAACGACATGCCCTGGTCACAGAGCTCGGCGAGCGTCGTGAGCCGGCTGAATCCGGGCTGAGCGAACATTCCCCAGGTGGAAGCCGTCAGCTCTGAGCCGGCGATCTCGCACCACCGCTGGAGGGAGATGCTGCACGGCGTGATTCCCGAACGCTCTGCTTCGAAGCCAAGGCCATGACCGATCTCGATCTTCTGGATTGGCGTCTCATTCATCCGGCTAAGGAACTCGACGACGAATTTCTCATCGAGCTGGAAGCCGACTGCGTAGGACCCGTCGCGAAGCGTCGCGTCAAGGATTTCCGCTCGCATCCGGTTGGGCGGTGCGCTCTCTCCGTGCATGGTTGTCCTCCGGAACAATGTGTGGTTGGCGGGATCCGATGGCCACGTGCCGCTCGGCAAGGCGGCCAGGCCGGTCTGGCCGGATCAGCCAGGCTGGGAGAACTGCAGCGTGCGGTTGATGGCCGCCAGCATGGCCTTCGCCACTGCCCCGGCGGGGCTGACGTCCAGCCCGGCTCCCCACACGGGGCCGTCCTTCACCGTCAGCAGCACATAGGCCGCGGTCCTGTCCCCGATCGGATGCTCGATCACCCGGCGCACGTCGGCTGGCCAGCCACCCTGGGCCAGCGCTTCGGCGAATGCCGACGCCGCGTCCAGGCCGGTTCCCGTGACCGTGAGCTCCTTGCCGCCCGCTGTCGACAGGGAAACGTCGAGTTGTACCCCGTGGTCCGTGTCCGCGCTGTGCAGCACGTTCAGCAGCACCGAGGACTTGGGCTCCAGGTACTCGCCCCTGAATGCCTCCCACAGCTGACGGGAGTTTATTTCCAGGCCGCTCTCATCGGTCAGCTTCTGGATGACCCTGGCGAAGTCGATCCGCAACTCCCTCGGCAGGTCCATGCCATACTTGCTCTTGAGTACATGGGCGATGCCGCCCTTTCCCGACTGGCTGTTGACTCGGATGACCGACTCATAAGCCCGGCCGACATCATGCGGGTCTATTGGCAGGTACGGAACCTCCCAGTGGATGGTGCCGGGCTGGTCGGTACCGATAGCCTCTTCCTCGAGGGCCGCGAGTCCCTTCGAGATAGCGTCCTGATGGGTTCCGGAGAACGCGGTGTACACCAGGTCGCCGGCATACGGGTGGCGAACGTGCACGGGTAGCTGATTGCAGTACTCGACCGTGTTCCGCACATCGTCAATGTCCGAGAAGTCGAGTTGCGGATCGATTCCCCGGCTGAATAGGTTCAGTGCAAGCGTGGCCAGGCAGACATTGCCCGTGCGCTCCCCGTTCCCGAATAGCGTTCCCTCGACGCGTTCGGCCCCTGCCATCAGCGCGAGCTCGCCCGACGCGACCGCGGTGCCGCGGTCATTGTGCGGGTGAATCGACAAGATGACCGACTCGCGGTTGGCCAGGTTACGGTTCATCCACTCGATCTGGTCAGCGAAGACGTTCGGGGACTCCATCTCGACGGTGCTGGGCAGGTTGACGATCACCGGCCGGTCCGGGGACGCGTCCCACGTCGCGGTAACCTCATTGGCGATCGTCAGGGCGAGCTCCGGCTCGGTGACGTTGAACGCCTCCGGAGAGTACTCCAAGCGTAGTTGCGACCGGGGCATCCCGTCAGCCAGCCGGGCCACCTGCTCGGCCGAGCCGACGGTGAGCTTCGTGACTTCGTCAGCTGACATCTGGAAGACGACTTGACGCCACAGGCAGGCCGTGGCGAGGCACAGGTGGACCATGCCGTGGCTCACCCCGCTAATTGCCTCGAACGTACGATCGATTAGATCGTTGCGGGCTGGCGTGAAGACCGATATGGTCACGTCGTCCGGGACCTTGTCCTCCGTTATCAGATGGCGGACGAAGCCGAAGTCCGTCTCGCTCGCCGACGGGTAGCCCACCTCGATTTCCTTAAAGCCCATCTTGACCAGCAGGTCGAACATGGCGGCCTTTCGCCGCAGGCTCATGGGATTCGCGAGTGCCTGGTTGCCGTCCCTCAGGTCCACCGAGCACCACAACGGCGCGTAGCCCAGCGACCGTCCTGGCCAGGTTCGGTCCGTCGGTGTGATCAGGGGCGCGGCCCCCTCCCGGACGTAGCGACTGAACGGCATGGACGATGTCCGCTGCGGATTCCACCACGGCTGGCCAGTCCTCCGGGGACCGGAAGGCGTCCGGAGTTGCGGGTGGCTGCTCAGCGCCGAATCGGTGTTTCCCATTTCCACGAACCTCCTGTCGGTGCGGCGGCTAGGCGGATCACCTGAGGTCTTCTCGATTTGCCTGGCGGCCCTCGCCGGCATCGGTACCTGAGGTTCTGTCTTAGCTGCTCGCAAGCTGTCCGGCTTGTGACATCGCCTCACTACAGCACGGCCGCGTACACGCCGGGTTAGACGCTGGTTATGCGCCTTGACCTTGCGGCCGGGCGGCAGGCGGGGCATAGTCGCTATGTGGGCGGGAAAGTCGCTCAAGATCGGCAATGATGTCCAGAGAAGAGCATGCCGCCGCTGAAAGCCGATGTCAGTGGCATTCGGCTTAAGCGCGATGAGCGTGCGAGCGATTCAAGGAACGGAGTCACCGCTGATGGCTACCGTAATGCGCACAGGCCCAGCTGGCCGAGTCTTGTCGTTGCAGCCGCTGGCGCTAGCGGAGATCCTGGTGCTCGGGCGAAAGCATGGGGCCGTTGACCTCGCTGTTGGCTCGCCATCGTTTCCGAGCGTCGATCCGGGATTCATCGAGTCCGCTTGCGCAGCCCTTCGCGACGGCCACAACCAGTATGACGACCCGGCCGGGAACAAGGACTTGCGTGCCGTCGCGGCGACCGCGCATGGCGCTGAGCCGGATGCCGAGATCACCGTGACGGCGGGTGCGACCGAGGGCCTGAACGTGGTGCTGCAATCGCTCGTGCAACCCGGCGACGAGGTCGTGGTCCTAGAGCCCTTCTTTGAGGCTTACGCCCTGGCGATCCGCCTGGCCGGGGCGTGTCCCCGGTTCGTCCGGCTGCACGCGCCCGACTGGCGCTGGGACCCGGCCGAACTGGCCGCCGCGTTCGGTCCCCGGACCAGGGCAGTGATCATCAACAGCCCGCACAACCCCACCGGGCGAGTGTTCAGCGCGGCTGAGCTCAGTGACGTGGCCAGGCTGTGCGTCGCCTGGGATAGCGTCATCATCAGCGACGAGGTCTACACCGAGTTCGTCGCTGACGCTGGTGCTGCCGCGCTGCCGGCGGCAGCCGATCCTGCGGCCGTGACGGTGGTGCTGCGCAGCCTTTCCAAGTCGCACGCGCTCAGCGGATGGCGGATTGGCTGGGTCTACGCGCCGCCAGAGCTCACCCGGATCTTCCGGATGGTTCATGAAACGCTCCTGGTCGGTTGCGCGGCTCCCCTCCAGGTCGCGGCGGCCGACCTGCTGCGCAAGGTGCCGGGCTGGTCGGACGCCGAGCGCTCGGCGCTCATCCGCAAGCGACTGCGGCTGCATGAGGCCGTCGTTGCCGCGGGCCTTTCCTGCCCGGTTCCGCAAGGATGCGCGTACCTGTTCGCCCGGCTGCCCCCGAACGCGCCCGCCGCCAGCGAACTCGTCCGGCGACTGGCTTCTGAATGTCACCTGCTGGCCGCCCCCGGCACCTTGTTCTTCGCCGATCAGGCAGCGGGGGAACGCTACCTGCGGCTCGCTTACAACAAGTCCGACGACGTGCTCGACCGCGCCATCGCGTTGCTCGCGACGCACGTCTCGCCTGTCTTGCGGTGAGCCGCACGTCCCCCGCCTGTCATGCGGTGAACGGCGCGCTCGCCTGGCTCCTGCGCTGATGGGACGCGCGGGCGCGGTGCCCTGCTCAGGCAGGGTGCCGCGCCCGCGCGGCTACGCCAGTCGGCCGAACCTCTCGAAGGCCGATGCCAGCTCGCGTTCGGCCGTCGCGAATGATTCACCTGGCCACATGTCCAGCAAGTGGTGGGTCTTGCCCTCAAGGCCCTGTTCCGCCGCGCCCAGTTCGATCACCAGCGGGAAGCTGGTCGGGTCGAAGTTCTCCGCCTCTTGCAAGATGGCCCGCGCGACCATGCGGCATCCGGGCAGGTCGACCTTGTCGTCGTCGAGGTACTGCAGAGTGAAGCCGATCTGCGGCATGTGCCCGGTGCCAACCAGGTCGTGGCCCCGTCCCTCGAGCAGGGTCACCGCGTAATCGAGTGGGATCTCCTCGTGTTGCAGCGCCCGAGCCAGGCTCGACTGGATCGAGCCCAGGGAGTCAGCCGGCGACTCGAGGACATCAGCGTCAATGTCCAGGCACAACATGTTGGCGAAGCAGCCGATGATGCTTTCCGTACCCGTCCAGCTCCGGTTCGCCGTCTGGATGGTGAATGCCTGCCGCCTGGCCCCGGTGCGCCGCTGGGCGAAGTCGGCCAGGGCGGCCAGCAGGGTGACGAACAGGGTCGAGCCGTGTTTCGCGGCAAGCCTCTCCATGCCCGTGACGGTGTCACCCGGGACCGTGAAGTCGTCGATCCGGGTGGTGAACCGCCCGCCTGACTCTTGGGGTGCTATCCACGGGACGGGTTCCCGCAGGATCTCCCTGAGCCCGGCCAGGTGCCTCTCCAGGCGATCACCGCGCAGGACGTCGCGCTGCCATTCGGCGAAGTCGAGATAGTCAGTGCGCAGCGCCGGACGCGGCGATGCCTCCCCGGTCCGGACGCGGTAGGCGTGGGCAAGCTCGTCGAGCAGTATCTCCTGCGACATGGCGTCGAAGATGATGTGGTGAACCGCCAGAACAAGGGACCACGTGTCGTCCGCGGTCCGCGCGATGGTGAAGCGTATCGGCGGCTTGGCCCGCAAGTCGAATCCCCGCAGGTACTCCATCTGGGTCAGGCGGTGCAGCGCCTTGTCTCCGCGCCGCCGCATGTCCAGCATCTTGATCTCCGGGGGGTCCTCGATGACGCGCTGGCCCGGACGGCCCTGGTCTTCGCAGAAGACCACCCGCAGCATGGTCTGCCGCTGGACCACGTCGTGGATGGCCCCGGTCAGCGCGTTGACATCGACGTCCCCGGTCAGCTGGATCAGCAGGACGCTGTTGAAGAAGCCGACCCCTCGGGTGACCTGCTCGATCGCGTAGAAGCCTTCCTGCGCGAGGGCCAGTGGCAGCGGCTTGCCCCGCCGGCGGCGCGCGGTGCTTTCCAGCGACCGGCGCCATTTCTCTGGGCGTGCGCGCAGTCCCAGCAGCCTGTCGGCGAGGGCCAGCGGAGTGTTGCGCGTGTACAGGTCGGCCACCTGAATATTCACGCCGAATTCCTCGTTCAGGCGGGTCAGCACGCGCAGGCCGCCCAGCGAGTCCCCGCCGAGACGGAAGAACGCGTCCTCCGGACCGCAGCCGGTTGTCTCGAGCACCTCGTCAAACAGCCTGGCGATGGTCGTCGCGATGCGCTCGCGTTCGGGGGCCTCGGCCGCCGGAGCGGCTACTGAGGGCTGGCTCATGGGTCAGATCACCTCTGCGCTTCCTCGCCCTGGAGCTCGAGCACCTTGGCCGCCAGGGAGCGGGGAGTCGTATAGCGGGGCACGAACTCAGCGAACGAGACGACCACACCGTGGTCCTCGTAGACCCTCGCCAGCACCCGTTCGGCGATGGAGTCACTGCCGCCAAGGCTGTAGAACTCGTCGTCCCAGCCACAGGTGGGCAGGTCGATCTCCTCGCGGAAGATCCGGGTAATCAGGCTGGTTATGTTGTCCAGCTCGGACTTGATCTGCGTGTCCTTGCCGCGGATGCCGATGGTGATCGCGGGGCGGTCACGATCGCTGCGGTTAGGCCCGCTCCAGTGAATCATGTAGCCATCGAAAAGGGCCCCGTGGCCGGCTGGGCAGTTTACCTCTACCCGCATTGCCTCGATCCGCTTGAGGATGGCGGGATCAACCGTGGGCGCGCTTCCCGGCGGCTCGATGTGGGGAGCGAGCCCGAGCTTGTGGCTGCCGTGGTAGAAGTGGATGCTGCCGTTCGCCTCGGTCACGTCTTCCAGCGGTATCCACAGGTGGAGGAGCTGCGGCGGGTCCACCGGCACGGTGTAGAGCTCCTGGTGAGCGCCTATGGTCGCGCCGCCTACCGGCTTGGGGAAGACGTCTAGGTAGTAGATGACTGGTTCCCAGTCCACGGCTTGCCGGACCAAGTCCATGAGAGCCGGCTGCTGGATCATGTCCTTGAGCCATGGATCGTAGCGTTCCACGTCCCGGTACATGACCAGCCTGCCGCTCGGCTCCGCTTCGTGCGCGGACGCCCTGATCTTGGGCAGCACAGTCTTCTCGTAGCTGGCCAGGGCGTCGCGCGTCTGCGCGACCTGCTCAAGGTCCAGCAGGTTCCTGATATAGGCGACACCCTCGCGCCTCAGTGCCTCGCCGATGCCGGAGGCGTCTGGGGCGAGGAACTCCGCGTCCATCCGCATTTCCTTGCTCCTCACCTGTCGTCTTCTTTAGCCGGTGGCGCTTCCTCCTCGGCGAGTTCCTCGGCCTCGAGCTCCGCCAGGGCTGTCATGAACTCGCCGCGCATCTCGTCAAGATCCTCTTCGCCGACGAACCTCGAAAACGAACTTGGCAACGTCCTCACCGCTTTCCGTGACATGATGTCTAGCCGCTTGCCGACCAGTTCCGCACAAGGCGCTGTCCTATTAGGACGCATGAGCCACCGTAAGGGGCGGTGGTTCAGGCCTGGTTACGCAGCATTCCGTCGACCTGCCCCGCGATCCCGGCAGCCGTCGGGTTATCCAGGACCATTCGCAGCTTGAGGCGAACACCGAATTGCTTGCATATCGCCGTCGTCAGCTTGACGGCACCCAGTGAGGTGCACCCCAGGCCGAAGATATCGTCGCCCAGGCCGACAGACGGCACGCCGACTATCCGCGCGACTAGGGAGCAGACGGCGCTCCCCGTTTCGCTCGCGGGGGCAGCGGGGGAACTCTCCCTGGGCGACTGGCCCGGCGCAGGCTGACGGTCACGTTCGCCGCCGGGGGCGCGCGGCAACCGGGAGACGGGTACCACGGTCGCGGGGACCATTGACGCCGGAAGAACCGACGCCGCCTGGTCCCGGATCTCCTCGGCCACCGCTCGCAGCGAGGGCAGTCGCGGCAGTCCGGTGGTCGCTCGCGAACCCGCGTCGCCCAGCCCCGGCCGGGCGGCGTCGAGGTAAATCCGGCCGGGCCGGCCGCTATCGCCGGGGTGCCGCGGCCGGACCTCGAAGCCGCGGCCGGCGAGCAGGTCACGGACGAGGGCGGCAGGCTCGCCCGCCTCTCGCAGGCTGAGGAGGACCCGGTCGATCAGCGGCCAGTGCTCATCATCGACCCCCCCGAGCACCTGGATCTCGCTGCCTTCGGAATCGACCCTGAGCAGGTCCACCCGCCCGATCTGCTCTTCGGCGAGGATGGTGGAGATGGTCCGGGCCGGCCTGGCGGAGCTGTCGCCGAGGGCATAGGGCAGCAGGACGGCGTCGATGCCATGCAGGTTCACGTTCTGGCGCAGGAGCTCAAACACCTCGGGTGCCGGCTCGACGGCGAAGATCCGCGCGCCGCGTGCGCGGATCACGATCGCCATGGTGAACAGGCCGATGCCCGCGCCTACGTCGAGGACGCATGCTCCCTCGGGGATGGTCATCGTTGCCGGGTACGCCTCCCCCGCGAAGACCTCCCGGAACATGAGCCTCGCGGCGGCCTCCTCCTGGACGCAGAACGGAAAGCCCGGGCTGAGCTCAACCACCTGCGGGCGCGACTTGTCCGGAAGCTCCTGCAGCCGGAGCATCCTGTCCGCGCCCGGGACTACCCGGCTGTCCAGGCAGACGTACGCCCGCAGGCTCCGCTCCCGGTCAGGCCCGTCGGCCAGCACCACGGCCTGGCTGACCGCGGGATGGCGAAGCAGCGCGGCCTCCACCTTCGCCAGCTCACCGGGGGCATCCTGCGCGGGCTGGCCGCTGTTCTTCAGGTCGCTGCTGATCGATGTCATGAATGCGCTCCTATTTCCCGCCGGCGTGGCCTTCCGTACTGAGATCGCAGGGGTACAGCGCCTGGGGGCTGCCTGCCGCCCAGTCGCGGATGTGCCGGGCCATCGGCTCGCCTTCCCGCGGCCCTCCCGGGATGCACAGGGTGCTGTCGGCGGGCCGGGCCAGGTCGGCCACCAGCCGCATGGCGGCCCCGAGATCTGGCAGCGCGACGCATACGGCCTCGGCGCACCCGGCCAGCGCGACGTCGGCGGCTTCCGCCGGGTACGGCGCGAGCGGGGACAGGCTGAGCCGGTTGACCTCTCCCCAGCGCGGCAGCCGGTCCAGCTCTGTCTCGCGGCGCAGCAGATGCTGGGCGATGATGAGCTGGCCCACCACGAACTGCCTGGCGCCGCGCCAGGGGGCGGGCACCAGTCCATCAGCGAGGGCCTCGATCAGCCGCCGCAGCGGCGTCTCGCCACCGGCGTAACAGTAGGTGAAGTGCTCGTCTAGCCGGCGGGCCGGCCTGGTCACCGCCGCCAGCAGTTCCTCCCGCAAAAGCTCGCGGAAGACCGTCAGGAGCGGGAGGCCGCGCTCGGACGTGGCGGCGGTTCCCGCCCACGCCTCGACGTCGTCACGGATGCCGCCCAGCGTGTCGGTCTGGGGGGTGGCGGGCAGGTAGCGCAACGCCAGGCCACGGTAGTACTCGTAGAAGCGCGCGTCGAGGTCCAGCTGCAGGGCGCGGGCCATGGTGGCGTCGTCGCCCTGGCCGCGGGCGAGCTGCTCGGCCACGCGGCGCGCGCGCCCGGTGACCGGGACGTTCCACGCGAGCCCGGCCTCGCGAACGGCCGGGCTGCCGTTGTTGCAGTTGATGACCATGCCGGAGGCGGGCTGGACGACGCGGGGCAGTTCCTCGGGCGTGATCCACTCCCGCGGGCGCGCGGCTCCCGTCAGGAAGCCGCGCGGCGCAGCAGGCCCGCCGCGGCGCGGGAAGCGCCCGCTGACGGTCCAGGCGACGTCCCCGGTCGCGTCGGCCAGCAGGGCATTGACGGGAGGCATGCCGCAGTCGTTGACGATGGCGATCGCGTCCTTGAGGCTGGCCGCCTCGTACAGGTGCATCAGCCCGAAGTCCAGCGCCCGCGGATCGAGCAGGGTGGAGCTGAAGGCCACCTGCTCCCCGCTCAAGGCCCGTGTCACCGGCCCCCACGCGCTCTGGGTCACCTCGACGTCGGCCGGTGGCTCGCCGCGGACCTCGATCGTCTCGCGCCAGGTCCGCGCGGCGGCAAGCTCATCGGGCGCGAGCGCGTGGTAGTCCGCGTTGTCCCCGTGCAGCTTCGTGAACCCCCAGGCGACCTTGCCGTTGGCGCCGGCGATCAGCACCGGGAGCCCGGGTACCGTGACGCCGCCGGCGTGCGTGCCCCCGACCGCGAATCGCACTGGGTACAGCATGGCCGGGTCCGTGAGCTGCAGGTGCATGTCGTTGGCCAGTAGCGCGCCGCCTGGCCGGGAGACCGCCCAGGCATTGCTGCCAGCCGGCCGACCTTCGGCGACGACCGGGCCGCCCGCTGCCCGGTCCGGGGGCTTGCGCAGCAGCTTGCGTAGTTCCTTGAGGGGAAAAGGCGGGTGCGGGTGGGCTCGCGGTGCCCCGTCAGCGTCGGTGCCGTAGTCGTCGCCGCCGTCGAGCAGGAAGTCAACGACCGGCGCGGGCAGCGAGCGGCGCAGCACCTCGGTCATCCATATCTCGGAGCCGTCTGAGCTCATGGCCTCGAACAGGACCTGCGCCACGCTGACGCAGTCGAGCGGCGTCCATGCCGCCACCGGCCTGTCGTGGTGGCCGGGGGCCGCGTTCACGCCGCCGGCGAAGGCGTCAAGCAAGGCGACCTGGTCGGCCGGGAGGAGCTCGAGGCACTGTCGGGCGACCGCGTCAAGCCCGAGCCGGCGGTGCCGCTGGTCGCCGGGGAGCGCCGCCGCGCCGAGCAGCTGCGCCAGCGTCCCGCGCGCCATCCGGCGCAGCACGTCCATCTGGCCGGGGCGGTCCACCGCGGCCTGGTAGCCGAGCCCGAGAGCGGCACCGGTCCAGTCGTCGGCGCAGATGACCACACTGCCATCGCGATCGGGGCGGAGCGTCGCCTGGTGGCCGGAGCCCCGCACCCGCACCGCGTGCCCGGCGCTGGCGCCGCCGGCGAGCTCGATCATCTCGCCCCAAGCGACGCCGGCTCGATGTCGGTGTCCGGCTTGGTCGCGAAGAACGCCAGCGAGTCGATGGCGGCGGCGAGCAGTTCCTGGGCCTGGGCGCGCTCGGCGGGATCGTCGATGCACTCGATCGCCAGCGTCAGTCGCCCGTCTTCCTGCACGAAGGCGCTGAGCGCCCGGCGCGGCCCTAGCAGGGGCATGCGCAGCAACTCGTTCAGGTCCAGGCCTACGCTCAGCGGGAGGCGGCCGGGCCGGTTCATCTGGTAGATCCGCTCGAAGTCCACCACGACGTCAACCAGCGCTGAGGGGTCCGCGCCGAGCTCATCGGCCGGCTCGGCCAGGAGGGTGTCCAGCGGCAGCTGCGTCCAGCGCCGTGCCTCGAGATGACCTTCCTGGACCCGGGCGATAAAGGCCCGCGGCGTGCCAACGCGGCCAAGGTCCACGGACATCAGGCTGCTCACCGCGTAGGAGCCGACGGTGTGCTCGAGCCCGGTGCTCGCCCGGGTGTCGAGCAGCATCCCGATCCCTGCCTTGGTCCGGCCAAGGACCCGGCCAACGGCTAGCGCGGTCGCCGCGGCGACAGCGCTGAACTCGGTCAGCCCATCGGAAGCCACCCACGTCCGCAACTGGTGGGTGTCAGCCTCCGGCACGTGGGCGCTGAAGCGCGCGTAGGAGGCGCCCGGCGGCGGTCCTGGCGCGTCCGATTCAGCGATGTCCGCGGCCAGCTCGCGGACCAGCGCGCGCCAGTGCTCGCGGGAACCGCCCATCATCTCGTCGTAGTTCTCGTGCTGCCACTGGCAGTAGTCAAGATGCCCAGGCGCGTCCGGTCCGGCCGCGGGCAGCTCCCGCCCGGCGCAGGCGACGGCCAGGTCATCAAAGATGAGGCCGACGCAGTTCCCGTCGCAGGCGGCGTGATGCAGGTGCAGCACGAGGACGTCAGGGTCCTGGCCGTTGCGGAAGATCTCGCAGCGAACCATGATCCCGCTGTCCAGGTCGAAGGGCACCAGGTGCTCACGCCTGACCCGGTTGCGCAGGGCGGCCGGCCGCCGCTCGGGTGGGAGCTCGCTGAGGTCGATCTCCGCGCACGGTACCGCCGGAACCTCATCCAGGGGTACCAGCACCTGGGTGTCCTCGCCTTCATGCCTGCGCACCGCCGTGCGCAGAGCGGGATGCTTGCGCACCAGGGAGTTGAGCGCGGACCTTAGGGTGTCAAGCGCTACCGGCGCGCCCACTTCCACGACCGCCACCATGTTGTTGACCCAGGGCAGGCGCAGCTTGCGCTCGAAGGCCAGGTAGTCCTGCTGCTGCAGGGACAGCGGGGCCTGGCTCAGTCCCTGCGGCACGATCTTGGGGAACGCCGGGCCGCCCATGCCGTCGTAGTGCAGTACCGCGTCGACGAAATCGGCGAAGACGGGGTTCTCGAAGATGAGCTGAAGCGGGATGATCGTGCCCACCACCCGCTCGCACTGGGTGATGAGCATGGCGGCGAGCATCGAATGGCCGCCGAGCTCGAAGAAGTTCGAGTCCTCGTCGATCTCGTCCATCTCGAGCACGGTGCGCCATACCTCGGCCAGGCCCCGCATGACCTCCTCGGCCTGGGGACCGCTCGGGGAATCACCGCCAGGGCCGGCCGCGATCCCGTCCGTCCGGATTGTTAGCTGCTGTGCTTCTGTCACCAGCGCATAACACCATGGCCGCGTACATGTCAGGTTAGGCACGGGTTATGCGCGGCGCGCGAGGCGACCGTAACCGTCGCTGAACCTCGCGCCGCTAGCGTCGGCCGACTACTACATGACGGCGGGGAACCGTGGAAGAAAGGCATAGGAGCAGTGTCTGCGAAGCAGGGGCCAGCCGGCCAGTCATCAGTGACGCTCACGGCGACCCAGGAAGGCATGTGGTTCGCCGAGCGGCTGAATCCCGGGCGGTCGGGATATCACGATGCCGTCACCTTGAACTTGACCGGCCCGCTGGAACTGGAGGCACTCCGCGTGGCCTTCGCGGACTGCCGGCAACAGCACGACGCGCTCCGACTGCGCGTCCATGAGTCGGGCGGGAAGCTGACGCAGACTTTCGACGCCATCGCCCCCGCCTGGCGCGAGATGGACGTGCGCGGACTGACTCCTGACCGGCAGGGCGCCGCCGTGCGGCGTCATTTCGCCATCGACTGCACGGAGCCATTCGACCTGGCCGGCGGCCCGCTATGGCGGATGCGGCTGGTTCGCCTGGCCGATCAAGAACATCAGCTGCTGATCGTCTTGCACCATCTCATGACGGACGGATGGTCGCATGGCGTCTTCCTCCGCTCCCTCATCTCCCGGTACGTCGCGCGGCTGCGTGGCCTGGCCACTCCCCCGCCGCTCGCGCCCTCCTTCGAGCTGTGGGCCTCCCGCCGGGTCGCCGCGGAGAAGGCGGCGTCGGCCGCCGGGAAGGCCCAGGAGGCCGCGCTCCAGCTGCGCTCGGCGCCACGGCGGGTCGAGTTGCCGGGCCTCATCGACGTCAGGGAGGCACGGGGCAGCGTGCTGGCACTGGAGCTGCCCCCGGACGACATGTCGTCGTTCGACGCTACCTGCGCCAGCGCTGGCTTGTCCCGGTACATGGCGATGACCGGGCTGTTCGCTCACATGATCGCGGAAGTCAGCGGCGCGCCCGAGCTGATCGTCTCGGCCCCCGTCGCTGACCGGGCTGCCCCGGACGCCGCCCGCGTCATCGGCTGCATGATCAACGCCGTCCCGATGCGCGTTGTCCCCCCGGCGGCCGGGCTCATGGCGGCCGCGCGGGCCGGCCGCGAGGCCGTCGTGTCCGCCTTGGGTCTCCTCGACGTGCCGTACCGGGACATTGTCCGCGCCGTCGACGCGCCGTTCGACACCTCGTTGTCCGACCCGCTGACCAACATCGCCTGCGAGGAGTTCAACTCTCCGCGCGGCACCTGGCAGGTAGGCGAGCTGACCGTCACCGTCCGCCCGCGCGGCGAGTTCCAGGTGCGCCACGACCTGACCCTGAGCGTGCCGAGCGGCGTGACGGACCCTCCGGAGCTGATCTACCCGGCCCGGCGCTGGCAGCCCGGCGCCGTCGCGGACCTCGCCGCGCACCTGGTCCGGCTGGTCAGGTCGTTCGGGCGGGAAGCCGCGTAACTACCGGACAACCTGGGGCTCCTAGCCTTCTACTGTCTGGACGTCTCTCGCGACCGGAATGTTCATAGCGACGAAGGAGCGTGTTCAATGACCGCGAAGGTAAGGGGCATCGTCATGGACGCCAAGGACGAGCGCAAGCTCGCCGAATGGTGGTGCGAGGTCCTCGGATACCGGATGAAGCTCGGAACCGCGCACGAGATGAAGGGCAAGTGGCTCGGCTCGATCGAGGACCCAGAGGGCGAGGGACCGCGGATCTGGTTCATGCCCGTCCCCGAGGCCAAGACGGTCAAGAACCGCATGCACATCGACGTCCTGGCCGACGTGGAGGAGATCCTCGCCCTCGGCGCGACCGTGGTCACCGCGAGCACCAAGGAGAACAACTGGTACGTCCTGGCCGACCCGGAGGGCAACGAGTTCTGCGTCAGCACGGGTGAGGAAGTCCTGACCTGATGCCCGGGCAGGTGCTGGTGCTGGACTACACCGGCAACCGGCCTGAGCCGCCCCTGGAGTCACTGGGCCTGGAGTCTGACGGCTTCAGCGTCCGCTACCTGATCGACGAGCCGTACGTCAGGGAGCTGACGGCACCGGACTACGCGACGGCCTTGATCACCCAGCACGGGCCGTTCGGGGCGGACACCATCGCCGTGCTGGCGTACTGCATGGCCGCCCCGATCGCGCAGGAGCTCATCGCGATCGTCTCAGCGCGGACGGGACAGGAGATTCCCATGATCTTGTTCGACGCTGAGCCGGTCACCGTGCAAGCGATCCAGTCCGAGTACCAGCTCGCCGGACGTAAGCTCGCGGGCCTCCTGTCGTTGCCCCCGGCGGAGGCGGCCGTGCCCGGCACGGTCGATGACGCCGCGCTGCGGGACTCGCCCGCCAAGGTCCTTGACGCCATGCATGAGGACCTGCTGCGGCTCGGCGAGAAGGCCGCGCGACTCAAGACCGTCGACCCCGAGGATGCCTGGGCCGACGCCGAGCTGGTGGCCGACTTCTACCGGGACTGGCTGGCCCATCTCGTGGCCGGCTACAACACGACCTGGCCTGCCTGGTGGGGGGAGGTCTTTCACATCGTCTCCCGCGACCATCCGGCCCAGTGCCGCTGGCCGGGCGCGAGCGGCACGCAGACCATCCGCCTCCCGTCTGCCCGTCATGACCTCGTGCTTCATCCCGACACAAAGACCACAGTCCTTTCTGTGCTCAGGAAGCAGGCCCAGTAGTGGAGTACACGGTCGTCGCCAGCTCCGTGGGCGATCTCAGCATCTGGCCCGCCGGGCGCCCGGTCCCTGCCTCCTGGCGGGAGACCGGGGACCGGGGGTCAGCCGACGCGTGCCTGGAAACGATTGCCCGGATCGCCCCGCCGCTCATTGGCCCGGGCAGGCCGCCAGCCGGCGACGGCGGCGAGAAGAGCCTCCTGCGGCTGTTCGCGGCCAGCTGCCACCGCTACCCCGGCCGCACGGCGGTGAGCGACGGGCCTCGCTCGATGACCTACGCCCAGCTTGACCTCGCCTCCGACACGGTCGCGGCCAGCCTCCGGCGCCATGGCCTGGCCCGTGAGGACCGGGTGGCCGTGTACTTGCCCCGCGGGGCGGACGTCTTCGTCGCCCTGCTCGGCATCTTGAAGGCCGACGGCGCCTACGTGCCCATCGACACGATGTACTCCGCCGCCCGGCGCGACCTCATGATCCGGGCCAGCGGGGCCTGCGTCACCATCACGACCCCGGGCCTGCTGGCGGGCCTGCAAGGACCCGGCCTCGCCGGGGTCACGATGGATCAACTGATCGCTGGCCCCCCGCCCGACCGCGATCAGTCGCCCGTGGCCGGAAAGGCGCCCGGGGAGCCGGCCGGAAGCCAGGCCGCGTGCGTGCTGTTCACCTCGGGATCCACCGGCCAGCCGAAGGCGGTCGTGCTCGAGCACCGCAACATCGTCTACTTCGCCTGCAATACCGCGCTGCCCGCCCTGCGTCCCGATGACCGCGTGGCCCACGTGTCGAGCCTGTCCTTTGACCCGTTCCACCTGGAAACGTGGTGCACGCTGGCGGCCGGCGCACAGGTCGTGGTGCTGCCGGCGATGGCGCAGCTAGTCGAGGGGGACGTGGGGCAGGCGCTGCGGCGGCACGAGATCACGGCGATGGTCGCCCCCACCATGGCGGTCAACCATGTCGTCCGGGCCGACCCGGAGTCATTCTCCAGCCTTCGCCTGCTGCACACGGGGGGCGACGTCATCTTGCCCGGGGCCTGCCGCGACCTGCTGGCCAGCAGCTTCACCGGACGGTTCTACAACCTGTACGGCCCCACCGAGTGCACGACGGCCTGCACCGGCTACCACATCGCGGACGTGCCCCCTGAGGCGGACAGCGTGCCGATCGGCACCGCCTTGCACGACGCCCGCGCCTACGTGCTGGATTCCGGTGGCCAGCTCGTCCCGGACGGAGCCATCGGGGAGCTGCACGTCGGTGGCGCCGGAGTGGCCCGGGGATACCTCGGGATGCCCGCGGAAACCGCCAGCAAGTTCCTGCCTGATCCGTTCGCGGCCGCGGACGGACGCATGTACCGGACCGGCGACCTGGTGCGCCGCCGGCCAGACGGAGTCCTCGAGTTCGTGTCCCGGGTCGATGACCAGGTGAAGATCCGCGGGTACCGGGTCGAGCCGCGTGAGGTGGAGCGCGTCCTGCTGCGGAACGAGGCTGTACTGGACGCCGCCGTCATCGCCGAGGGGGACGTCGATAACCGGCACCTGGTGGCCCTGGTCGCCGGCGGCGCCACCCTCTCGCTGCGGGACCTGCGGCAGAAAATGGCCGATACGCTGCCGCACTACATGGTGCCCACCGTCATGCTGGCGGTCGACAAGATCCCGGCGAACGCGCACGGCAAGCGGGACAGCGCCACGCTGCGGCAGCTCGCCCGTTCCGAGCTGGAACGGCGGCGGACGATAGTGCCGCCGCGTGACGACCTGGAGCGCCGCCTCGCGGACGTATGGCGGGAGCTGCTGGCCGTCGAGGAAGTCGGGCTGGAGGACGACTTCTACGCGCTCGGGGGAAACTCCATGCTGGCCTTCCGCCTCCGCCAGCGGCTGACCCGGGACCTCGGGGTGGTGCTGGAGATGCGCGACGTCCTCGGCACGCCGGTTCTCGGCGGGCTCGCCGAGCTGGTCCGGGCGCGCAAGCCCTCGGCCGCGCCATGACCGCCCGCGCGCTAGCCCACGCCAACCGCGCTAGCCAGCCGGGCCCGCAGGTCGTCAACCACGTCCTCGCGGCCCAGCGCGGGGCAGTCCCTGTGCGGGTAACGGTAGCGCCGGACAACCGCCCGCGGACCGAATATCGCCGGGTCAGCGCCGGAATCGGTGAGGAACACGTCCACCTGGCATCCGGGGTCCTGGGGCGGCGCCCACAGCGCCGCCAGCAGGAACGAGTTCCAGCGCAAGTACCGGTCCAGCAGGTCCGTCCTGACCAGCGGCCAGTCAGCGGCGTCCATGCCCGACAGGCGCAGGAAATCCTCGACCCAGCCATGCAGGACTTCCTCGATCCGGGCCAGTGCCGTGCTCGCCGGGCCGCCCAGGTCGAGGGCGGCTACCGCGTCCCCCGGCGCCGGGAGCCCCAGGCTGGCCGATATCTGCCCCATCGAGTGCCGGATGTGCCCCTCGGTCACCCTGCCGGGATCCACGGCGGCGGCCAGGGTCACCGGCACGCCCCGCTCGGCGACCTGCCGGGCGACCGGGGCGAGCATGGGGCTGGCGGCGCATGAGGCCGCCAGCACGACCCGGTCCGCGCCCGCGGCGGCCACATCGCCGGCGACCACGGATGCCCGGCGGCCGATATCCGTCTCCCGGCCGTAGCTGACGTCAATGAGGTCGATTTCCAGCGGGTGCTCGGGCAGCGAGCTCGCCAGCGCACCGGAAAGGCTTTGCGCGGGATCCGATGCAGAGAACTCCAGGAATACCAGCAATCCGTTGCCAGTAGCGCCCGGTTCGGTCATCATGCTTTTCTCCATGGCCCGGTAAGGACGGCGCAAGCCGCCATATGCCAGCAGAATCAAAAATGATTATAGCCTTGCAGTAGGGACCTTTCAAGGCGCCGCATGAAGGGACAGCACAATGGAATTCAGCCTTTTCTTCTTCGCTGACAACGCCGGCTCGGCAAGCGACGGCTACAGCCTTCTGCTGGAAAGCGCGCGGTTCGCCGACGCCAATGGCTTCGCCGCGGTGTGGACGCCGGAGCGGCACTTTCACTCCTTCGGGGGCCAGTACCCCAACCCGGCCGTGACCGGCGCCGCCCTCGCCGTGGTGACCGAGCGGATAGGGATCAGGGCGGGGAGCGTCGTCGCGCCCCTGCACCACCCGGTCCGGATTGCCGAGGAGTGGTCCGTCGTGGACAACCTGTCCCGGGGCCGGGCGGGCGTGTCTTTCGCCTCCGGGTGGCACGCGGTTGACTTCGTGCTCCGGCCGGAAGGCTACGCCGAGCGCAGGGAGGGCATGGCGCGGGCGGTGGAGACCGTGCGGCGGCTGTGGCATGGCGAGAAGGTGGAGCTCCCCGACGGTGCGGGCGAGCAGCGCGCGGTGCAGATCTTTCCCTCGCCCGTGCAGGTGGAACTGCCGATGTGGATCACGAGCGCGGGCACGCCCGAGACCTTCCGCACCGCCGGACGACTCGGCACCGGGGTGCTGACCCACCTGCTTGGCCAGGATCACGACACGCTGGCCGGGAACATCGCGGCGTACCGGGAGGAACTGGCCGCCGGGCACGGCCCGGACGCGCGCGGCCACGTCACCTTGATGCTGCACACCATGCTGGGCACGGACCGGATCCAGGTCCGCGAGCAGGTGCGCGAGCCGTTCAGCGACTACCTGCGCAGCTCGATCGACCTGGTCATACGGCCAGCGGCCGGCGGCAGCGGGATGCGCGGCCTGGACCCGAGCAAGCTGCCTGAGCGGGACAAGCAGTACCTGATCGGGCGCTCCTTCGAGCGCTACTTCTCCACCAGCGGGCTTTTCGGCACGGTCGAGGACGGGTTCGAGACCGCCCAGCGCCTCGCGGCGATCGGCGTTGACGAGATCGCCTGCCTCATCGACTTCGGCGTGCCGCAGCCGGAGGTGCTGGGTTCCCTGCGTTACCTCGCCGAGCTGAGCCAGGGCCTCGCCCGCTGAGCGGCCGCGCGCTGCCGCCGGCCCGGCGGGCCGGCCTCACAGCGAGTTGGCCCGGGCGGGCGCATCGCGGGCACTGGTCAGCGCGGGGCGGTCAGTCCGGAACCCGTCGATGGCGAACCTGCTGGCCCCGTCGATGGCGAGCTCGCTGGCGATCCGGCCGAGCAGCGCGGCGAACTTGCCGGCATGCCCGGCGCCCGCGCAGACCAGGACGCGATCGTGGCCGGGCACGTAGTCGATGATGAAATCACGGTCCGGCGGGAAGTCATAGCGGCAGGCCCGGCTGTATAGCTCGGGGCCCACCGCCTCGGGAAGGTACCGCCCCAAGAAAGCGCGCAGCCGCGCCACGCGCGCCGGATCGATCGCGTCGGGTTCACTCCCGGGCGAGACCTCCGGCCCGCAGCTATCGATGCCCGCCTTAGTCGCCACCTCGCCGTAAATAGGAAATCCGTAATACAGGTAATCATCGGTGTCAATGAATCCGTATACCGGAAAGCGGTCGGGCGTGAAGCGGCGGACTTTTGCCGTCGCGAAGTAAGTGACCTGCTCGGCCGTGAGCGTGATGGGCAGCGCGGTTCCCAGCATGCCCAGAAGGACAGGGTTCCAGGCACCGCCGGCCAGGATGACGCGGTCAGCGAGGTACTGTCCGGTCCCGGCGGTGACGGTGACGCCACGCGGCCCTTCCGCCAGTGCTGTCACCGCGGTGTTGTGGACGATGCGAGCGCCGTTGTCTCGCGCCATCGCGAGGTGCGCGGCGGTGGACCGGCGAATGTCGAGGATTCCCGATTCCGGGTCGAACAGCGCGACGTGCTGCCGGCCAAGCCGCCACTGCGGCCATCGCGCGCTGACCTCCGCGCCCGACAGCTCCTCGAACGGCAGGTTTTGCGCGCGCATGGCGCTGGCCGTGGAGTCGAGCGAGGCCGCGCCCGCGCTGTCCCGGTGGGCGATGATCAGGCCGCCAGTGCGATGGACGAGTTGGAGCCCGGTGGCCTGCTCGGTGACGCCCCAGCTCTGGAAGGCGGCCGGGGTCAGCGCCGTGTATTGCTCACTGCTGTAAGAGTGGCGGATGATTCGGGAGTGGTCTTCCGACGCCCCGCGCGCATGCCCCATCTCATACTGATCAAGGCCCAGCACTCCGCTACCCAGCCTGCGGCTGAGCCAGTAGGCCGCCGCGGCGCCGATCGCCCCGCAGCCCACCACGATAACGTCGACCTTGTCCGGCATCAGATGGTTCCTGCCTTCCAGCAGCGAAGCCCGCTGAGACTGGTCGCCTCAGGCGGTGGCGGTGGCATCCGGGGGCCGCACGGATCGCCGCGGATCGGCCGAGAAGGTGTGCACTACCTGCTCAAGCCGCCGGCACATCGCCTCGGCGGTCGCGTGGTCAAACAGGTCAGCCGCGTAGCCAACCCGCCCCGTCAAGGTCCCGTCCGGCCTGATCTCGGTGACGATCGTGAGGTCGAACATCGCGACCGCCTGGTCCAGCGGGATGGCGGTGACCTGGATGCCGGGCAACTGCAGGCCGGTGTCCTCGTCCGGTTCCTGCGCGAAGGTCAGGCCCACCTGGAACAGCGGGTTGCGGCCCTCGACCCGCTCCGGCCGCAGCGCGTCGACCAGGACGTCCAGCGGGACGTCCTGGTGAGCGAAGGCACCCGTGTCCTCGTCGCGAACCCTTCGCAGCAGCTCGGCGAAGCAGGGCTCGCCCGCCAGGTCCGTACGCAGGACAAGCGTGTTCACGAAGAAGCCGATGACGTCGTCGAGCGCCGGGTCCGAGCGTCCCCCAACCATCGCCCCGATCACCACGTCGGTGCCTGCCCCGCTCCACCAGAGCATGGTCGCCACTGCCGCGTGCACGGCCATGAACAGGGTCGCTCCGCATGATCGCGCGACGTCACCCAAGAGGCGGACGCGGGCGGCGTCCACCGTGAACCTGGCCTCGCCGGCGGCACGGGTCGGCCGGGCCGGGCGTGGCCGGTCAAACGGCAACGGCAGCTGCGCGGGGAGGTCCTTCAGCCGCCGCTGCCAGTACTCAAGCTGGCTGGAGACGGGGCTGGCCTCGTCCTCGGCATCGCCGAGCGCCCGGCGCTGCCAGATCGCGTAGTCAGCGTAGGTAAGCGGCAGCGGCTCCCAGCGCGGGACGCGGCCCTGCGAGCGGGCCGCGTAGGCCGCCGACAGGTCCCGGATGAAGACCCGGGCCGACCAGCCGTCGAAGGCGACGTGGTGCGTTACCGTCACCAGCACATGCTCCTGCTCACCCTGCCTGAGCAGCCAGGCCCGGGCCGGGGGCTCGAGGCCGAGGTCGAACTCGTACTCGCGCAACTGCGCGACGCGAGCCTCCAGGCTCCCCGGTGGGGCATCTTCGGCCGTAAGCCGCCCGGTCAGGCCGCCCGCCGGGAGGGCCTCTTCCAGCACGAGCTCCCCGTCGTCCTCCTCGAGCACGCTGCGCAGTGCGTCGTGCCGGGCCAGCACGTCGCCGAACGCCAGCGTGAGCGCGGTCCCGTCGAGCGGCCCGGACAGCGCGAAGGCCAGCGGAACGTTGTACCTCGGGTTGGCCCCCTCGAACTGGTCGAGCAGCCACAGCCGGCGCTGGGCGTACGAGGCCACCCGCCGGGCTCCCGGCGGCGCCGCCGTCAGCGGCTCACGGTCATCGGCGACCACGGTGGTGCCGGCCGCCCGTATGTCGTCCAGCCGGGCGGCCAGCGCCTCGACGGTCGAGGCCTCGAACAGGTCACGGACTTCCAGCCGTACCCCGAGGACGGAGCGAACCGTGCCGACCAGGCGGGTGGCGAGCAGTGAGTGACCGCCGTAGTCGAAGAACCCGACGTCGGCCGCCACCTGCCGCACCCCGAGCACCTGGGCGAACAGCTCGCAGAGCTGCTCCTCCTGCGCGGTGCGCGGGCCACGGCCCGACAATAGCGCGGCGTAGTCCGGAACTGGCAGGGCCTGCCGGTCGAGCTTCCCGGCCGGCGACAGCGGCAGCGCGTCGAGTGGCACGACGATCGCCGGCACCATGTAGTCCGGCAGTATGCCGGCGACGGCCTTGCGCAGCCGGGCGGACTCGAGGGCGGCGGCATCGGGATCCGGCCCGGGACCGCCGGCCGCAGGCACGACGTAGCCCACCAGGTGCGTGCCGCCGGCCCGGTCCGGCTTGACGGCGGCGACCGCCTGGGCGACCGCGGGGTCGGCCGCCAGGGCCGCCTCCACCTCGGCCAGCTCGATCCTGTGCCCGCGCACCTTGACCTGGTCGTCCGCCCGGCCGACGAACTCCAGTTGCCCGTGCCGCGTCCACCGCACCAGGTCGCCCGTCCGGTACATCCGCCGGCCCGCTGGATCGAAGGGGCAGGCGACAAACCGCTCGGCCGTCAGCGCCGGGCGCCCCTGGTAACCGCGGGCCAGCCCCGCCCCCGTGACGTACAGCTCTCCCGTAACCAGCGGTGGCAGCAGGTTCAGCTCGCTGTCCAGCACGAACACTGTGCTGTTGACCACGGGGCGCCCGATCGGGGGCGTTCCGTCGCCGCTGAGCGGGTCACTCGCGGTCACCATCACCGTTGACTCGGTCGGTCCGTACCCGTTCACCATGCGACGGCCCGGGGACCACCGGGCGGCCAGCACGCTCCCGCACGGCTCGCCGCCGACGATGAGCGTCGCCAGTCCGGGGAAGCCATCGGGATCGATGCTGGCCAGTGCGCTCGGCGGGATGAGCGCGTGGCTGATCCGCTGGTCGCGCAGCAAAGCAGCCAGTGACTCGCCCGCCAGCGGCTGCGACGGCGGGATTACCAGCGTTGCCCCGGTGGCGAGCGCCATGAGGAACTCAAGGATCGACACGTCGAAACTGGGCGACGCGTACTGCAGGACCCGGGTCGCGTCGGTCACCCGGAAGCGCTCTACCTCAGCCGCGACAAGGCTGGGAATGCCCTGATGCGTCACGACCACCCCCTTGGGCTGCCCCGTGGACCCTGAGGTGTAGATCACGTACGCCGGATGGCGGGGAAGCAGCGGCGCGCGCCGCTCCCCCTGGGCCACGTCCCGGTCATCGAGGCCGGCCAGCACCGCCCGCGTCCGGGGGTCGTCGAGGACCAGGCAGGCCGGCCCGCCGTCGGCGCCCGGCAGGTCCGGGCGCGTCGCCTGGCTGGCGATCATGAGCACCGGCTGGGCGGTCTCCAGCATCCGCCGGATGCGCTCCGCCGGATACCGCGGGTCGAGCGGCACGTAGGCTCCGCCGGCCTTCCAGATCGCCAGCAGCGTGACCACCAGGTCGGCGGACTGCGGCAGGAACGCCCCGACTAGCGCCTCCGGGCCGACGCCGAGCGAGACCAGCAGCCGCGCCAGGCGGTTCGCTTGCGCGTTGAGCTGCGCGTACGTCCACTCCCGCTGCTCATGAACAACAGCGATCGCGTGCGGGACCCGACTTGCCTGAGCCTGGAATAGCTCCGGCGCGGTTGCCCGCGTGACACTGGTGCCGGCCCCGTTCCAGTCCCGCAGCAGGAGGTCCGGCTCGCCCGGCAGGAGCAGGTCCAGGTCGCTGAGCGGGCGGCCCGGATCGGCGACCACCTGGGTGAGCAACCACACGAGCCGGCCCGCTAGCGCCGTGATCGTCTCATGGTCGAACAGGTCCGCCGCGTACTGCCAGGCAGCCGCGATCCCGCCCGGCTGCCCGGCGGCGTCCCGCTCCTCGGCCAGCTCAAGCGCCAGGTCGAACTTCGTCTCCAGCGGATCGGCCCGCCACGGCGTGACGCTCAGCCCGGCCAGGCGCAGCTCGCCGGCGCCGGTGGTGTCGAAGCCCAGCAGGACCTGGAACAGCGGGTGCCGGGACGGCGAGCGGACCGGGTTGGCCAGCTCGACGAGGCGATCGAACGGCAGGTCCTGGTGGGCGAACGCGCGGAGGTCGGTCTCTCGTACCCGGCTGAGCAACTGCGCGAAGGTCGGGTCGCCCGAGGTGTCGGAGCGCAGCACCAGGCTGTTGATGAAGAAGCCGACGAGGTCGTCCAGCGCGACATCGTCGCGGCCGGCGACCGGGGTGCCGACGGGGATGTCCGTCCCGGCGCCGAGCCGCGTGAGCAGCGCCGCCAGGCCCGCGTGCAAGACCATGAACAGCGTCGCCTGGCGCTCATGGGCGAGCTCGGCCAGCGCCTGGTGCAGCCGCGAGCCGATCCGGAACTGGAACATCCCGCCGCGCATGCCCGCCACCGGTGAGCGGGGCCGGTCGTAGGGCAGCTCCAGTTCCGTCGGCAGCCCCGCGAGCTGCGGCAGCCAGAACTCAATGTCCTCGGCCGCCCTGGTGCCCGCCGCGGCGGGGTGCTGGCCGAACAGCTCACGCTGCCACACGGCGTAGTCCGCGTACTGGACCGGGAGGTTCTCCCAGTCGGGGCAGGCTCCGGCCCGCCGGGCCTGGTAGGCGGCCGAGAGGTCACGCATCCACACTCCCGCCGACCAGCCGTCGGTCGTGATGTGGTGCAGCACGAGCACCAGCACGTGCTCGTCCGGCGCCAGCTGGAGCAAGCGGACCCGGAGCGGCGCGTCGCGAGACAGGTCGAAGGCCAGGCCGACATCGTCCTTGATCGCACCGGCCAGGCGGTCTTCGCTCATCTCGGTGACGGGAAGGTCCGGCGTGCCGCTCACCGCCAGGACGCGCTGGAAGGGCTCGCCGCCGACGGCGGGGAAGGTGGTCCGCAATGTCTCGTGCCGCCTGATGAGGTCGCCGAAGGCCTGCCGCAGGGCATCGACGTTGAGCGGACCGGACAGCCGCGCGACGTACGGGACGTTGTAGGCCTCGTTCGCGCCGCGCAACTGGTCGGTGAACCACAGTCGCTGCTGGGCGAACGACAGCGGGACGCGTTCGGGGCGGGGCTGGGCGCGCACCAGCGGCGCCCGGCCCTCGCGCTGCCGGCTGAGGGCGGCTGCCAGCTGCGCGGGGGTCGGGTTGTCGAAGATGACCTGGATGTCCAGGTCCACGCCGAGCGCGGAGCGGACGTGGCCCGACAGCCGCGTCGCCAGCAGGGAATGCCCGCCCAGGTCGAAGAAGCTATCGTCGGGGCCCAGTCCGCTGATGCCGAGTACCTCCGCGAACAGTCCGCAGAGGATCTCCTCCCAGGGACTGCCGGGGGGACGCCCGGACCCGGCCGTGCCCGCGGGGGTGGCGGCGGGAGCCGGCAGCCGCCCCCGGTCGATCTTGCCGTTGGGCGACAGGGGAAACTCGCTCAGCACCACGACCGCGCTGGGGACCATGAAGTCCGGAAGCACCTTCGCGGCGAAGCGGCGCAGGTCAGCGGACAAGGCTCCAGCCCCGGTGGTGCGGGCGGGCATGTTGGCCTGGGCCGCGGCGGGCGGCCCGTCGGACCTGCCCGCCTGCGTGGGCGAGGCCGGCTCCGCCTCGCTGGTGAGCTCGGTCTCCAGGAGAGCTGGCGCGGGGGCAAGACGGCGGGAGAGGAACTCAGCGTCAAGGAGGCCGCCGGGGCTGGCCCCCGGCCGGCTCACTGCCACGTGATAGCCGGCCTGGCGGCCGAGAGCGTACAAGGCGGCTGGATCTACCGCGTGCTCCGCGCTGGCCCTCCGGCTGGCTTCCCTCGCGGCGGCTATCGGCTCCCCGGCGAGCATCGCCCGGCGCGCGGCCAGGTCGCCGACGATGCGGCTGTCCGGCAGGCCGGACACCCGCACCGAGGGCGCGGAGCGGGATGCCAGCAACGCGGCCAGCCCCTCTACCGTGCGGACGTCATGGCCCCAGCGCAGGACACCGCCCTTGGCCCGGCCCGGGGCCTGCGCTGGCTGCCCGGCCCCGGGCTTGCGCAGCACCACGTCGTAGCGGTAGCTCGTCAGCTCATTGCGGTGCCTCCCGTCCTTGACCCGAGAGCAGATCAGGTCGACGTGCCCGCCACGGCGCCGGTAGTCGGCGAAGAACGCCGGGTCGATGAGCATCTCGCGCTCCCCGGCCACGGCCTCGCGCAACGCCACCGCCGGGTCTTCCGCCGCCCGCCCGTCCCCGGCCCGCGCCAGCAGGACTCCCGCGTGGAAGGCGCCGGCCAGCCGAAGGTCCCGCACGTCCCCGAGGAACAGGTGGCCGCCGGCGACGAGGGCGCCGAAAGCCAGGTCGAGCACCCGCTCGAGATAATCGATGCCCGGGAAGTACTGGGCGACCGAGTTGATGACGACGGTGTCGAAGTGCCCGGCCGGGATTCCGGTGAAGTCGTCAGCGGCCCGCTTCTTCACGATCACCTTGGCCGCTAGCTCCTGGTCGGCCGCTACCCGCGCCGTCAGCTTCCGCACCGCCGCGCCGGACAGGTCGGTCCCCCAGTACTCCTCGCACTCGCGCGCCAGGCCAGCCAGGATGAGCCCGGCTCCGGCCCCGATCTCCAGCACCCGGCTCGGGCCGAGCGCGCGAATCCGCTCCACCGTGCTGTCGCGCCAGGCCGACATCTGCGCGACCGGGATCGGGCCGCCGTCATAACTGCTGTTCCAGCCGCGGAAGTCGCCGCCCAGCGGCGGTTCGGGACGGTCCGCCCCGTAGAGCTCGTCGTACAGGCCAGACCATTCCGACACGTGCGCGCTGCCGTTCGGGACGACGTAGGCGGTGAGCCGCTTGTCCCCCGGCTGGTCCTCCCGCGCCACGACCACGGCCCGGTCGATCGAGGGATGGGCCGACACCACGGCCTCGACCTCCGCTGGCTCGATCCGGAAGCCCCGGATCTTCACCTGGTCGTCCGCCCGGCCGAGGAATTCCAGTTCCCCCGCCTGGTTCCAGCGCACCAGGTCACCCGTCCGGTACATGCGCTCGCCCGCCGCGGCGAACGGGCATGCCACAAAGCGCTCGGCGGTCAGGGCGGGGCGGTTGCCGTAGCCGCGGGCCAGCCCGGCGCCGGCGATGTACAGTTCCCCGGCCACGGCGATCTCGGCTTGCTCGAGGTTCTCGTCAAGGACGTACAGGCTGGTGCCGGCGATCGGGCGCCCGACCGGCGGAGGAGCGGCCCCGGCGGTGCCCGCAAGCTGCCCGCTGATGGCGGCGCAGACCGTGCTTTCTGACGGCCCGTAGGCGTTGAACATCGGCCCGTTGGCGGCACGCTGCCGCACCAGCTCCGCCGGACAGGCCTCCCCCGCCACCACCAGGCACATGCCCGCGGGCAGGCCGCTGGCGGGCAGCGCGGCGACCAGCGCTGGCGGCAAAATGGCATGGGTAATGCGCTGCTCGGCCAGCAGCCGCACCAGGCGCGGGCCCGTCAGCGGCGACGATGATCCAGACAGCACGAGGCAGCCGCCGGTCAGCAACGCGGTGCAGAACTCGGAGACGAACGCGTCGAAGCTCGGCGAGGCGAATTGCAGAACCCTGCTGCCGATGCCGACGTGCAGCGACCGCTTGTGCTGCTCAACCAGGTACGCAATGCCGCGATGCACGTTGTGGACGCCCTTAGGACGGCCGGTGGAGCCTGAGGTGTACACCACGTAGGCCACGTCGAGGGCGCTCACCGGGCGGGCACGGTCACCGTCCCCCAGGTCCGACGAGGAGTAGGCCCGAAGGCGTGCCTGTGTCGCCTGGTCATCGAGCACCAGGCGCGGCGGCGCGGGGGATGGCAGGCGGCTGGTGCCCTCGCCATCGGTGATGACGAGCGATGGGGCCGCGTCATCGATGATGAACTTGACCCGCGGCGCGGGGTAGGCCAGGTCAACCGACAGGTATGCGGCACCCGCCTTGAGCACCGCCATGATGGCGATGACCAGGTCCGGGGTCCGGGGCAGCGCGACCGCGACCAGGCTGCCCGCGCTGAGGCCGCGGTCAGCCAGCAGCCCGGCAAGCTGGTTAGCACGGGCGTTCAGCTCGCTGTAGGTCAGGGATCGGGCACCGCAGGTGACCGCCACCACGCCCGGGGCCTGCCGCGCTTGCGCCTCGAACAGGCCCGGCAGCGTCGCCTGCGATCCCGGCTCCGACCCCGCGGGCCCCTCGGTCATGACCGCGCTCGGGCTGCCAGGACGCGGGCCACCTTCCGTACCGTCATCGCTGGTGCCCGGACGGTGCCGGGTCACTCTGGCGCACCGTCGGCACCGCTGGTCGCCTCGACCAGGCTGCGTGGCCGCATGTCGGTCCAGTTCTGCTCGATGTACTCCAGGCACGCGCTCCTGGAGTCGGGCCCGAAGGCGATCTCCCAGCCGCCGGGCACCGCGATGCGCTGCGGCCACAGTGAGTGCTGCAGCTCGGAGTTGCGCAGCGCCAGGAACACGGCATCGTCGTCGTCGAACGGGTTAGTCACGTCGGAACCACCTTTCTCACAGGGGAAGAGCCAGGCGGGTTCCGGCCGTACGGGACCCGCCCTCCGCGAGCGCATGCCGGATGGGCGCGCCTGGGGTGTCAGCGAAGGCAGCGAACAGGGCCAGCATGGTGTCCACCATGCGCTCAATGGTGGACTGGTCGAACAGGTCGGTCGCGTACGTGACCGTGCCCCACAGCTGGTCGCCCTCGGCGGCGCGCAACTCGGTGAACTCGAACGCCAGGTCGTAGCGAGTCAGGCCGGTGCTGGCCTCGGCCAGCTCGGCGTGCAGCCCGGGCATGTCCAGGTCGTCGGGGGTGACGGGAGCGGTGCAGAGGGTCAGCGCCACCTGGAACAGCGGATGCCAGGGTGACTCAGGCGGCAGGCCGAACTCCTCGACGACGCGAGCGAACGGCACGTCCTGGTTGCCGGCGAAGGCTTCCAGGCACGTCTGCCGCGTCCTGCGCAGCAGTTCGGCGAAGGACGGGTCGCCGTCCGTGTCGATCCGCAGTACCAGCGTGTTGGCGAAGGAGCCGACGAGATCATCGAGCAGGCGGTCATCACGGCCGGCGACCGTGCATCCGAGCGGAATGTCGTGGCCAGCTCCGGACCTGGCCAGCAGCGCCGCGACCCCCGCTTGCAGCACCATGAAGAGGTTGCACCGGTGCGCGGCGGCCAGGGCCGACAGCCGGCCGTGCGCGTCGGGCGAGAAATCGAAGATCACGGACGCGGTGCGCAGGCTGGCCCGGGCCGGGCGCGGCCTGTCCGCCGGGAGGGGGATCGTGTCCTCCAGCCCGGCGAGCCGCTTCTTCCAGTACTCGACTTGCCGCGCGTGCTGGCCGTCACCATCATTACCGCCGGCCCACAGTTCCGGGTGCCGCGCGGCGAAGCCTGAGTACTGGACGGGCAGGGGATCCCAGGCTGGCGCCGCGCCGCCGACGCGGGCACGGTAAGCGCGCGTCAGGTCGTTCAGCAGCGGTCGCGTCGACCAGGCATCGGCGGCCACGCCGTGCAGCACGATCAGCAGCGTCCATTCACCGCCGACCTCGTACAAGCGGGCCCGCCACGGCACCTGGCGGGTGAGGTCGAAGGGCGTCGCGGCCGCCGAGGTGACGGCCTGCCTCAGCTCATCAGGGGCGACGGCGGCGGTCTCCAGCGATGGCCGGGCGTCGCCGGAGTCGAGCACTACCCGGCGCACGGCCCCGTCCATCTGGGGCAGGATCGTGCGCAGCGGCTCGTGCCGTTCCGACAGGTCCTCCAGCGCCGCCCGTAGCGCCTGGACGTCAAGCGTGCCCGCCAGCCGCAGGGCGAGCGGCACGTTGTACACGCCGGCCTCGTCGCCGGCCGCCCGGTTGAGCTGCCACAGCAGGGCGTGCGCGGACGGGACGGGGGCGGCCGGCCCGGCGGGGCGGCCGGGCTGGTGCTGCCCGCCGTCGTCCTCCGCCGCCACCCCGCACAGGGAGAGCAGCTCCCCGATGGAGGGCGCGTCGAACAGGTTGATCAGGGTCACGGCCAGCCCGAGCTCATCGCGCAGGCGCTGGACGACCCGCGCCCCGATCAGCGAGCTGCCGCCGACGGCGAAGAAGTCGTCTTCCAGCCGGAGGCCCTCGGCCTGAAGCTCCTCGCCCATGATCCCCAGCACCTGGGCCGGGGTGACCCCGGCGGAGGCGGCCGGCCGCGCGGCGGGTCCGGGCTGGTCCGCCGCGGGCCGCGGCGCCATGGGGGCGCCTGGGGGCTGGCGGAAGGGGGGCAGCCGCGGTGGCGCGCCGGGGTCCGCCGCGATCGACTCCAGCAGCCGGCCGAACTGCTCAGCCAGGTCAGCCATGGTGTCGGCGGTGAAGAGCTCGGCCCCGTAGCGGAAGGTCGCCCGGGGGGCGGTGTCAGAGATGACGACCTCGGCGACGAGGTCGTATTCCGTTGTCACCTGGGTACCGCGCAGGAACTCGGCCGAGCGGTCGGTGACGGTCAGGCCGCCCATCGTCTCCTGCCCGGTGGCCTCGTTCCCGTCAAGGCACTGGAAAGCGGCCTGGAACAGCGGGTGACGGCTGCGCTCGCGGGGCGGGTTCACCCGCTCGACTACGCGGTGGAACGGGACGTAGTCGGCGGCCAGGTCGCTGGCCAGGTCGCTCGTGACCCGGTCGAGCAGCGCGGTGAACGGCTCGCCTGGCTCGCATCGCGCTCGCAGCACGACGCTGTTGACGAAGAACCCGATCAGGTTCTCCATCGCGGGATCGGGGCGCCCGGACACAGGGGAGCCCACGACAACCTCCGGCGCTCCCGTCCATCGCGACACGAGCAGGTCGAAGGCGGCAAGCAGGACGGCGAACATCGTCGTGCCGCGGTCGCGCGCCAGCGCCGACAACGCCGCCATGGCCGACGGTGTTATCTCCGTGTCCGCGAACTCGGTCGTGAAGCTGCGGACGGCCGGGCGCGGCGACAGCGCGGGCAGCGGGACGTCCGGCAGGTCGCTCAGCCGCTGCGCCCAGTAGGCCAGGCCGTCTTCGAGCCAGGATTCCACCTGCTCGCGCTGCCAGGTGGTGTAGTCGGCGTACTGGATCGGCAGCTCGGGCAAGTCGGGCTGGGCGCCCGCGGCGAAGGCCTCGTAGCAGGCGACCAGCTCGCGCTGCAGGACGCCCATGGAAAGCTCATCGGAGACGAAGTGGTGAGTGGCCAGCACGAGGACGTGCCGCTGGCCGCTGAGCCGCACCAGCTCGCCGCGCAGCAGCGGCGGGTCCCCCAGGTCGAACGGCTGGGTGTACCACCGGCTCACCAGGGTCTCGAGCACCGCGTCCTGGGTCCCGCCCGGGACCGAGGAGATGTCGACGAAGCTGAGGGCGTCGCCTACCTGCTCGCAGGCGGTCAGGCACGGGACCCCGTCGACGCGCCCGGCCTTGGACCGCAGCAGCTCGTGCCGCCGCACGATCTCCCGGACCGAGCCTTCCAGGGCCGCCCGGTCCAGCTCGCCATCGAGCTGGACCACCACGATCATCTGGTACTGCGAGAGCCCGGGAACGATCTCCTCGGTAAGCCACAGGGATTCCTGGCTGAAGGACAATGGTGCGTGCGAGACCACGAGATCTCCTCCCAACTCATAGCGCCCGGTTTCATCCGCCGCTTTCGGGCGCGGCCGCTGACCCGATCGCCGGGCGCCGGTCAGTGCGCTGCCGCGACCGCCGCGATCATGTCGGTGAGCACCTGCTCGGCATAGCGGCTTGGCGCCGTGTGCCCCTGGTCGTGCCAGGTGGTCAGCCGCGCTCCGGGAATGGCGCTGACCAGCCGCTTCACCGCGGGCAGCGGAGCGTTCACGTCGTCGTCGCTGTGCCAGAAGTGCGTCGGGCAGACGATGGAGCTGAGGTCAAAGCCCCACGACTCGCCGGGGACGAAGCCGCTGGCGTCGTCTACCCAGCCGTCCACGCCGGGCCGGAGCGCGTCCACTAGGCCCTCCGCGTAGACCTGTTGCACCTGTGGGCGCGACAGCCACTCCCGGTCGATCTCGGGCGCGTCGGCCAGCTGCGCGAGCTGGCTGCCGAGCGGATTGGCCAGGATCTGCTCACGGATGTCCACCAGCCTCTTGGCGATCCCGTCGCGGCCTTCCTCCCGCCAGACGCGGAAGGACTCCCGGTTGATGGCCACCATGGATGCTTCCTCGGCCGGGGTGACGGGCGCGATCGAGCACACGGGAACGCAGGCCAGCACCCGCTCCCCGAGCAGCGCCGCGACCGCCAGCGCGTAGGGGCCGCCGCCAGAGGTTCCCTGCACGGCGAACCGGTCGACGCCCAGGTGGTCGGCCACGCTCGCGACGTCGGCCGCCACGTGGGAGACCCGGCGGCCGGGCAGCGGTGTCGACCCGCCGTAGCCGGGCCGGTCGACGGTGACCACCCGCAGTCCGAGCTTGCCCCACAGCGTGGGGTCCGAGTGCCGGACCAGCCGGCCGCCCGGGGTGCCGTGCAGCCAGAACATGACCTGTCCGGTGGGATCTCCCCACTCTTCGTACGCGAGCGTCCGGCCATCTGCGAGCGTGATAGTTGGCATGAATTCTCCTGCATCGTGTGATGCTTCTCATCCGTTGGCCAGGGCCAATCTAGGCTTGCCGAGTTCAGGAGCGGTTACGCGCAAGCCCGCGCCCGCGCCCACGATGGCCGACGGTTCCGCCGGCCATCGCGGGCCTGCGCCTGGTCTGCGCAGGCGGCCTGAGGGCTGGTCAGCTCATCCTGACCGCGGGCCAGGGGTCGACGGCGCCTTCCAGCGTGGCCCTCATCTCGGCGAGTACCGCGACTGGGCCAGCGCCGTTGGCGAACAGGCAGGAGTTCACCAGCGCCGCCTGGAAGCCGAGGTCTTGCGCCTCGATCAGGTCGGCCGCGGAGCCGATGCCGCCATCGAGCATGACGGGCACCTCACCGCCCCGCAGGATCTCGGTGACAGCAGGCATCGCCTGGCTGGTGATGCCCTTCATCGCGCCGATGGGCGATCCCATCACCCGGACCATCGTCGTGCCGAGGTCGACGCAGGCACGATAGGCCTGCGCGTCCGCCGAGATGAGCGGCCAGACCTCCAGCCCGTCGCCGATGAGCTGCTTGGCCGCGTCGACCACGCCCGCGTTCTCCGACGTTTTCAAGGACGCGTCGAGAACCTCGAGCTTGATGATCTGGATGCCGGTCAGGTCGACCGCGCGCCGGGCGCGGGTGACCGCTTCCTCGGCGGTGACCGGATGGTTGATGTTGAGCACAGGGGTCACCCCCTTGGACGGCCCGAGCAGCGCGGTGACGGACCCCAGGGTGGCTTCTGCATAGCCAACCGGCAGGTCGACGCCACGCCGCACGGTGTCGATGTTGTGCGTGTTGACGGCTAGGTAGCGGCACTGGCTGGCGTCCAGCATCTGGACGGCGAGCTCAGCGGAGACGCGGTGCTGCGGCTTGGCGCCGAAGCAGTGGAAAAGGTCGATCAATGCTCCTCCTGTTGGTCGGGCTGTTACTCGGGCGTGGACACTCGGGTCGGCAACGTGGTCAGCCAGCCCTCCCTCTCTCCCAGGCACCCGGTTACCGCGGCGCGAAAGCGGGCGGCCAGGGCAGTGAAGACGGGGCCAGCCGGGTCAAGGGGACGGTCTTCCAGCGCTCGGGCCGGCACCAGCTCCGCGGCGGTCCCGGTCAGGAAGATCTCGTCGGCTTCCCGTAGGTCGGTCACCTCAACCGGCCCCTCGCAGGCGGGGATGCCAAGGTCGCCTGCCAGTGCCAGCACCGTGTCCCGGGTGATGCCGGCCAGCGGGCCGTCCTGCAGCCAGGGGGTCAGCAGGCGGCCATCCTTGACCAGGAAGATGTTGGCCACCGTGGCCTCGACGACGCGCGCGGTGCGCATGTCGAGCTGCACGGCGTCGTCGAAGCCGTCCCTGGCGGCCTTCGTCCGCGCCACGGCTGACAGGACGTACACGCCGGTCGCCTTGGCCCCGGCGGGGAAGCACTCCCCCGGCGGGCGCCGCCATGGCGAGATGGCCAGCGTCACGCCGGGGTGACCGTGCACCGAGTGCCCCGGCCAGATCTCGACCCCGAGCGAGTACCGCAGGCAGCGCAGGTCCAGGCCAAGAACCGCGTCCGGCGCGTAGAGCACCGGCCGCACGTAGCAGTCCGCCATTCCCGCCCCGGTCGCGGCGGCGATAACGTGCTCCCGCAGTTCCTCCGGGCCGGGCCGGTCGCCTATGCCGACAAGTTCGGCCGATCGCAGGAGCCGGGCCAGATGGTCCTCCAGCCGGAACAGGCATGGCCCCAGCGCGCCTAGGTAGCAGCGGATTCCCTCGAAGACGGCGGTCCCGTGCTGCATGCTGTTGGCCCCGAAGGGCACTTGCCGCCCATCGCCGCCGGCCAGGTAGGTGTACCTGGAACGGGCCGTGGTGATCATGCCCGGACCGCCGCCTGCAGCCGGCCCAGCTGGGCGACGCACTCCAGGACCTGGTCGGCGGGTAGCCCGAAGTCCACCAGGCAGCCCACTTCGGTCACCCCGGCCGCCGTGAGCCTGTCGATCATCGGCCGACACGTCTCGACGTTGCCGAACAGGCCGGCCGAGGTCATGTACCGGCGCACGCCATGCGCTATGAGGACCGCCCGGTCGGCCTCGGATAGGTCCTCTGGCCGCACGCCGATCGCGTTGTGCTCGGCGAACTTCTCGAACAGCTGCATGTGTGCCGCGAGGTACTGTGCCAGCGGGGGCCGGACCCTGTCCTCGACGACGCCCGCGTCCTCGGCCAGATGGCAGTGCAGCATGCAGGTGACCTGCTTGCCGTCCGGGCTGTGCCCACCCAGTGCCAGTGCCCGCTGGTAGCGCCCGACCTTGTCGGCGAGCTCGTCCACCGTCTGCTCCAGCAGCGCGGTGAGCACGTGCAGGCCGTGCTGCCCTGCCGTTTCCCAGGTGGCCGGGCTCGAGGAGCTGGTCAGCCATACGTCGGGAACGCGCTCAGGCCGGGGGAAGGCGCTGGTGGGGACGTCGCGCTCGCCGGGGCCGCGACGGGCCACGCTGTCCCCTCGCCACAGGGCCCGCAGCGTTTCCAGCCGCTCCAAGAGCACGGTCTTGCGATCCTCGTACGCTGCCGGGTCGAGGACGAAATCGTTGCTGTGCCACCCGGACGCGAGGGACATCCCCATGCGCTGGTGGCTGATGGCGTCGAGCATGCCCCATTCCTCGGCGACCAGCACCGGGTCGTGCAGCGGCAGCACCACGCTGCCCGCCCTGAGCTGGATCCGGCTGGTCCGCGCGGCCACGGCCGCGAGGAGCACCGACGGGCTGGGGTACGGTGCCCCGAACCGGTCAAAGTGCCGTTCGGGAACCCAGATCGCGTGCAGGCCCACCCGGTCGGCCAGGGCGGCGCACTCGAGCACGAGCTCGTATTTCTCGCCGGCCCGGTCATCGGGATCGGAGGAGAAGAAGAAGACGCTGACGGACATGGGCGCCGTGCCCGCCATCTCGCGCTGGCGCATCAAGTGCTCCAGGAGCCTGCGCCGGCTGTCAGAAAGCTGCTGGACCGCGGTGTGGGTCGCTACGTTGCTCATCGTCCTGGGCCTTCCATGCGAGTCAGGTAGGCTTCCACCTCTTCGTCGGACATGGCCTCGACCGAGGCCAGCAGGCCGGGGAGCTGGTCACCTGGCCCTTCGGCGGCCTCGGCGACGGGGGCTTGCGCCCCCGCCGCCGAGGCGGCATCCGGTGGTGAGTACTGGGCGGGCGGGGCCATGCCCTGGCCCTCGAGGTAGTCCGCCAGCTGCGCGATCGTGGGAACCTCGAACACGCTGGTCATGGCGAGGTCCTCGGCCCCGTCGCGGCGCAGCACCGTGACCATCTGCATGGCCAGCAGCGAATGGCCGCCGACTTCGAAGAAGTTGTCATGGATGCCGATGTCGTCGCCGCCGAGCAAGTCCAGCCAGAGCCGGGTGAGGTAGGCCTGCATCGGCGTGCGGTCGGCGGCGGGCTCCGCCTGGCCGGCGGGGGCCGTGCCCGCGGGCGCCGGGGCCGGGCCGCTCGCGCCGCTGGCGGGCCCGGCTGTCCGCCGGGCGGGCTGGGCGTCGACCCAGTGCCGGGTCCGGGCGAACGGGTACAGCGGGAGGCTCTGCCGGATGCGCTGCTCACCGGTGTACAGCGCCGCCCAGTCCACCTCGCCTCCCGCGAGCCAGTACGCGGTGAGGGTTTCAAGCAGGTCAGCGGCATGATCGCCACTGGGGGCGGTGAGAGCCGGGATGGACAGCGGCTGCGGCGCCGCTGACTGGGCCAGGGAGCGCATCGAGCGGTCCGGGCTCAGCTCGAGGAAGCAGTCCACGCCGTCGCTGCGCAGGCGGTCCATGGCGTCCGCGAACCGGACGGGTGAGCGCAGCTGCTCGCCCCAATACTCGGGGCTGGTCGCGTGGTCGTCGGTCAGGTAGTCGCCGGTCACGTTGGAGACCACGGGAATCTGCGGTGGGCTGAGCTTCTGCCGGGCTACCACCTCGATGAAGTCGGCCGCCGCCGACGCGATCAGCGGGGAGTGGAAGGCCCGTGTCACCTCGAGCCTGCCACCAGGGACGGTGGCGAGGAACTCGTCAAGCTCCGCCGCGGGCCCGGCCACGGTGACCAGCCGCTGGGCGTTGACCGCCGCTATGACCAGCGACGTGCCGTCGAGCGCGGCCACGGTCTCGTCCTCGGTGAGGTTCACGTAGCCCATAGCGGCCTCGGGGGTCGCGGCCATCAAGCGCCCTCGCTCGGCGACCACCTCGACCGCCGACTCCAGCGAGAAGACCCCGGCGAGGGTGGCCGCGGCGATCTCCCCGATGCTGTGCCCGAGCAGGGCGTACGGCCGGATGCCGCAGTCGAGCAGCGTGCGCCCGATCGCCCACTCGACGGCGAACAGCGCGGGCTGCGTGACCTCGGTCTGCATCAGCCGGGCGCGCTGCGCGCCGTCCTCGCCGGCCTGCGGGTCCAGCACGGCCGGCAGGTCAACCCCGCTGCGCGCGAACAGGGCGAGAACCGCGTCCAGGTGCTCCTTGACGCCGGGCTCGGCCTGCGCCAGCCCCCAGCACATGCCCACCCGCTGGGATCCCTGGCCCGCCAGCAGGAAGGCAGCCCGGGGGGCGCGGCCAGCCCGGCCGTCACGAAGCCTCCGGCTTCCGGGGGCCGACAGCGCGTCACTGGCGTCTGAGGCCGCGGTCGCCAGCAGGACACGGCGGTGTTCCCAGTGGGTGCGGCCGCAGGCGAGCGTGTACGCGGTGTCGGCCAGGCTCGTGCCGGGGCGCTCCCGGAAGTGCTGTCCCACCGACCGGCTCAGTTCGTCGAGTGCCTCCGGGGTGCGCGCGGAAAGCAGTACCGGGTGCCGCGACCGGCGCGAGTCCCCTGACGGGGCGCGGGCGGGCGCCTCCTCCAGGACCACGTGCGCGTTCGTCCCGCCCATGGCCACCGAGTTGACAGACGCCCGGGCGGGCCGACCCGGGCTGAAATCGGTCAGCTCGGCCGGAATCCGGAACGGGGTGGACTCGATCCCCAGCTGCGGGTTGGGGCTGCGGAAGTGAAGCAGTGGCGGTACCTTCCTGTTCTCCACCATGAGCACGGCCTTGACCAGTCCCGCCACTCCGGCGGCCGCGTCCAGGTGCCCGATATTGGGCTTCACCGTTCCCAGCAGGCAGTACTGCGCCTCGCTGCTGCTTCGCCCGAACGCCCGCGACAGCGCGGCGACCTCAATCGGGTCGCCCAGCGGGGTACCGGTGCCGTGCGCCTCGACCACGTCGACTTCGCTGGCGGGCACGCCCGCCCGGGCCAGCGCCCGCTCGATCGCCGCCGCCTGCCCGGCCACGCTTGGCGCGGTGTAGCTGGACTTGGCCTGCCCGTCGTTGTTGACCGCCGAGCCCCGGATGACCGCGCGGATGCCGTCGCCGTCGCGCATCGCGTCCGGCAGCCGCTTCAGGACGACGACGCCGACGCCGTTGCCGACAACGGGGCCTCCGGCCTCGGCGTCGAACGCCCGGCAGTGCCCGTCCGGCGAGGAGGTGCCGCCCGGCGTCGACAGGTAGCCCGCCCCGTGCGGGAGCCGCACGGAGGAGCCCCCGGCCAGGGCGATGTCACATTCGTCGTCAAGCAGTGCCCTGGCGGCCAGGTGCACCGCGACCAGGGAGGAACTGCACGAGCTTTGCACGGCGAAGCTCGGGCCGCGCAGGCCCAGCTTGTAGGAGACCCGCGTGGTCAGGAAGTCCTTGTCGTTGCCGAGCATCGTCTGCATGTCGCCCACCGTGGCGACGGCGTCGTCACTGCCGCCGAGGAGGTTGTACACCAGGTACGTGTTCATGGTGCAGCCGCCGTAGACGCCGACCCGGCCGCCATAGCCGTGGCCGTCATAGCCCGCGTCTTCCATCGCGTGATAGGCGCACTCGAGGAAGATCCGGTGCTGCGGGTCCATGACGGCCGATTCCCGCGCCGAGTAGCCGAAGAACGCGCCGTCGAAGCAGTCGACGTCGTCCAGCGAGGCTGAGGCGTTGACGTAAGCGGGGCTGTCGACCTGATCGGGCGTCATGCCACGGGAGAGCGCCTGCTCGCGGGTGTGCCGCTGAATGCTCTCCACGCCTTCACACAGGTTGCGCCAGTACTCGGCGACGTTCTTGGCGCCGGGAAACCGCGCCGCCATGCCGATCACGGCGATGGAATCCTGGTGCTTGTGCAGCGGCTTTGTCGTCACTTTCGCTCCTCGTTGGGGTGACGCGTCGTCATCGGGTCGGCCCGCGCTGGTAGGCGATCAGCTGTCCGGCTAGGTCCCTGGGACACGGGAACTCGAAAAGGTCGCTCACCGGGAACGGCAGCCCGAGCAGCGACTGGAGTTGCCCGTGCGCCTGGGTGGCGGCAAGCGAGTGCGCGCCTTCATCGAAGACGTTCCGGCCCGGATCCAGGACGTCGAGGCCGAGGATCTCTGACCAGACCTGGCAGATGGTCTGCTCCACCTGGGCGGTGGAAGGGCTGAGCGGAACGGGCCGGTGGCCGGCCCGTTCCGCGATCCGCTGGATCTGGTCATGGTCGAGCTTGCCGTTGGGCGTCAGGGGCAGCCGGTCGAGCGCCACCAGGCGGTCCGGGATCATGGGCGCGGGAAGCCGGCCGGCCAGGTGCCGCAGCACGGCCCTGGTGTCCGGTTGCCCGCCGATCACCCCTACCAGCCGGCCCGGCTGCCCTACCAGGCGCACGGCGGCGGACGTGACCCCGGGGGCCTGGCGCAGCTCCCACTCCACCTCAGCGGGCTCGACCCGGTACCCCCGGACCTTCACCTGCCGGTCGTCCCGGCCGATGACGACGAACTGGCCGTCCTGGCGCAAGTAGGCCAGGTCGCCGCTGCGGTACACGGTGCCCTCGTCGGGCGATGGCGCCGCGGCGAAGCGCTGCTCGGTCAGGTCAGGCCGGTGCAGGTAACCGTCCACGACGCCGGGGCCGCCGATCGACAGGTGGCCGACGGCGCCGACGGGGACGGGCAGCCCGTGCTGGTCGAGTAGGTGGATGACGGCGGACGCCGACGCGCGCCCAGCCGGGACGACATCGCGGGGATCCGCGCCGCGCCGGTCCCTGGGTATGTCGAAGGCCAGGCAGTTCACGGTGGCCTCGGTCGGGCCGTAGCCGTTGATCAGCCGGCATTCGGGCGCGACCACGCCTTCCAGCACCGCGACGGTCGACCAGTGCAAGACCTCCCCGCCGATCAGGACGAGGCGAAGGTCTGGCAGCGGCCGCCGGGTGGCGGCGATCTCGTTGGCGAAGGACGGGGTGGTGAACAGGACCGTGATCTTCTCCCGGCCCAGGAACTGCGCGTAGGCGAGCGCGTTGCGCCGGTCAGCGCTCGTCGGCACCACCAGCGTTCCGCCGGCCGGCAGCGCCGTGAAGACCTCCTGCAGCCCGAAGTCGAACCCGAGGGAGAGGGTCTGCGCCATCCGCACCCACGGGCCGAGCTTCCAGTTCACCGCCTCCCAGGCCACAAGGTCCGCGACCTGCCCTTGGCGGACCTGGACCCCTTTCGGCTTCCCGGTTGACCCGGACGTGTAGACCGTGTACGCCGGATGATCCGGGTGCCCGGCGGGCACGGTGGCGCTAGCCGGCGCCGCCATGGCGCCCTCAAGGTCCAGGACCCGCACCTCGGGCAGGCCGGCCGCCAGCTGCCGGGCGCGCCGCGCCTGGGCCGCGGACGCCACCAGCGCGGACGGCCGGCGGTCCTCGATCATCGCGCGCAGCCGGGCGTCGGGGAATTCGACCGGAAGCGGGAGAATGCCGATTCCCGCGCTCCAGGCTCCGAGCATGGCCGCGACGAAATCGGCGGACGGCTCGATGAGCAGGCCGGCCTGACGGCTGCCCGCGGATGGCTCAGACACGATCGTCACCGGTGCCCTTCCCTGCCTGCCCGGCCAGCGTGGTCAGCGCGCCCGACAGGTGCTCGATGCGGTTCAGCAGGTCACCGAAGCTCATGACCGAGCCGTTGGCGACCACGGCGGGGGCCGCGGGCGCCTCCGAGGCGGCGACGCGTACCAGCCCGGCGACTGAGGGCGTCGCGGCCTCGATGACCGAGCGGCCGGCCGTGCGGTAAAGCTCGCGCTGCTCGTTGGGAAGGACGAAGGCGTCCCCGACGGTGACGGCGCCGGCGCACGCGGCCGCGACCATGGCCGCGTAGGTGCGCAGGATGCCCTCGGCCGTCGCGGGCTCGAACAGCCGCGCGGCGTAGTCCAGGGTGAGCAGGTACCGGCCGGCTCCGCACGGTGTGACGACAAGGTCGAGGTCGTAGCGGCATGTCCGGCGCGGGACCGTGACCGGCCGGAGCCGTAGCGGGCCCAGCTCGACCCACTCCTCGCCGGCCAGCGCCGCCATCAGGCCCGGAATCTCGCGCAGCGGGCTTTCCTGCACGGTCACCAGCGTCTCCACCAGCGGCATGCGCCCGGCAGCACGCGACGGCCGCACTGCCTCGACCGCCCTGGCCAGGGGGTAAAGCCCGTGGCCCACGCCGGCCAGCAGCTGCTCGCGGATCCCGCGCACGAGCTGGTCCAGCGGCTGGGCCGGATCGACGGCCACCGCGACCGGCACCGTATTGGTGCAAAGCCCGGCGATCATCGCGTGATGACCAGCGGGGCGCCCCGCCACCGGCACCCCGACGACCACCGGGCCCGCCGGGCCGTACCGGTGCAGGCACGCGCCCCACAGCCCGGTCAGCAGCGCGACGTAGTCCGTGCGCTCCAGCCCAGTACCGACCTCACGCGGGAGCTCCAGGCGGACGCTGGCGGCCTCGGGGTCGCGCTGGGGGCCGCGCGGGTGATCCGCCCGGATCCCGAGTGGCCCCTGCCCGGGAGGAATCAGCGTCCGCAGGTACTGGTCACGCTCCGCCGCCGCCTGCGACCGCAGGTACTCCTCTTGTTCCGCCACGTAGAAGGCGTACGGGTCCGCCGCCGGGCTGGCCGCGGTCCCTTCCTCGGCCTCAACCCGGGCCAGGGTCGCCGCGTAGCGGGCCGCGACGTCCCGGAAGAGCAGGCCGAGAGACCACAAGTCCGTCAGCACGTGATGGACCACGAGCTGGTACACGCTCCGCGCGGGTGTCCGCCAGTGGTAAAGACGCAGCAGTGGCCCCTCCGCCAGCCGGAACGGAAGCGCCGCCGCGTCCTGGAGTTGCTCGGCGAGCCGATCCTCCCGGACCGGGACGGGGGCGAGCGCCATCGCGTCCCGGAGCACCGGTGGCGGCACGAGGTCAAGCCGGAGCGCAGCGGCGCTGTCCGGTACCCGGCGGGCCAGCTGGGGCTGGCCCGCCAGCGCCGACCGCAGGGCCTGCTCGAACGCGGCCGCGTCGGCCCCGGGGTCAAGCTCCCACGCGGCGGAGATCGTGTACTGGTCTGTGCCCGGGGCCAGCCGGTCAAGGAAGACCAGCCCCTGCTGGGCGACGGACAGCCGGCCCGGGTCTTGCGCCGCGGGCACCGCGGCCCGCCCCGTCGGCCACTCGGCCAGCTGCCGCAGGGTAAGGCCGGAGAGCAGTTCCTGGACGGGGACCTCGATCCCGGCCCGGGTGCTGAGCGCGCCCGCGAGCCACACCGCGCGCAGTGAGTCCAGTCCCGCGGCGGTCAGCGTCTCCCCGTCCGCCGGCCGGCCGCCGAGGGCCTCGGCGACGATGGCCGCGATGTCCTCGGCCCCCATGGCCTGCGCGGCGGCGGCGTATTCCCCGGACTCATAGCGCTGCCGGGCCGCCGCCCGCCTGAGCTTCCCGCTGGTGGTCCGCGGTATGGCGCGCCGCGGCACCCCGACGACGTCGCGGACGGCAAGCCCGTGGGACTCGGCGACCATCCGGGTGAACCGGGCCACGTCCGCCGGGTCCATGACCGTACCCGGCTTCCGCTCGCCAATGATCACGACGCCGTCGCCGGCGGCGGCGGCGGCGGGGAAGGCGATCACGTAGCCGGGCCGGAACGACGCGATGATCCGTGCGGCCAGCCGCTCGATGTCGTGCGGGTGGTGGTTGCGCCCCCGCACGATGATCAGGTCCTTGATGCG